>Ga0180009_10005721_pt1 | contig 13244 bp, 10 predicted proteins | sample OS_PC_MetaG_FD_123537 | JGI IMG/M metagenome (GOLD analysis project Ga0180009, IMG submission 123537) | Groundwater microbial communities from the Aspo Hard Rock Laboratory (HRL) deep subsurface site, Sweden - OS_PC_MetaG | ecosystem: Environmental > Aquatic > Deep subsurface > Groundwater... | reverse complement strand
TTCCTGAAAAAGCCTGGCCGGCTCCAGAACGCTCGGTTTGTCGCGGTCGGCAACGGTGATCAGGACGGTTCCCTCCACCGGCAGGGACACCCGGGTCGCCTCCTGGGCCTTATAGAACGCCATACCGAAGGAATCCGCCATCCCCAGCACTTCACCGGTTGACCGCATCTCCGGTCCCAGCAGCGGATCCACCTCAGGCAGCATATTAAAGGGAAATACCGCCTCTTTGACACCGAAATACGGAATCGTTTTTCTCTCGATGCCGATCTCCGCGAGCGTTTTACCCAGCATGATCTGGGTGGCCAGCCGGGCCATGGCGATATTGCATACTTTGGAAACGATCGGCACGGTGCGCGACGCCCGCGGGTTGGCTTCCAGGATGTAGACGGTATCGTTCGCAATGGCGTACTGAACGTTCATCAGACCGACCACGTTGAGTTCGATGGCTATTTTGCGGGTATACTCGTTGATGGTTTCGATATGCTTCTGGGGAATGCTGATGGGCGGAATCACGCAGGCAGAGTCCCCGGAATGGATCCCGGCCAGTTCGATATGCTCCATCACCGCCGGGACAAAGGCGTCGGTGCCGTCTGCAATCGCATCGGCCTCGGCCTCGATGGCGTTTTCCAAAAATTTATCGATTAAAATCGGCCGCTCCGGTGAGACTTCCACGGCCGCGGCCACGTAGCGCAGCAGCATCTCCTCGTCCAGAATGATTTCCATGGCACGTCCGCCCAACACATAGGAGGGGCGGACTATCAGCGGATATCCGATCTGTTCGGCGATTTTCAGGGCCTCCTCCACGTTACTGGCCATACCGGACTCCGGCTCGGGAATGCCCAGCTTGCGCATCAATTTGCGGAATCGATCCCGGTCCTCTGCCAGGTCGATTGTGTCGGGCGAAGTCCCTAAAATCTTGACGCCGGCTTCCGCCAGTTCTGCGGCGATGTTCAGGGGCGTTTGACCGCCGAACTGAACAATCACACCCTCCGGCTTTTCTTTTTGATAAATGCTCAGAACATCCTCCACGGTCAAGGGCTCGAAATACAGTTTGTCAGAAGTGTCGTAATCCGTGGAAACCGTTTCAGGATTGCAGTTGACCATGATGGACTCGTACCCCTCGTCCCGGATGGCAAAGGCGGCGTGAACACAGCAGTAGTCGAACTCGATCCCCTGGCCGATACGGTTCGGACCTCCGCCGAGAACCATAATTTTTTTACGGTCACTTACCGCTACCCGGTCGGGGGCATTATAGGTCGAATAATAATAGGCCGCATTCTCCACCCCGCTGACCGCAACCGGTTCCCAGGCTTCGACCACGCCCAGGGCGGTGCGCCTGGCGCGAATTTCTTTTTCGGGAATACCCAATAACTTGGCCAGATATTTATCGGCAAAACCGTCCTTTTTGGCCTGAATCAGCAAGTCGTCGGGCAGCATCCGGCCCTTATGTTCAAGAATTTGGTTTTCAAACTCAACCAGTTCCTTCATCTGCTCGATGAACCAGGGTTTGATATGGGTTAGCGCGTAAAGTTTCTGGACATCGGCGCCCTTGCGCAGGGCCTCGTACATCAGAAACTGTCGTTCGCTGGTGGGCGTATTCAGCATGTTGAGCAGCTCATCCAGGGACTTTTTGTTGAAATTTTTGGCAAAACCGAGACCGTAGCGATTGATTTCCAGGGAGCGGATCGATTTTTGAAAGGCCTCCTTGTAGGTCTTGCCCAGGCTCATGACTTCACCGACGGCCCGCATCTGGGTGCCGAGCTTGTCTTCGACGCCTTCAAATTTCTCAAACGCCCAGCGCGCAAATTTAACCACGACATAGTCGCCGGAAGGCGTGTATTTCTCAAGGGTTCCGTCCCGCCAGTACGGAATTTCGTCCAGGGTCAGCCCTCCGGCCAGAAGCGAAGAAACAAAGGCGATCGGAAAGCCCGTGGCCTTGGACGCCAGGGCCGACGAACGCGAGGTCCGGGGATTAATTTCGATAACGACCACCTGGCCTGTTTTGGGATCATGAGCGAACTGGACGTTGGTACCGCCGATGACTTCGATCGCTTCCACGATGTCGTAAGAGTATTGCTGCAGTCGTTGCTGCAGTTCGGGAGCGATGGTCAGCATGGGTGCGGTGCAATAGGAATCTCCGGTATGGACGCCCATCGCATCGACGTTTTCAATAAAGCAGACGGTGATCATCTGATTTTTGGCGTCCCGGACAACCTCGAGCTCCAGTTCTTCCCAGCCCAGGACCGACTCTTCCACCAGAACCTGGTTGACGATGCTGGCCGCAAGACCGCGGGCGGCCACGGTACGCAGTTCTTCAACATTATAAACCAGCCCGCCGCCGGTCCCGCCCAGGCAGTAGGCCGGACGAAGCACAACAGGATAACCCAGGGTTTCGGCAACCTTCTCGGCATCGTCCACGCTGTTGACCGCCTGGCTCCTGGGCATTTCAATCCCAAGGCGATTCATGGTCTCCTTGAAGGCAGTGCGGTCTTCCCCGCGTTCAATGGCATCGACATTAACACCGATGACCCGGACCCCGTATTTATCCAGCACGCCGGCTTTGGCCAACTGGGATGACAGGTTCAAGCCGGACTGTCCGCCCAGGTTCGGCAAGAGCGCGTCCGGCCGTTCTGCCTCGATAATATCCGTCAGCGTCTGGAGATTGAGCGGTTCAATATAGGTGACATCGGCCATGCCCGGGTCCGTCATAATCGTTGCCGGGTTGGAATTAACCAGTATGATTTTATATCCCAGACTGCGCAAAGCCTTGCAGGCCTGCGTCCCGGAATAATCGAATTCACATGCCTGTCCGATAATAATGGGTCCTGATCCGATGATTAAAACCTTATCGATGTCCTCACGTTTGGCCATGACAACTCCTTTCAGCGCATTAAAAATAACTGCTCCCATCCCAGCAGTGGGTACACAACTTTTCCTTTGGCAGACCGATGGCGTCTACAAGATTTTCAAGTTTTTGATATTTTAAGGAAGTCAGTCTTAATCGCCGCCGAATTCTGTCGACCATTGCCACATTTTTTTCTGAATCCGACTTGGCGTATTGATCCAAGAATCTGTCATCAACGCCCTCAATTTCTTTGATCGCTTTTCGTCCCGCGAGGTCAAGCGTCGATCGCGAGGTCGAAAAATTGAGAAACTCACAAGGATAAATCAGGGTCGGACAGGCCGGCCGCATATGAACCTCCAATGCTCCAATATCAAATAATATCTGGATGTTGTCCTGCAGTTGGGTACCCCTGACAATGGAGTCCTCACAGAACAGAATTCTATTCCCTTTTATCAGCGTTTTAATGGGGATCAGTTTCATTTGGGCCACAAGGTCTCTGATGCTTTGATCCTGAGGCATAAAACTTCGGGGCCATGTCGGTGTGTATTTCACAAAAGGCCTTATGTACGGCATCTTTTTCTCATTGGCGTAACCGATGGCGTGCCCGGTTCCCGAATCCGGAATGCCGGCAACGCAATCGATCTCAACGTCGTCCTCTCTTCCAAGGGCCGCACCGCACCTGTTTCTGACAAATTCTACATTGATACCTTCGTAGCTTGAAGCTGGATACCCGTAATACACCCAGAGAAACGCACAGATCTGCATCTTTTCCCCGGGCTTCTTTCTCTGTTCGTACCCGTCGGCGGTCAGAAAAACAATTTCACCCGGACCAAGGTATCTGTCCACCTCAAAACCAAGATTGGGAAATGCACACGTTTCCGAGGATGCCGCAAAGGCGCCGTCTTTTTTACCGATAATAACCGGAGTCCGGCCCAATTTGTCCCGGGCGGCGTAAATTCCTTTTTCCGTCAAAAGGAGCATGGAGCACGAACCTTTGATTGTTTCCTGGGCGTTCTGGAGGCCCTCTTCAAAAGAGCTTTTTTCACAGATCAACGTTGCGATCAGTTCTGTCGGGCTTAATTCGCCGCCGCTGGTTTCATAAAAATGAATTCTCTTTTGATAGGCCTTATCGGCAATTTCCTGAAGGTTGTTGATTTTTCCGACGGTAACGATGCCGAATTTTCCCAGATGAGATCCGAAGATCAACGGCTGTGCATCCGAATCGCTGATCACGCCGATGCCTTTGCGGCCCTTCAGCTTGGGAAGATCCGTTTAAAATTTGGATCTGAAATAGTTGCTTTCAATATTATGGATGGACCGGGCGAATCCGGTGGGCGTTTTGGTCGCAAGCCCGCCCCGACGCGTCCCGAGGTGAGAATGATAGTCGGTGCCGTAAAACAGATCGTTGACACAATTCTGTTTTGAAACAACTCCAAATAATCCCCCCATGAATGCCTCCTGCTGTATCGGAAAATATTTTGTCACAGGCTATAATTGTTATTAACTAAAAATTCAACCTTTAAGTGATACTAACTTTGCCATCGTTCAAACTCATTCGGCCGGCCTGAAAAAAGAAGCATCGAACCGATTGAAACCCCACCATAAATCATGTAACATAGATAGAATGCCCTGAACCCCCGCTTAACCGGATATTTAAGATCTGCGATTGAAACAGGCGCCAGCGGAATTCACAGCGGCAATCGCATGCTTGCTTGATGACGATATAGCTGATAAAGCTCTGGAATTACTAAAACCTAAAAACTGCACGAAAAATTTTGAAAAGTAAAATATAATTGAGTGCCAACAAAGTGGGAAAAAGGAAAGGAATGTTAACAGCCGCCGCAATTCCGGCATATTGTCTGCGTACGCCTCCGGACGGTCAACGCCTTAAGATTTTAGACAGCGGCGTTGAGGATGAAGCTGAAGAAAAAACGTCCGATGAAGAGGAATACCTGCTTTGTCGTCAATGTCTGCACGTAATTACGAGTTCGGCCGAACGAATCGCTGTCCAGGGCTCGCACCGGCACACCTTTGCCAATCCTCACGGGATTGTCTTTGAGATCGGGTGTTTCCGATCCGTTCCGGGATGCGGCTATGCCGGCCCTGCTGCGGACGAATTCACCTGGTTTGCGGGCTTTAGCTGGAGGGTGGCTGTTTGCATCCGGTGTCTGACCCATCTGGGGTGGCTGTTTGCTTCTGCGGGTTATGACAGTTTCCACGGATTGATTCTGGACCGCCTCGTGACTCAAAATCAATAAGGAGATAAACAATGACGACAGCATCCGACCAAAACAGACAAAAACATCAAACGCCCCCGGCGACTGCCCGTGAAGAATTCTCTATGGCGGACGCCGCGGCCATCACCGGCGTGGCCAGCAACCATATTCTCAATTTTTTAAAGTTAAAAAAACGGATTGATGCGATCATCGCCGCAATGAAGGGCTGATGCAGCTGACAAAAACCCAAATCGCTTAATTTGGAAAACGTTGAAAAAAGGAGGAGCCAATGGTCATGAGAATAGAAATGAAAACAATTCTTTGCACGACCGATATCTCAGAGTACTCCAATCATACCATACCCTTCGGGATAGCTCTGGCCAGAGAGTTTGGCGCCAAGCTTTATGTCTGCCACGTCATCGATTTGCCCAGCGGTGTCATGTATGGAGAGACCCCGATATTTTTCATGGAGCAACAGAACCGGATTATTGATTACGTTCGGCAGCAGCTCGAGGCCTTGATCGGTAATGCCCGGGTCGACTGGGAACCTCTGGTCACCATCGGTTTTGCCGCCGAGGAAATAAACCGGATGGCTGCCGAGAAAGGCGCCGACCTGGTGATTGCTGCCACCCATGGGCGGTCGGGTTTGAAAAGACTGATTCTCGGCTCCGTTACCGGGCGTCTCATGCGAATCCTTCCATGTCCGCTGCTGATCGTGCGCGGCCCCGAACACGGGTTATCGGCCTCTGCCGATGAGGGCAACTGGTTTCAACGGATTCTGGTAGAATATGATTTTTCCGAAGATTCAGGCCTGGCATTTCAATATGCCCTGAGCCTGGCGCAGGATTTTCAATCCGAACTGCACCTGGTACACGTCCTTGAGCCGCCGGTTTACTCCGACTGGCTGACAACCCCCTTAGCCCCTGCTGATACTCTTCAGCAGGATTTGCGCACCCTGTTGACGGAAAAACTTGCCCAAAAGATCCCTGAACAAGCATTGAACTGGTGTAATCCGAAAGCCATACTCCTTGACGGTCAACCCCATGAAGAGATTACACGCTATGCCGTTGACAACCATATTGATTTAATCGTTCTCGGGGTTCGGGGTCGCGGCCTGGTAGAGTCCCTGTTGGTAGGATCGACCACGGATCGTGTTGCCCGGCGGTCACCCTGCCCGGTGCTTTCGGTATGCCCCAAAAAGTAAAAAGCCTATTTAAAAAAAATGGCACAAAATTTGCTGTCCATATAATCAAAGGAAACCAAGATACTCTTCCTTGCTATATTTACACCTCCTTTAAACCCTGTTGGGATGCCGCGACCCAACAGGGTTTTTAGTATCAAGAGGTTCGTTGAAAAACCCCTTAAGCCGGGCAAGCCGCCTGTCGGTTTTGTTTACACTTATGTCAATATTTTGACATGAACCCTCCCCGTAAATATCTATTTGGAACTAATCTAAAATAAATTAGCGCTTCCCACAGTAGAAACACTGCAAAGTCGAGAAGGATTGCCCCGAGAACCCGCATCAGATCAAGGTATATATTTCCTTTTAAAAATGTCCGGCAATGGAAGGCATAATGAAAACTTTACGGATTTGATTTTAGTGTGTTATTATTTAAAAAACAACGGAAGGATTCCCTTATGCCCTCAAATCCCACCCATGAAAAACCGGAACAAGCCGATAAAATTAAAGTGTCCGGAATTAATATCGAATGGCGTCCCAGGCATGGCACCTGCACCTTTGAAAACTTGCCGGCAGCAATGTTGTGGATTGACACGACTCTTGCAGGGTTGATGTCCGGTGTTCAGGCCATGGTCGGGACGGACCGCTTTGGCCTGGCCCTGCAGGCTGAGGGTCGCAATAGCGTTGAAGCCGACTGGCAGGTTATCTCCAGGTTCTCCAGTTTTAGAGACGGTTTTATCGCCATTGCCAATATCGCCGCCGTGGCCGGCTGGGGAAACTGGCGTCTGGTGTCTTTTGACGACCAAAAGAAAGAATGCCGATTTCAAGTTAAGCAAAGCTGGGAAGGCCGCTATCAGAAATCGTTGGGGGTTTGCTGGGGCAGCGGCATGCTGGCGGGAAAATTGGCGGGTTACTGTTCCAAGCTTTTTAATACCAACTGCTGGGCCGACCAAACTGCATATATCGCCAAGGGGGATAAATATGATGAATTTACAGTGGGGCCTTCGGAGCGCTCCATAGAAAAGGAAATCGAGAATCTGCTGGCAACCGACGAGGCCACGCGGGCCGATATGGCCGTGGCACTGCAAACGCTGCGGAAAGAAGCCGAAGAACGCCGGCGTACCGAGGAGGCCTTAAGAGAGAGTGAAGAACGATACCGGAGCCTGTTCAAGAACAATCACTCCGTCATGCTCCTTATTGATCCGAAAAATGCGGATATCGTCGACGCCAATCCGGCCGCGGTCTGCTTTTACGGCTGGAGCCACCAAGAGCTTACCGGTAAAAAGATTACCGACATCAATACGCTCACCAGAAAACAGGTGTTTCAGGAAATGGAGCGAGCCCAGACGGAACAACGCCGGCACTTCCTTTTCTGTCACCGCTTGGCAAGCGGCGAAATCCGTGACGTCGAAGTATACAGCGGCCCCATCAAGGTGCATGGGAAAAAACTTCTGTATTCGATTGTTCACGATATCACCTCTCGCAAGCAGGCTGAAACCGCACTGCGGGAGTCTGAAAATCGTTTTCGAATGCTCTACAAGGAATCGAAGCAGAGAGAACAATTATACGAGTCTCTTTTAAAATCAACCCCGGATGCAGTAACCATCTATAACCTCAAAGGCGAGACAATTTATATCAATCCGGCCTTCACGCGCATCTTTGGTTTCACCATGGAGGACGTCCTGGGAAAACGCATTCCCTTTGTTCCTGAAAGTGAAATGAAAAGAACATTGGCAGGCATTGAGCAGGTTCTGGACGGAATCCCTGTTTATGGTTTTGAAACCAGGAGACTGACTAAGGACGGCCGGATTCTGGACATCACGTTGAGTTCGGCCTGCTATCATGATCATGAAGGCAATGCCGGCGGAATCGTCGTAATGCTAAGGGATGTAACCGAGGCCAAGAAGACCGAAAAACAACTCCAGCAAGCCCAAAGGATGGAAGCCATCGGAACCCTTGCCGGCGGTATAGCCCATGACTTTAACAACCTTCTAATGGGTATCCAGGGGCGCACCTCTTTGATGCTGATGGATACGGAGTTTTCTCACCCTTTTTTTGAACATCTCAAAGGGATAGAGGACTATATTAAAAGTGCGGCCGATCTGACCAGGCAGCTTCTGGCGTTTGCCAGAAGCGGAAAATATGAGGTCAAACCGACCGACCTGAACGAGCTTGTCCATAAAAGCGCTGAACTGTTCGGACGCACCAAAAAAGAGATCTCCATCCATAAAAAATACCGGAAGGGCATCTGGAGCGTTGAAGTGGATCAGAGCCAGATCGAGCAGGTGATGCTGAATCTGTACGTCAATGCCTGGCAATCGATGCCCGGCGGTGGGGAATTATATCTTGAAACCGCAAATGTCGTGCTTGACGACAGCAGTGTAAAGCCTTATGACCTTGCGCCCGGCAACTATGTAAAAATATCCGTTGCCGACACCGGCGTCGGTATGGACAAGGCCACTTTGGAAAGAATCTTCGATCCCTTCTTTACCACCAAGGAGATGGGCAGGGGTACCGGCTTGGGGCTGGCTTCGGCCTATGGCATCATCAAAAATCACGGCGGCATTATCAACGCTTACAGTGAGAAAGGCCAAGGCGCCGTTTTTAGCATATACCTGCCGGCTTCGGAAAAGAAAGTTGTCAAAGAAAAGGAGCTGCCGCAAGAAATACTCAAAGGCGATGAAACGATTCTTTTGGTTGATGATGAAAAGATCATCATCGATGTCGCCAAAGAGCTGCTGAAGCGAATCGGCTATAAGGTTTTAATTGCCAAAAGCGGGAAAGCGGCGGTTGAGCTCTATGAAGCCAATACCGCTGAAATCGACATGGTCATCCTGGATATGATCATGCCGGAGATGGGCGGCGGGGAGACCTATGACCGTCTTAAAAAGATCAACCCCGATGTAAAGGTCCTGCTTTCAAGCGGCTACAGCATCGACGGTCAGGCCACTGAAATCCTGAAAAGGGGTTGCAGCGGTTTTATCCAGAAACCATTCCGCATGAAAGATCTGTCACACAAGCTAAGGGAGATTTTGGACAGCAGCTAACCCGGATTTTTCATCGTGCCTGTTGATAGAACGTCAACTCCCAGACCCATGATACCGCATCGTGGCGCAGGATATAAACGGCCATGTCATCCCCCAAAATTTTGAAGTAGCGATGGTCCGGCGCCATCCAGCGATCCAGAACATCTTTGACTTCGATTTTTCTGGACCCCAACCAGAATCGCCGGGGCGTTTCTTCCCCGCGGTATCCGGCATAGCATTCCACGCGGACAGGCATCATTTATTGTCAACCCTGAACAGTTATTTGGGTAGTCGGGGAGTTTGCGCTCTTAAACCGCTCCATGGACAGTCATAATATTTACACTCAAACAGCATACGCTTCAAGCTAAGATCATCCATTTAAGCTAATGAAGCGGGTTTTATAAAAAACTCCCCGAGTCTTGAGTTATTTTTGTTGAATAAACCAATTATTATATGTAACTTTATCTTAAGTTGAGGGAAAATACCATGTCCACCAGCACAATGGCAACCGACAACTTCACCAAATCCGGTCCCAAGGTCACGCGCGTCGGGCTCGGTGGCGAGGGGATTCTGCGAACCCACCAAAGGACAGCCCGGGCCCGCGAAGTTATTCAAGCGGCGATCAAGCAGGGGATCACCTATTTTGATTCTGCCAGAGTCTACGCCGACAGCGAGATCTACTACGGCTCGGTGTGGCAAGAATTACCGCAAACACGCCTGCAAATTTTTCAGGCCAGCAAATCCGCCAGCCGCGACAGGGCCGGGGCCCGGGCGGACCTTGAAGAAACCCTTGAACGTTTAAATACCAATTACTTAGATTTATGGCAAATCCACGATGTCCGCACGCACGATGACATTCGGAAGATATCAGGGCCGGGAGGTGCTTTGGAAGCCTTTGTCGAGGCCAAGTCCTCCGGAAAGGTCCGCTTCATTGGCGTTAGCGGGCATCACGATCCCGCGATTCTGACCAGAGCCGTTGAAGAGTGGCCGGTGGATGCGGTCATGATGCCGGTCAATCCGGTCGAAGTAATACTCGGCGGCTTTTTGACATCAACGCTTGCAGCCGCCAGGGCAAAAGGGATCGCGATTATCGCAATGAAAATTCTGGGCGCCTCCCACTACGTTCATTTTAAATTCGGCATAACACCGGAGTTGCTGATCCGGTATGCGCTTTCCCATGATATTACCGTGGCCATCGTGGGGTGTTCATCCGCCGAGGAAGTCAAAACACTGGCAGAGACCGGACGGGATTTTAAGCCGCCGGCCGCGGAGGAAACATCGCAGCTTTTAAAAGTTTTTGAACCCTATGCCAGGCGGCTGGCATATTATCGCGGAGTCTTATAATATTTTCGAAAAACGAAACACGAAAAATACTTCCTATGGACAAAGCAGGACAGATAAACAATTTATCACGAAAGCACGAAATTTAGAAAACACGAAAAACATATTTAAATCATTTTTAATTTCGTGCTTTCCTTCTTTCGTGTTTTCGTGATTGCCATATCGAATCCATTACTATAAAGCCCACATTCAAAACCAAAGAACAGGAGTCAAAAATGGTACGAACGGAAATATCACTTTTTCTGAAAAACGTCCCCGGAGAACTGGGAAGACTGGCCTCATTGCTGGGAAATGAAGGCATCAATATCGATGCCCTCACGATCCAGGATGCCTCCAGCTATGTACAGAACCTTTTCCAAGCCAGGGGAAAATCTCTTAAGCGCATTGCTTCGGTGGCCAGCTACAATTCCATGCGCAAGGATTCGGCCGAATTCGCCCTGATACGGCTTCTGGTGGATCAGACCGACAAGGCCGTCGACCTGTTGTCTAAAAATGAATTTATTTTCGACATTATGCCGGTAATGGCCCTTGAGCTTGACAACAAACCCGGCAGTCTGGCCGCCATCGCCACCAAATTCGGCGAAGAAGGCATCAACATCAACTATGTTTACGGTACGGTGTCCTCTCCCGATGAAAAATGCCTGTTCGTCTTCTGCCCCGAAGACATTGAGCTTGCCTCCAAAATCTTCAAAGATTGGTCTTAATACAGACCTCGTTAAATGGTCGATTCGTTGATTGGTTGAGTGGCTGAATATCAATTAACCAATTAACGAATTAACGAAGAACCATTTGACCATTTAACCCATAAACCAGTTAACGATATCTGTAACAAGAATCGGTCGTCAATTTTTTGTTCACCACCGCCAACAATTTAACAGCCGATCTTCTTTTCAAGACCCCGCAGCTTCATTTCTGATTTTTTAACATGGATATCCTTTAACACTATGTTTTTACCGTATTGATATTATATGAGTTTTAATCTTTCTGGATAAATGCATAAGATTTATTTCAAATTGGCATATATATTGCTGACAGACATAAATGCACCATCTCATTTGCCGACCAGCTGAAGTTTTTTAGGAGGGACCCTATGGTACCGATTTTTTTTCCTGCGATCGCGGCAGAAAAAAAAGAAGAAAAAGTACCAATGATTAAAGTAATTCCCGACACTGGCACCGTTTTAGTTGTCGAAGACGAAGAGATTGTCATGAATGTAAACCGAGCAATGCTGGAAAGGTTGGGTTATCGCGTTTTGGAGGCCACAACCGGGAAGGAAACTATTGATATTATAAAGAACTTTGAAGGGGACATTGACATTGCGCTGTTGGATGTTAAATTGCCGGACATGGAAGGCGGCATGATCTACCCGCTTATCAAGAAAACCCGACCAAATACAAAGGTTATCGTTTGCAGCGGTTATTCTATGGATGGCCCCGCACAGGAAATTCTATATGCAGGTGCGGAGGACTTTATTCAAAAACCGTTTTCTTTTGGATCATTGTCGGCAAAATTAAAGACTGTGCTAGGATAACAAAGTTTATCCATCACTTTTCTTTAAGAATTTTTCGCAAAACGTATTTCAGAATACCGCCGTTTTCAAAGTACTCGACATCGACATCTGTATCCAGCCGTGGAATCACTTCAAAATCGATTGTTTTTCCGTCTTTGCTTACGGCTTTGACCCCCAATACTTTTCGCGGCTTCATATCTTCGATTCCGGTGATATAAAACGTTTCAGAACCTGTTAAACCGAGGGTTTTCAAGTTTTCATTTTCTTTAAATACCAGCGGCAGCACCCCCATTCCAACCAGATTGCTGCGGTGAATCCGTTCAAAAGATTCGGCAATAACCGCTTTTACTCCCAAAAGGCTGGTTCCTTTTGCGGCCCAGTCTCTGGAGGACCCGGTTCCGTATTCTCTACCTCCAAAGACGATCAGAGGTCTGGATTCACTTAGATACTCCAGGGCGGCATCATAGATAAACATCTCTTTTTTATCAGGAAATTTTAAGGTAAAACTGCCTTCCCTGGGCGCGACAAGCTTGTTTTTTATGCGGATATTTCCAAAAGTTCCCCGTATCATCACTTCGTGATTTCCCCGGCGGGAGCCATAGGAATTAAACTCCTCGGGAACCACGTCATTGGCGATAAGATAGCGGCCGGCAGGATATTCTTGCGGAATCGCTCCGGCCGGAGAAATATGATCCGTGGTAACCGAATCGCCCAGCAGTAAAAGCACACCGGCGTTTTCTATATCGGCAGGCCGGACATGCTCGAGGGTAAAATTTTCAAAATACGGCGGTTTTTTGATATAGGTGGATTGCTCGTCCCAGTTGAAAGTTGCACTTTCGGCGACATTGAGCGACTGCCAGAATTCATCCCCGTCAAAAATTTTAGCGTACTCTTTTTCGAAAAACTCTTTTTTAACATGTTTGTGAACCAGTTTTTCGATTTCCTCGTCGGTTGGCCAGATATCTGCAAGATAGACCGGCTTCCCGCCGGGATCGAACCCGATCGGTTCCAAGGTTAAATCAATATCGATTCTGCCGGCAAGGGCAAATGCTACCACCAAAAGCGGTGATGCCAAGAAATTCGCCCTGACGCTCTGGTGAATTCTGGCCTCGAAATTGCGGTTTCC
>Ga0180009_10005720_pt1 | contig 13247 bp, 11 predicted proteins | sample OS_PC_MetaG_FD_123537 | JGI IMG/M metagenome (GOLD analysis project Ga0180009, IMG submission 123537) | Groundwater microbial communities from the Aspo Hard Rock Laboratory (HRL) deep subsurface site, Sweden - OS_PC_MetaG | ecosystem: Environmental > Aquatic > Deep subsurface > Groundwater... | reverse complement strand
CGTATACTTCTACCCCAAGGACGACACCTCCGGCTGCACCCGCGAAGCCATCGAATTTACCGCTCGCAAGGCCGATTTCGATAAAGCTGGTGCAATCATCCTCGGGATTTCACCGGATGCGGAGAAATCCCATAGAAAATTCGCCGACAAACACGCCCTCTCGATCCGCCTGCTTGCCGACACCGAAAAGAAGGCGGCCGAAGCCTATGGCGTATGGGTCGAAAAATCCATGTACGGAAAGAAGTACATGGGTGTCGAACGCGCCACCTTTTTGATCGACAAGTCTGGCAAAATCGCCAAAGTCTGGCGCAAGGTTAAGGTTCCAAGCTACGTCGAGGAAGTGTTGGCGGCCGCGAAGGCAATGATCGCCTGACGAACTGGCGATGCATCGTTCCGCCGTCAGATCGACCACCGGCGGCGTCACCGATCGAACACGTGACCTCGGGCGGCAACTGTGCTAACTGCGCTTGCGAGGGCACGTGGACGGTTGCAGTCGGGGTACCTGCCAGCGCACGTCCGGAGGGACTCGGACAAGGCCTGGGTAACTGAGTATATTTGGAGGTCGTGTAAGTCATGTTGCCTAACTTCAAGAAACACGAAGCGGACACCCCGAAACCTCCTGCGCCACCGGCCCAGGCTCCCACGCCGACAACTCCTTCGAGCGCGCGCCCCGCAGACCGCGTTCCACCATCAGTCATCGGTCCTGACCTGACGATCACAGGTAACCTCACGTCCGAGGGCCAGGTACAGATCGATGGCCGCGTCGAGGGCGACATTCGCGGCACCCACATCATTGTCGGCGAACGTGCTCACATCACCGGCGGCATCATCGCCGAAGAAGTCGTCGTCCGCGGCCACGTCATGGGCTCGGTTCGCGGCAAACGAGTCATGCTGCAGGCCCAAAGCCACGTTGAAGGCGATATTTACCACAAGGCCCTCGCGATCGAGCAGGGAGCCTTCTTCGAAGGCAAGTCGCGCCGCAGCGAAGACCCGATCTCGGCTGCCGCCCCGGTTGAAAAGCCGCCAATGCTGACACCGCTTCCGGACGCATCCTGAGGCGGGCAAGGCCCGCACCTTGCTGTTGGAAGCGTTGCAAATGCGAGCCCTGCACCGGCGAAACCGGGCGGGGCTTTTCGTTTCGGCTAGCCAAGATCGACTTCAGCCTTCCAAGCCGCGAGTTCGAGCCGCGTTCCACCCAATGCAGCAAAAGCCGGCTCGCGGCAGGTCAGCACGACAACCTGATGATGCGCGGTTGCCGAACGCAGCGCCGCAAACATCTGCGCGATCCTCTCGGCATCACTATAGACCAGCGGGTCGTCGAAAATCACTGGAAGCGCTTCGCCGCTGTCCGCAATAAGGCGCGCATAAGCCAGCCGCACGACGAGACCGAGTTGTTCCTGGGTCCCCTCGCTGAGCCACCTGATGTCCTCGACCCCGCGCCCGTCGCGTTCCAGTCCTTCGATCCCGAAGTCCTCCGCGAACCTGGCACGCGCCGACCCGAATACCGACGACAGATACGGGCTCACGCGCTGCTGCAGCGGCGCCAGAAGACGCTCGCGCGCATTCTTGTGCGCCTCATCGAGAGCTTCGAGCAGAAGGTTCAGTGCATCTATTTCTGCTTCGAACTCAGAAACCGCCGCCGTGGCACGCTCTACTTCCCCCTCCAGTTCACTGACGCGCCGGCCTAGCCCCCTGTCCCCAGCCATCTCGATACGAGCACTCGCCGCCGATATCGCTTCGCGCAACCGGCCCGACTCGAGTCGAGCCTCACCCAGCGTCCGCACCGCCGTCTGCGCGTCCTCATTGAGTTTGTTGAGCTCATCGCCGTCTGGCAGCACCTCTTCAAGAGCTGCCACCGTGCGCACCGCTTCACTCAGTGCGCCATCCGCCCTTTCAGCACGCGACCGCAGATCATCGGCAAGCATCTCCCTGTTCTCGCGCGTACCTAACAGACGCTCCAGTTCTTCGCTTCTTTGTCGGCGCGCCGCAACGCCCGCCTGCACTTCGGCAAGTTCCCCCGCAGTCACCTTCTGCCGCGTTGCACATTCCGGATAGGCGCGCCGCGCGTCGTCGAGATCCCTCGCAATCGCTTGCAGCCGCGCCGATAGATCTTCGGCTGTCCGTTCGCCCGCCTCCCCCGGCCCGGCCGAATCGCAAAGGCCGATTTGATTTTCTAGATCTGAAACATCCGAGCGGATGGCCGCCACCCCATCGGGTCCCAGCCCGCGCAGTTCCGCGATTGCCGCGTTGAGCCGCCGGTCCCGCCGTTGCCGTTCACCGTAAAGCTCAAGCGCCTCGCCGGCCGTCTTCGCGCCAACCTCGCCAAGTAGCTCGCGGCGCTCACGGCTGAGCGCCTCCGATCGCTGCAATAGATCCTCGCGCCCGTCGCCGCCGCCCGGTGCAATCTCGACCCGTCCGACACCCGGCACTTCGAGGATGATGAGGTCGCGCGCATGCAGTTCTGCGCCGTCTGCCAGAGCTTCACCATTTGCCCAGATTCTTTCACGTGCCCCGATCTCATAAGAGATCTTCACCGTCGGGCTCTCGGCGGAGATCCGGCCCTCGATCAACTGGAACTGGTGCTCGACACGCTGCAACCGGTCGACACGCTCAGATGTCACCGGGTCCGATCGCATGCGCTCCGTTTCTTCTGCAATTTCCCGATCAAGGCGTTCCGCTTCGGCAAGCACCCGCAATTTTGCTTCGAGCCGTTCGCTGATCTCCGCGCGCCTCAACAGCAGCTGCAACCGCTTTTCTTCATCGCGCAACCGTTCCCCGTCGGTCCGCGTTTTCTCAAAGGCGGCCTGCGCGCTCTCCGCTGCCAGCCGCAATTCGGGCAACCGCGCTTCATCCTCCGCGATGCCGCCGTTTAATTCCGCAAGCCGCGCCATTCTGGAATTGAAATCCGCCAGCGCCGACTGCGCGGCCTTCTGCTCGGTGTTACAGAACTGCACCGCGTCTTTTGCCTGGCGCACTCGCAATCGCTGCCGTTCGGCCTCCTCCAGCGCTTTCGCGGAAGCCTTCGACTTCTCTTCAAGTGCTGCAATCTGAACCGCGTCGCCGACGTCGCGAAAACGTGCCTGAAGCTGGTCGAGTTCCTCCTGGCTTTGCGCCACCGCCGCCAGGGCCGCCCTCTCGACGTCGAGTTCGCCTTGCAGTTCGCCACGTCGTTCGAGCGCGGCGGCATACCGGCTCCCCTTCTTCGGCCCCCGCGTCGTCACGAGTTCCCCGAGCTGGGCTTCCACGCGCCGCCGCACGGCCTCCGCGATCCCGCTGCCGGTCATCGCCCCGATTTCGGATTCGATCGCCTCCATCAATGCACCCCGTTCACCCTTCTGATCGGGTTGCGGCGCTTCGAGTGATTCCTTCTGCCCGACCCAGACGAGACCATGAGCGCCAAATCCCGAGGCTTGACCCTCCAGCATCTCGGCAAGCAGCTCATCGGCCTCCGTGTTGCGCGCCACGACGTGCCCCTTGTCGAGATCGACGAGTTGCGCACGCGCACCCTTGCCGAAGCGCTTGGTGATGCGCCACGGCTTACCTGCGATATCTATATCCGCCTCGATCAACGGCTGCCCGCCGGCATATGGCGTCAGCCTGTTGACCGCATCGACTTTCGATGTGTGCTTGACCCCGAGCAGCAGCCTTAGTGCGCGAAACAGCGTCGACTTGCCCATCTCGTTCGGACCGGCAAGCACATCAAGGCCACCCGAGAAGCCTTCGATGGCAACGGGCTTGTCGAACCGGGCGACTTCGCGAACGCGCAACGCCTTGATTTTCATGCGTCCCCCGCCGTGACCTGCCGGCTCAATCCGGCGAGGCGCGCCAATGCCGCCGCTGCAACCGCCCGCCGTTGATCGCTTTCGTCATCCGCAATCCCGCTCAGAAACCGCGCAGCTTCACCCAGTTCCTCGCTGACCGAAAAAAGATCGAAATCGGCTTCTTCGGCGCGCGGCAGCAACCCCGTTAAGTCGGTTTCCAGATGCTGCAGTTTCGCTTCAAGGCCTTCACACCATCTCTCGACCTCGGCGATTTCCTCCAGTCGGACGCGTCCGCCGATCCGTAATCGCAAAACCAGGTTCGCTGGATCGCCTGCCAGCACTTCAAGATCGCGCTCGACACCGGCAAGATCACCGGCCGCTGACACGTCGAACTCCCGCTTCGCCCAGATGAATGCGGCGCTCGCGATTGCCTCGACCTTCGGCTCCGCCGCGCCCCCCTCGATATGGACGCAAAGAACAAAGCCCAGCGCATTATCGGGAAAACGGTCAGGTTCGGGCGTGCCCGCATACCATGTCCGCTGATTGATTTTTGCCGAACCGTGCCAGTCGCCGAGCGCCAGGTAGTCGAGCCCTGCTTTGCGCGCCCGGTCGGGGTCGATCGACACCGCACTTTCTTCGCCGCTGCCAAAACCTTTTATGGACCCGTGCGCCAAGCCGATGCGCGCCGCCCCTGGCGGCGTCGCCGCTTCGTCCATGAACGCAGTAGGATCGCTCGCCACGCTGCGCGCCGTAAGCGGCGCCGGCAGCACGAACACTCCGGGTTCCATTTCCACCACGCCCGGCGCATCGAGCACGCGCACGTTGTCGGGCAATCCTTGCGACCTGAGCCGCTCCCAAATGCCTCCCGCCTTTGCTGGATCGTGATTGCCCGGCAAAAGCCACCATGTAACACCGCCGGCCTTTTGCATGCGATGCACGGGTTGCATCAGCGTCTTGAGCGGCACGGTCTGCGCGTCGTAGATATCGCCTGCAACCAGGACGTGACGGGCGCCATGCGCCTCGGCGATTTTACCGATACGCTCGATCACCGAGAGCCGCGCGCCTTCCAGGCGTCCGGCCACCCGGTCCTCAAAATTGCGGAACGGCTTGCCGATCTGCCAGTCGGACGTGTGAATGAAGCGGAACGTCAAAGTGTCGGTCTCCCAAGCTGCGGTGCCGGCAGCGAATCTATCGGCGGCCAAGTTCTCATTTTGTTCTCGCAAAAGTCAAGCGGCAATTACCGCTTTTCGACAGCTGAATCGGCCAGGAGGCCGAAGCAAAAACAGGCAGGGAGGCACCCGCGATGTCCGCCGCTGATGTCGAAACGATCGTCGTCGGCGCAGGCCTCGTCGGGCTCGCCATAGCCGACAGCCTTAGCGCCCGCGGCCACGAGGTGATCGTCCTCGAACGCCATGACCGGGTCGGCACCGAAACGTCTTCGCGCAACTCCGAAGTCATCCATGCGGGGCTCTATTATCCCCCAGGCAGCCTGCGCGCTCGGCTGTGCGTCGAGGGCAGAAAGAAGCTCTACCAATTCGCCGAGGACAATGGCGTCGGCGTCAAGCGCTGCGGCAAGCTGGTCGTTGCGACCACAAACGCGGATCTACCCGCCCTCGACGGCATCGCCGAACGCGCGCTGGCCAACGGCGTCGACGATATCGACATGTTCGACGCTATCGCCGCACGAAAACTCGAACCGGAACTCGACTGCATCGGTGCACTCCATTCGCCATCAACCGGCATCATCGATAGCCATGGTCTGCTCGTCGCGCTTGAAGGTCATATCTGCGCCCACGGCGGCAGCGTCGTTCTCTCTACCAGCGTCACTGCCATATCGCGAACCCCTGACGGGCTCTACAGCCTTGCGACCCGCAGCACCGCCGACGGCGCACAAAGCCAGTCCCTCGACACGATCACCGCCAAGAACTTGATCATCTCCGCTGGCCTCGGAGCTACCGACGTTGGCCGGCTGCTCAACCCCAGTTACCGCGAAGGCTACGTGGTTCCCGCAACGCACCCCGCCAAGGGCCACTACTTCACGCTTGCCGCGCGGGCGCCGTTCAGCAACCTTATCTATCTGGTCCCCTCGGGGGCCTGGCTCGGCATTCACCTGACCCTCGACCTCGCCGGCAAGGCCCGGTTCGGCCCCGATCTGCAATGGATGGAATCGGTCGACTACGCTTTCGATGATGAATCTGGCGAACGCCGCAAACGCTTCGAAACGGAAATCCGCCGCTACTGGCCGAACCTGCCCCAGGATGCATTGCAGCCGGGCTACACCGGCATCCGCCCCAAGATTTATTCCGAAGGCGAGATACCTGCCGACTTCGCGATCCACGGACCCGGGACGCACGGCCTCGAACGCCTCATTGCGCTATATGGCATCGAGAGTCCCGGCCTCACGGCTTCGCTCGCCATCGGCGACCACGTCGCCGCCATGCTGCTGAATGACGCGGCAATCTGAAAGCGCCCACGCGACCAAACCTAATGCTTGTGGCCCGTATCGAGGCGGCTTTCCAGCCACGCCGAATAACGGCTCATGCTGAAACAGAACAACCAGAACACGAATGCCGCGAAGACGTAGCCCGTTACCGCCGTCTGCGGTGAGAACCACTTCGCATCCGAAGCCACCGCCTGCTGCACGATCCCCAGCAGATCGAACAGCCCGATGATCAGCACCAGACTGGTATCCTTGAACAGCGCGATGAACGAATTGACAATCCCTGGAATGACCAGCTTCAAGGCCTGCGGCAAAACGATAAGCCCCATCTTCAGAGGATAGTTCAGCCCCAGCGCATCGGCCGCCTCGAACTGCCCGCGCGGCACCGCCTGCAATCCGCCGCGCACCACCTCCGCAAGATAGGCCGCCGAGAACAGCGCGACACCGATCAGCGCCCGCAGAAGCTTGTCGAAGGTGACGTTCTCCGGCAGGAACAGCGGCAGCATGACGGACGCGAAGAACAGCACCGTCACCAGCGGCACGCCGCGCACGAACTCGATGAAGCCGATGGCGAGCCACTTGATAAGCGGCAATTCCGAGCGCCGCGCCAGGGCGAGAAGAATACCGAGCGGAAAAGACGCGGCAATGCCGACGCAGGCAACGACCAGCGTCACCAGCAGTCCGCCCCACTTCTCCGTCTCGACGATTTCGAGCCCCAGCCATTCGGAGCCGGTCAGCAGGAAGAACGCGATGACCGGAAACACCACGATCATGTAGATTGACAACCACAACTTGCCCGGCACGTTGGGAAGCATCAGCGGCACAAGACCGGCGAGCGCCAGGAAGTAGGTGAAGTTGACCCGCCAGATTTGGTCATCCGGATAGCGTCCGTACATGAACATCTGGAACTTGTGGATCACGAACGGCCAGCAGGCCCCGGCCCCTTCGACCCGGCATGCCGAGCCGTCGCTTCCTGTGAAAACGGCGCGAAGCAGCGCCCAGTCAGCCACGCCCCAGGCAAGCCAGACGGAAATGACCCCGCCGATCACCGTCAACGCCGAATTGAACGCCGACGAGAACAGGTTCTCGCGCATCCATCGCAAAGGGCCGATGGCCTCAATTCTTGGCGGTCCGGTGCGCGCGCTAACCCTCATCGACCCCTCACCGTTCCACCAGCGCGACCCGCGCGTTGAACCAGTTCATGAACACCGACGTCAGCAGGCTCAACACGAGATAGACCGACATCGTGATAAGGATTACCTCGACAGCCTGGTTGGTCTGGTTGAGCACCGTCCCCGCGAACACCGACACAAGGTCCGGGTAGCCGATCGCAACCGCAAGCGACGAATTCTTCGTCAGGTTGAGGTACTGGTTGGTCAGCGGCGGGATGATGACGCGCAACGCCTGCGGGATCACCACCAGCCGCATGATCTGCCCCCGGTGCAACCCGAGCGCCGCCGCCGCCTCGTGCTGTCCCTTCGCCACCGACAGGATGCCGCTGCACACGATCTCGGCGATGAAGGCAGCGGTGTAGAGCGTCAGCCCCGCCAGCAGTGCGATGAATTCCGGCAGGATCGTCATCCCGCCCTTGAGGTTGAACCGGCCGGCTTGCGGATAATCGAACGACAGCGGAGAGCCGGCTGCAAGGAATGCGATGGCAGCGACCCCGACCACAAGTATCAGCTGTGGCAGCGCGATACTGTCCGCCTTTCCGGTCAGGATGAATTTCCGGCGCGCGTTGAGATAAAGGAACACCGCACCGGCAACACCGACGAGAACTCCGGCGACAAACAGCCAGGTGCCTTCACCCCACACTGGGGCCGGAAAGTACAGACCGCGCGTGTTGAGATAACTGGAAAATGGCAATTCCAGACTGTTGCGTGGCGATGGCAATGCCTTCAGCACGCCGAAGTAGACTGCAAACAGCATCAGCAGCGGCGGAATGTTGCGCAACGTCTCGATATAGACCGAAGCCAGTGCCGCGATAAGCCAGTTCCCCGAAAGTCTCGCGATCCCGATGACAAACCCGACGATGGTGGCGAGGACAACGCCGATGACGGCAACCAGCAGCGTGTTGAACAGCCCGACCAGAAACGCGCGGCCGTAACTCATCGTGTTGGCATAGGCGATCAGCGATTGCGAGATATCGAAACCGGCGGTGTTGTCGAGGAACCCGAATCCCGAAGCGATGCCTTGCGCTTCGAGATTGCGTATCGTGTTGTCGACAATCGCCCAGACAAACCAGACCAGCAGCAAGGCGACGATCGCCTGCAATGCCAGCGCACGCGCTTTCGGATCGTAGATGTAATCGGTCAGCGAGCGCGAGAACCTTGCCGGAGCAGGCGGTTTCGAAGGTCTCTTCAACGCTTCCCCCCTTCCTGCTCCGTCGCGCTCAAAAAACTAAGGTACCGTCCGCCCGCTCAGGAGTTGAATCTCTGCGCGCCCAGACCGTTGGCCAAAATGAAACCATGCCTCAGCGGATCGGAGGCGCGTATTGTAGTCCACCGTCCCTCCACAGCGCATTCTGTCCCCTGGCGATGCCCAGCGGCGAACCCGCGCCGACATTGCGGTCGAACGACTCACCATAGTTCCCGACAAGCTTGATGATCTGATACGACCAGTCCAGGTCGAGACCGATCGACTTTCCGAATTCGCCTTCGAACCCCAGCAGCCTGCGCACTTCGGGGTTCTTCGATTCCTTCAACTGATCGACGTTGGCCTGCGTGACGCCCAACTCTTCCGCATTGATCATGGCGTTGAGCGACCAGCGCACGATGTTGGCCCATTGCGCATCGCCCTGACGTACCGCAGGCCCGAGCGGCTCCTTCGAAATGATTTCCGGCAGCACGATGTGCTCAGCCGCATTTCCAAGCGTCAGCCGGATCGAATAGAGCTGCGAAACGTCGGTGGTGAAGGCATCGCAGCGCCCGGCGTTATAGGCCGCCAGCACTTCCGGAAGCTTCTCGAAAACGACAGGGTCGTACTCGATCTTGTTGGTGCGGAAATAGTCGGCAAGATTGAGTTCGGTGGTGGTTCCGGTCTGCACGCAGATGCTCGCCCCCGACAATTCCTTCGCCGAGACGACATCGAGCGCCTTCTTCACCATGAAGCCCTGGCCGTCGAAATAATTGATCCCGGCAAAGCTCAGACCGGCTCCGGTATCCCGGCTCATGGTCCATGTGGTGTTGCGCGCCAGCATGTCGATTTCGCCCGACTGCAACGCGGTAAAGCGCTCCTTGGCCGTCAGCGGAACGTACTTGATTTTCGAAACGTCCTTGAAGATCGCCGCCGCCACCGCACGGCACATGTCGACATCGAGGCCCTTCCACTGCCCTGCATCGTCCGGGGCGCTGAAACCGGCAAGACCGGTATTCACGCCGCACTGCAGCTGCCCGCGCGCCTTGACGGTGTCGAGCGTGCTCGATTGGGCCATGGCCGAACCGGCCGGCTGGCCAAAAGCCGCAAGCACCGCCAAACAGCCCGCGATCCAGTACCTCATCCGATAACTCCTCCCCACGCATGGGTGTTGTATTTCAATATCGAGCCTCGACAGATCTGCCTTGACAGCTCAGCTACGTCATCCTGAAACCCGGCATCAGCCGCTTCGCTTCAATCTGTCTGAACGGTGGACAGATAAAACGGCGCGGCTTTGACCACAACAGGTCAGTGTGCCAGGATCTGGGCGAGAAACTCCTTGGTTCGTTGCGAGCGGGGTGCCGTGAAGAAGTCACTGGGCGCCGCCGCCTCGATGATCTCACCTTCATCCATGAATATGACGCGGTCCGCAACGGCCTTGGCAAACCCCATTTCGTGCGTAACGCATAGCATCGTCATACCCTGCTCCGCCAACTCGATCATGACATCGAGCACTTCCTTGACCATTTCCGGATCAAGCGCTGAAGTCGGCTCGTCGAACAGCATGATTTTAGGGTTCATGCAGAGCGCCCGCGCGATCGCCACCCGTTGCTGTTGGCCGCCTGACAGCTGGCCTGGGAATTTGTCCGCCTGTTCGGGAATGCGCACCCGCTCCAGATACTCCCGCGCCTGCCGCTCCGCCTCCGCGCGCGGGATCTTGCGCACCCACTGCGGCGCCAGACAAAGATTATCGAGCACACTGAGGTGAGGAAACAGATTGAAGCTCTGGAATACCATGCCGACTTCGGAACGGATGGCGTCGATCTGCCGCAAGTCATCGCTGAGTTCATGCCCGTCGACGACAATGCGGCCGCTTTGGTGAACTTCGAGCCGGTTGATACACCTGATCAAGGTTGACTTCCCCGACCCCGATGGACCGCACACAACGATGCGTTCACCGCTCGCAACCTCCAGATTGATGTCCTTGAGAACATGGAAATCGCTAAACCACTTATTGACGTCCACCATCTTGATTGCCGCAGTGGCAAGCGGCCGTGTCCTATCGTCTGAATTCTGGTCTACGAATGCATTCGCCATAGTCGAACAGACACCTTTGCATGGAGAAGTGGGTAGCGATTTCCCGCGCGAAAGCATCTCGGCAATCAAGTCCCGATGAGCGGACTTCGAAACTATCGCCTGTAAGTCGAGGAAGCCAGCCCCATCTGCCCTGAAGCGACAGTCAACCTCGATTCAGCGGCCGGCCGAGCATGATGCTTTCGCTTGCCCCACAAGTGATGTTTTTCACCGGGACGAAGCCATTTTTGAGGTAGAATGGGATGTTACGCGAATGACGACCTGTCACCAAGTGCACTCCGCGGATATTCGCTGCGCGCAAATCCGACACGAAGCGCTCGATCAGCCGCGACCCCACCCCGCCGCTGCGAAAACCCTCCACGACGTTGACGTGGAGATGGGCGGGATATTTTCCCGTCTCGGCACTGATCTCGGTAAAATAGGCAATATCCTTGAACCGGCCTGATTGTGCCGGATCGTCGATCGCACCGGCAAGATACCCCACCAGCCGATTGCCTGACACGGCCACGTAAAACCAGTCGCTATCGGCATCGAGATAACGCCCGAGCCATCGCCATCGGAAGGCTCGCCTTTCATCGTCGCTCGCAAACGACTTCGTCGCGCTCGATGTGAAAAATATATCATCGAGCTGTTTCGAAAAGTCCGCGATCTCCGGCGATTCCGCCAATCGAGCAACCGTTGGCGCAACCGCAGCATCGGTACGTTCTTCGTTCATGATTCCAGTAGCATGTGGGCCTCGCCAACCCGCACCTTACGTGCCCGAAGCAGCCTTTGCGAGCTTGTTGCGGAAATCTGCTGGCAGGTCGTTGGGAATCTGGACCGGCGCTCCACCGGCGTCCGCGCGCTTCAGCGACTTGAACCGCCCATAGTTGGGACTGAACGGCTCGCTCGGATCGTCCGGCTCGCGTTTGCGCACCATCGGCGGCGGCGGCTGGGCTTCCATCCCGTCGTCTTCGATCTCCACCCGGCGCGGATCGCTCAGATGACGAAAACCGGCAACCCGCGCTGGCTGATGCAGCCGGCCATAGGGTTCGGTTTGATAGACCGGAGCACGCACATGAACCGGCGCACGCGAAGCGCACCCGGCCACCGGCAGAACGCCGATGAGGACGAAAACGGCTGTAGGCAGGCAGATACTCCACTGCGGCCTTGAGCCGCGAGGGTACGCACATATCGACACAACAACGCTCCTGAGAACACAACGCAACTGTTCCCAAGCCAAGCACAAACTCTCCTAAGAACCCCTTAACGACAGCGCCAGAAACGAACGGCGCTCGCCAGCGCCCTAATTGCCGAAGACACGATCGCCAAGACAGAAAACAACGCAGCGCGATCACGGCAATGAATGATCCAATCACGCGGTCGCGATTTAAAGAATACTGTTCGATGACGGCCTCGTTGAACTCGCGTGAAGACAACGGCGAAAAACCCCGTGACCAGCCTGCTCCGATAGCCTCAAAACGCTCGTGCGGTGCCAGCGCAGCACCCATTTTCCGGTTCGTCGAATGCAGCCTTCGCGCTGTTGTCGCCGCTGTGTCGGCGTCCACGCCCCACGCGATCGCATGCCCGAAAAGCCAGTCAACTAAACATCCCGGGCACGTGAAACGCCATTACCTCCAATTGATTTCCAATCGGCAATTGGCAGGCCTAATTTTGTTCATGCCGAAGACGACAATCGGCACCCCGAAACAAGGCACACGACCTGGAACGGGGAGCCAAAATAAAATGAGCAACTCACGAAAGTGGAGAATTGAAATGAAGATGATCATGAGCATCCTCGCCGCGGCGGCACTTATCGCATCGATTTCCACCGTACAGGCAAGCTACGCCGAAGATTTCTTCAAAAAGCAGCCGCTGTACGGTGAGAACGTCCCGAGTGACATCTGGGTCGACCAGCAGCTCTACGGCGAAAACCAACCGGCCGACATTTTCATCGAACAGCAGTTTTTCGGTGAGAATTTCGATGGTTCCCGCCAGTAATCCAAACTGGAATGACGTCAACAATTCACACTCGCCTTCGCGGCAGGCCGTTTGCTTGAAAACGGCCTGCCTTTTTTCAAACTGCCGATTTTGGAAACCAATCGGACCCACGCAACAAGTCCTGCCAACTCAGCCTGCGAACCCGGCATCCTTCAGTCCGTCGAACAAGGATTGCACCGCGATTGCCGCGAGCAGCACCCCAAACACCCGCATCAATACACGCTGTGCAGTAACGCCGAGAAACTGAGCCATCGCAGGAGCCACCAGCAACAAGACAAGCGTTAATCCGAGTACCGCGGCCAGACCGGCAACGACGCCGGCAACTTGGGCAAACTCGCCGTGCGCGCGGGCCGCCAGCACGATGCCGGCGCTCATCGCCCCAGGCCCTGCCAGAAGCGGCGTTGCCATCGGAAATATCGCAATGTCATCCTTGTTGAGAGCTTCCTCGCCCTCTTTCGGAGTGAGCTTCGATCTGGCACCGGGACTTGAAAAAATCATATCGATCGCAATCAGCCCGAGGATCGCCCCGCCAGCCGTCTTGAGCGCGGCAAGACTGACGCCGAGTTGGGCAAGCAACGGCCGCCCGAACAATGTGAAGACCAACAGGATGAGGCTGG
>Ga0180009_10005719_pt1 | contig 13250 bp, 10 predicted proteins | sample OS_PC_MetaG_FD_123537 | JGI IMG/M metagenome (GOLD analysis project Ga0180009, IMG submission 123537) | Groundwater microbial communities from the Aspo Hard Rock Laboratory (HRL) deep subsurface site, Sweden - OS_PC_MetaG | ecosystem: Environmental > Aquatic > Deep subsurface > Groundwater... | reverse complement strand
TTAAAACGTTCTTTAAATTTAACAACATGTTTCTTAATAAAATAAAAAATAAAACCTAAATAGACGCTAAGACCTATTAGGATCATTACAAAAGCTATGCCAACAGCTAATGCTATTAACTTAATTAAGTCCATGTTAACTTAGACTTGACCTTCTAACCAAATGCTAACAGGTGCAATGTCTTCTTCATATGCGAAGTTGTTCAATACAATTGTTAACTCACTTGGTTGTTCACCTAAGTTAGCAGGATCAATGTTGCTTACTGTGCAATCTACTGTTTTAGATTTTGTGTCAGTCATTAATGTTACTTCTTCATCACATTCAATATTGTAAGCACCCATAGCATCAATAGTTAATACTTCTTTTTCTCTCCTTCCTCTGTATTGGAAGCAGTCATCTAATGTTGGCACTATTATCCCTGTTCCTGTGTTTGCAACAGTAACTTCAAAACGCATTGAACCAACACCTTCTCTAATATCAACTGGTCTTTGTGTAATTGCTGTAACTTGTACCTTAGATGGAGGATTTGATCCAGAAGGTAAGTTAGTGCCAATTTCTTCAGCTTTAGCTGTATAGAACAGATTAGCCTTAACAGTTACAGGATATGAATAACAATACTTTCCAGTAATGGTTTTTTGAATTTTACCAAGAACTTCGTTAGTATATTTGATTGGTCCTAAGTCAACTTCTTCAGGGATAGCTGCACCAGTTTCAGGGTCAATTGATAATAATTTTGGATTTGTAGCTTCTTTTCCACCTACAAAAAAGTTAGGCATTGCAGCGTCTCCAGTAAGTCTTACTCTTACTTTACCTGCTGGAATTTCTTCAGTATGTTTGTTTGTCAGTTGAACAACTACATCTATGTCTTCATTTTGTTCGTAAGGTGCATTTTCCATGCTTATTGGTGCGTCTGCTACAAATTTGGCCTCAATCATTTGTGGGCCTGTATATTTATAATAACCAGAACTAACATTAGAAGTTCCAGAATCGCAACCTGTTATTAAAATTGCTAATGATAAGATAAAAAGCAATATTGCTGTCTTTTTCATATTTAACATCCTCCCATTATAATACTTCTAAGCTTAAGACATAGTTTTTTTATTTATAATGTTTTCTAAAATTTACTTGATAGAGAAAGTGTTAGATTCACGGGTTTCGTAAGCATATTCTAGCTCAAATATTACTTCTGGCTTATAATCTTCATCAAATAAGTATATTCCTTGGCTATTTAATAGACTAACTTGCTTAGCTTCGCATGTAATTATGGCTTCGTCATTCTCATCTAATTTAACTTCCTGGCATTGCAAGTCTGCTGAAACAGGGAACCTGATTATATTTGTTTTTATTTTCTTTTTATCTTCATCAATCGGAGTAAAAGGTACACATTGTTCATTTACTCTTTGCAAGTCCCAAAGATTGCCGTCGCCAACATTGTCAACTTCTATCCTAAAAATAATTGTCACTAAATTATCACTTAAAGGAATGATAGTCTCTTCAATTGAATTAATTTTTAAAGGTCCACTTGTTACTTGACTAATATCAGCACTACATTTTTGGTCTTCATATATGTCAGCAGTAATACAAATTTCAGCTTTAATATTTGTACCATACTTAAATCTGTTAATAGCTGTTAAAGCATAAGCTTTTTCTTCTTCAGTTTGAATATTATAAGCGCCAAATTTTAAATCAATATCTTCAAATGTTTCATCAACTCTTCTTTGCTGATAATTTAAGCATTCACATCCTGAAAAACCAGAAAATACATCTTGGTCTAAACCAGTAATACAAACTTGTCCGTAAGATTCTGAACCACCAAGATTTTTTATTCTAACAACGGGTTGGAAAGGATAACCATTTAAAATTGTGCCTGATTTTTTTGGATTAACAATTGAAGTTTCTAATGTTCCGGTGCCACCGTAAGTTGTTTGTTTTTCCTCTTGATTTAATCCAGGAAGTTTGCTAGGAATCTTGTTTGTGATTGAGCTTAACAAATCACAGCCTGAAAGAACTAGTATACTTGCAATTAAGATTATTAAGATTATTTTTTTCATTTTATATTGCTTTTATAGTTAAACTTATAGCTTTTTTAGGAAGTTCATATTTGTATTTTACTGAAGCTTTGTATTCTTTAGTTGTATAAATTGCATTTCCTAATAAGTCTTCTTCAACATTCAACCAACATTCAAATGTGAATGACCTGTCTCTGTTAATTGTAATCTCTTTAATATATTCTGAAGATGCAACAAATTCAGTTGTAGTTTTTCCTGATCTAGATTTTTCAAATGGACATAATACATTTGGATTTTGTGAAAGTTCTTTATTAATCTCTAGACCTTTTGGCAAAGTTATTGTGAAATCACTTAGATTCATCATCGTACCTTCCCATCTGTTTGTTAAAGAAATACCTATTAATGGTAAGTTATCTTGACTTAATACAATTGGCTGAATATTTTCTGAATTAACGCCAATTCCAATTTCTATAGGTTCGCCATTATATTGTGTTCTTATTGGCAAGTCTTCTTCAATATCATAATAATCAAAGAAGTCTTCTTTGTCTAAGAATTCTTTGTCAACTTTTTCACTAGTATAATAAACTTTTAAGCTTACATCTTTTGTCTCGAAAGGGAATTTTACTGAACCTTCAACTTGATGAGTTTTAGCTTCTAATTTGTCAGCTTGTTCTTTAGGAATTCTGCACCTTATATTTTCTGTTATGCTCTTGCCAGAGATAATTACTGGATTTGAAGGTAAAATTTCAGCCGAGATTTCATCATTATTTTTAATATTGCAACTGACTTCTAAAGGCAGTTCTTCAACTTGAGTATTTTCCAAACTTAAATCATATCTTAAAATTATTGGAGAACCTTTTGGAAGTTCAGCAGAACCAACAAAATCAAACCCTTCAAATATAATTCCTGTTTTTGTGTTATTTGTTTTAGCATACCAAATGTTTCCTGTTTTTTCTTTAGCTGTATCTATCTGTCTAGTATACCAAGATAAAGGATTATATTCTGAAAGCTTGGAACCGATATTACTTAATGTTCTTCCACCACTATCACTTTGTGTCCAATAATAACCATAAACTCCTACAAGAATTAATGCTAATAATAAGACGATGAATAAAATATTAGAACTTCTTTTTCTTACAGTCTCTTTAGAAGGAACATATCTTTCAACTTCCATTAAACCATGTTTCTTCTTTGGTTTAGGTTCGAGTTTATCTTCGTAATCTTCAGCCATTCTCTTCCTCTTTCTATATTTCAAAAGATAGGTTTATTAATTATTAAGCCTTTCTGTTTTTTATGGCGTTGCCGTTATGTTTAGAAGCATTCATACGTACTTTTTTAGTAATGATTAAGTTAGCTATGAACAATTGGTTTCTAGTTTTAATTCTTATTGGAATTACTTATGCTTTGAAAAAAAGTTCTTGGGGACAAGGTGCGTTGGGTACAGTAATAGATTTGATGAATGATTTTGTTATGGGTTTTAGTTTACTTACAGCTGGTTTTTTTAGTTTTTTTGGCAGACTTTTTATTGGTGCAGGTTTAGCAATTGCATTAGGTATAGTTTGGATGATGATGGCTTTAACATCTCCTGCTAATATGTTGTTAAAAATATTTTCCATGCCTGTATTTTTTGTTATAGGAGTTATAGCTGCAGTATTACCTTTCTTTTCTTTACCTATGTCTTTAGTATTGTCTTTCTTATTTAAAGATCAAAAAACAGCTAACTTTACTTGTATAATAGCAATAGTGTTAATAGTTTTATCTTCTTTGTTAGGCATTGATTTTGTTTGCAACGGCTTTAATTGGATAGCTTTGCAATTACAGTGACATCCTCCCCACATTCAATTTGGGGTTTTCAGCGCCTGTTGCTTTTGAAGGCTCATCACGTTTAGTTCCTGCTTCTTCCAGTCTGCTTGTCTTACCTGAAAATGGAAAGATAGTGGCAGTTCTGTCCATAGGCGTATAAGTTCGGGCTTGCCCAGCCCTACCATTAACTTAAGAAGTAGAATTCATATAAATATTTTTGCTCGGTTTTCTGAACATTTTTTCGGTATTACTAAAAAAAATCATCTTACAAGCTTAAGTCGAATGTTTTTTTACTATAAAAACATAATAACAAAGAGATATGAACTTAACAATAAATTTATATATTGAAAAATCCATTAAAAATTTAGAGGTGATCATATGTTATTCAGAAATTTAATCATTCAAGGTCTTTTTGTAGGGTTAGTGGCTACATTAATTACAACTATGTTTATGGTTCTTTTAAAATCAAAAGGGAAAGCAATCTTAGACTTGCATTTGTTTTTTGGGAAATCATTATTGCATGAAAGAGCAAAAGATGGAATTGCTGCTCCTTTTGCACTAATATTGCATCTAATGATTGGATCTTTGTTAGGATTAGGTTATGTTTATATTTTCAAGGTTTCAGTTTTGACAGGTATAATCTTCGCCGTGCTTGTTTGGTTAGTAATGATGTTAGGATTATTTCCATTGTTCAAAAAAGGTATTTTTGGAAATAAACTGGATAAAAAAACTAAGAAGAAAAAATGTTGTGAATTTAAAGTTTGGCACTTAACATTGATATTCCATTTAATTTACGGAATATTTTTAGGATTTTTTGCAGCATTGTAGTTACTACTTTAGCACCGAAAAAGTTATTTAGTTTAGAATTTAAGGAGCATTATATTATAGAAAATGGATAAAAATCAAGTTTTTAAGCATTTCAAATCTTTTTTAGAATTTGAAGATAAATTGGGCAAATTTTACGTTTCGAATCATTTTTGGAGAGTAAGTTATCTGAACAATTTTAATTGTTTGGTTATGGGGTAAAAGATGAATTATCAGACACCAAAAGGAACTAGAGATTTTATCTTGGAGGATATGAGATTAAGAGATTATGTTATGAAAAAATTAGAAACTTGGTTTAAAAGCTATGCTTATCAGAAAATGGAAACTCCAGTATTTGAGTATCTTGAGGTTTTGACAAAAAAAAGTGGAGAAATTGAAAATGAAATTTACACTTTTAAAGATAAATCTGGAAGAGATCTTGCCCTTAGATTTGATTTAACAGTTCCATTAGCTAGAGTTATATCTTCAAATCCTTTCTTAAAGAAACCATTCAAAAGATATTGTATCTCGAGAGTTTGGAGGTATGAAAATCCTCAATTCGGTAGATTTAGGGAATTTTGGCAAGCAGACGTTGATATAGTGGGATTAGATACTATGGAATGCGAAGTTGAATTATTAGATTTGGCTACAAAAGTTTGTGAAGATTTTGGTTTTAAAAACTATTTGATACACTTAAATAATCGTAAAATCCTTGGAGCATTCGTTAGACTTGCAGGTATAAAACCGGAAAAAATTAATGATGTGTTTATTAGTTTGGACAAATTAGATAAAATAGGTTCTAAAGGTGTAAAAAATGAGTTTTTGTCTAGAAAATTGACTAAGAAAAATTATGATAATTTTATGGAAAATATTAAACTTGAAGGAAGTAACCACGAAAAATTGAATTATTTAAGTAATCTTTTTCAAAATGATGAAATAGGTAAAGAAGGTGTTGAAGAAATCAAACAAATAATTTACGCTCTTGAAAAATTAAACTTAGGAAACAAAGTATTTATTGATTTAACTTTAGTAAGAGGTCTTGGTTATTATACTGGGCCTATATTTGAAATTAAAAGTAAAGATGTTGATGTAGGCAGTTTTGCTGGTGGCGGTCGATATGATGATCTTATAGGATTATATGGGAAAGAATCGGTACCAGCAGTAGGAGTTTCATTTGGTCTTGAAAGATTTATTGAAATCTTAAAAAATATTAACTTTAAGTTTGAGAGTCCTACAAAGATGTTTATTGCTTCTATAGGCAACTGGGACATTAAATTGGAAGCAATGAGAATAGCTGATAAATTAAGGAAAAAACCATTCAGAGAAATAGAAACGAACTTATCTAGTAAATCTTTAAAAAAACAATTAGACTATGCAAACAAGATTGGTGCAAAAAAAGTAATCATAGTTGGAGAGAAAGATATTAAAGAAAAAAAAGTAACAATAAAAGATATGGAAACAGGACAAGAAAAAAAAGCAGATATAAATTCCCTTTGATTATTTATTCCTTGGACATTTTGAGAATAAATTTTGACTCTTTTCTTAATAATAACATATGAGATAAGTTGGAAGAAGCAGGAACTACTCGCGATGAGCTTTCAAAAGCAATAGGTGCTGAAAGTCATGCACTTTACATTTTAACAAAACTTTTAAAGTTTTAAGTATTAATAAATATAATGATTAAAAAGTATTTTTTTCTAGTAGGAGTTTTATTGTTGTTTATAGTCTCTTTAATATTTGATAAAAGCATAGTTTTGTTTGTTACTTCTTTTAGATTGCCTTTCTTAGATTTAGTTTTCAAGGGAATTACTTATTTAGGCAGCTTCATATTTGTATTATTTTTTATATCTTCATTATTTCTTTGGCATGAGAAAAAAAGAGAATGGATATTGCCATTTTGGTTCGGATTAGGGTTGGCAGCTTTTTTGACTTTTGTAATAAAAATGATGATTTTAAGGCCTAGACCAGAAGTTATAGGAGTTATAGCTTTAGTCACTTCTACAACATTATATTCATTTCCAAGCGGCCATTCTTCTACAGCATTTTCTGCTTTACCTGTTATGGATATAGGATTTCCTAAGTTAAAGTATTTATGGATAATTATAGCCGTGTTAGTAGCTTTAAGCCGATTATACTTGGGAATGCATTATTTAAGTGATATTATAGCAGGGGCAGTATTAGGTTATTACTGTGGTTATTTGATGATTAAGCTGAAAAATAGGAAATGGTTTAAAAAGATAAACCTATTTACTAAAACATAAAGATGGATCCAATATCGCACGCATTAATGGGACTTTTTGTAGGAGTTGCTATGGCTGGCTTGTTAAAATTTAAAGAACTTAAATGGCCAGCAATAGCAGGCGTATTAGCTGGAACAATTCCTGATGTTGATATCTTGTCAACTTTAATGAGCAGTGCTGCATTTTTCAAGTATCACAGAGTTATGACACATTCTCTTATAGCATTATTTATTTTTGCGTTAATTATTGCGTTAGTATTTTCAAGGTTTAAATTCCAGAAAAAAGATTTTTTCAAATCAGATTTTAGCAAATATTTTACTTTATCTTTTGTAGCTTTAATTGGCCATATATTTTTAGACTTTGTAACTTCGCAAGGAATAGTTTTATTATATCCTTTTAGTAACCAATTATTTTCCTGGTCATTCATGCCTTTGGTAGATATATTCTTATTATTGATATTTGTAGCAGGTTTAGTTGTTATGGAAATATTGCCTCAAAAGAAAGTGAAAATTTCTGCAGTAGCTTTAATATTAATAACTATTTTGTTTGTTACTAAGTTTACTCTTTACCAATATGCTGAAAATAGAGTTTATGGGTTAGATGGTTTTAGAGAAGCTTATTTAATTCCACATAATTTTGATCCTTTAGAATGGAGAGTAGTTGTAGAAAACACTGATAGTTATTTTGTAGCTGATTATAAATTGTTTGATGGTATAAGTGAAAGATTGGAATTTGTAAAGCAAGTTGATGAATTGATTGAAGTGTCTAGAAATTCTGAACTTGTAGAAAAATTTATAGGCGTTTCAAGTTTTCCGTTTGCAGTTGTCAAAGATGGCTCTGTCTTATGGTATGATTTAAGGGTTTCAAATGATGGCCAGTTAGGTTATACAGCAATGGTAATTTTTGACGAAAGTTTAAATATAATTGAAGAGAGGTTAGGAATATGATAAAAGCTATAATTTTTGACTTAGATAATACTATAGTGGATTTCTGGAAAATGAAAACCATGTCAATTGAAGCTGCTGTTAGTGCTATGATCGATGCTGGATTGCAAATGAATCATGCTGAAGCGACTGCTAAATTATTTAGAATCTATAAAGTTTTAGGATATGAATATTATCAAATCTTTGAAGAATTTTTGAAAAAAGAAATTGGAAAGATAGATTACAAAATGTTAGCTAATGCAATTGTAGCTTACAGAAGAGTAAGAGATAGTTTTTTAGAACCTTACCCTGGAGTTTTAAGAACTTTATTAGAATTAAAACAAAAAGGGTTGAAATTAGGAATTTTAACTGATGCTTCCAGATTAAATGCTTGGATTAGATTGACAACAATGAAACTGGATGATTTTTTTGATGTTGTTGTTACATTTGATGATACTAAAAGAATCAAGCCGCACAAATTTACTTTTGACAAAGTTTTGAAAGAGTTAAAAGTAGAGGCTTCTGAAGTTTTAATGGTTGGTGATAATATCGATAGAGATATTTTAGGTGCAAGCAAATTAGGTATGAAAACTTGTTTTGCTAAGTATGGTCATGATTCTAATAACTTGAAAACTAAAAATAAAATTAAAGCTGATTATGACATTTTAAGGTTTGAAGATATTTTAACTTTGATTTAATAGAAGAAAGTAATCTTTTTATATTAAATGGCACTATTTTAAACTAATGAGAGAAAAGAGGTTATTATTAATATTAATCTTTTTATTAAGTGTATTATTAGTTATTGCTATAACTCCTTCTGATAGAGTTATTCAAAGAGATGATTTAAGTGTTGTACAAATAGCAGTTTTTAATTCAACAGGTGTGGATGCTTTGAGCTGTTCATTAGCTTCAGCAGATGTTAATTATGATGATTATGATGATTTGATAATGAGTGCCTGTTATCGAAATCTAAGTGGTGGCGTTTATGATTATACTGGCCAAATTTATATTTTATATGGCAGCAGTTCTTATTGGTCAAGTGCTAATATTAGTTTAATTGCGAACGTGACAATTAACGGAACTTCTCCAGGAGTGTTGGGCTTTTATAAATCTTTAAAAATAAAAGACGTAAATAATGATAGTTATTTGGATTTAATTGTTGCAGCGCCTTATATTAATTTAAACGGGGGCACTTTAGATTATACTGGCCAAACATATATTTTTTACGGGAATCAAAATGGTTTTAGAAGTTCTACAGTAGCAGAGGCAAATGTAACTATCAATGGCTCTGGCAAGGGATTATTTGGTTATGGTATTGAAATTAATGATTTTAACAAGGATGGCATTTTTGATTTGGTAATATCTGCAAGCCTCAAAAATTTGACTGACCCTTATGGCTTAGGAAATTATACAGGCCAGGTTTATGTCTTTTACGGCAGTATAGATGGATTTCATAGCTGCACTATAAATGAGGCAAATGTGACATTTAATGGGACTCTTGAAAGCAGGTTTGGGAATAGCCTTGGCAGCGGCGATTTCAATAATGATAGCTTTCCTGACTTAGTAGTCGGGACTCCTTATGCCAACCTGAGCGGACCTAAGGAATTCAATACCGGCCAGGTCTTTATTTTTTACGGCAGTTCTGACGGACTGCATGCTTCTACTGATATAGGGGCAAATGTAACTTTCAATGGCACTTTCAATGGACTCGGGCATAATGACACACAATTTGGATGGGATATTGCAGTTGGAGACATAAATTTTGATAATGTTGACGACCTCATAGTCTCTGCTGTTGGAGAGGACGTCATTCCAGGCGTTAATGATGATGAAGGTAAAGTTTACATTTTTTACGGAAACGAGACTTGGGTCAGCAGCAATGCTTCTGTAGGAGCTGACATTATCATAAACGGCACAGGAGCAGGCCAGATTGGATTTTCAATCTTACTTGCAGATATCAATCATGATAACCTTACAGACTTGGTGCTTGGGGCAAACTGGAAAAATACAAGTGGCGGTTCTGGAAACTACCAAGGTCAAGTTGCTGTTTTTTATAATACTCCAAATGGATTTATTCCGTATTCTGTGGCAGAAGCCAACATAACTCTTAATGGTACAGATAAAAGTGATGGATTTGGTTTTTATATGGCTGCAGGTGATTTTAATAATAATGGTATTAATGAACTTGTAGTCAGTGCACCTTATTCTAATCTTAGCGGAGCAAGAGATTATTTAGCTTTAGCATGGAAAGGTCAAGTTTTTGTTTATACTTTCAACTTCAAACCCTTGAATCATACGGCAATTCCTGCACAATCATGGAATGAAGACACTGCAATAACCTTGAACTTATCTTCATACTTTAATGATACTAATGGTGATGAATTGAATTATACTTGGGATGTTGGAGCAAATATAGGAGCAAGCATAAATGAAGTGACTAACATTGTAACCTTGACTCCAACTGCAAATTGGTATGGCGCAAGCTCAATAATCTTTTATGCGAATGACAGCTACAATTCTTTGACTGCATCAAATACTGTTGCGTTAACAGTTGCAAATGTTAATGATTGCGGTGATGGCACATGTGAAAGTGGAGAAACTTGCGACAGCTGTCAGGCAGATTGTGGCTTCTGTTATAATGGTGGTTCAAGTTCTACTGCTTCTCAAGCATCACATACTGTTTCTCAAGTGCAAGCTAATGAAAACACTGAATTTAATCTTGGAGAGAATACTATTGTGAAAAAGGTTAAGATTAAAGTTAACAAAGAATTATCTAATGTTAAAATAGAAGTTAAAGAAAAATTAACTGTTTCAAATGAATACAGCAAAGAAGTTTACAAGTATTTCGAGATAAACGCTTATCAAATGACTGATGATGACATTGATGAGGCTGAAATTGAGTTTGATGTTGAGAAATTATGGCTTGAAGATCAAAACATTGAAGCGGCTAACATTTTATTATTAAGGTATACAGATTCTTGGAATGAATTAGAAACAAGTCTAGTCAGTAAAGATGATAACAAATATTATTTCAAAGCAAAAACTCATGGCTTTAGCGACTTTGCAATTTCCTTTAAAGAACAAGAAGTTATAGAAGAAGAGGAAGAAGTTATAGATAAGAAAGAAGAAATAAAAGAAGAAGTTGTTGAAGAAGTTGTTGAAGAACCAATAGAAGAAAAGAGTTACACTTTGTGGTATGCTTTAGAGGCTTTAGTCTTACTAATTATAGTTGCTTTAGCTGTATTTTTCAAATTAAAAAATGAATAGGAACATTTAAATATTTTATTTCTTGATTATTGCTTTATAGGGGAAAAGAGGTTTGAAAATTGAATAGAAAAAAATTACTAATTGTTGCATTGTTTATTATCTTCTTACTTAATATACTTTTTTTGGCTGTCGCAATAACTCCTTCGCAGATAGTAGTAAGAAAGGACAATGTTGCTGTTGTGGTAAAAATGGTATTCAATGGTACTGCACCTAGTAATTATCTGGGTTATTCTATTGTTTCTGCTGATTTCAATAGTGATAATATCACAGATATAGCTTTTTCAGCCCCTTATAAAGACCTTGGAGATGATGGTGTAGACAGGACAGGGCAAGTATATATTTTCTATGGTCGTTCAGGTGGTCTTGTAGACTTAAATACTGATGGGGCAGATGTTATGTTGAATGGCACGACAAATAGCTCTTTCGGTTATTTTATAACTGCAGCAGATGTAAACAATGATTCTCGCATAGATTTGATAGTAGGTGCGCCAACTAAGAATCTTACTGGCAATGATAGAGCATATGTTGGGCAGGTGCATATTTTTTATAGCAGTTCTGATGGATTACATCCTTACACTTCAGAACAAGCAAATGTAACATTTAATGGAACAAGCCCTAGTTATTTTGGAGGTTATTCAGATTATGGAGACTTTAATAACGATTCTTATACTGATTTGGCAATTAGTGCATTTGACAAAAATTTAAGTTATGGTGATAGAGATAAAACTGGTCAAGTTCATATTTTTTATGGAAGCTCAGATGGCTTTCATTCTTATAGTGTTGCTGAAGCGAATGTTACATTTAATGGGACTTCCCCGGGATATTTCGGGTTTGCATTGGCAAAAGCCGATTTTAATAATGATAGTCTTTTGGATCTTGCAGTTGGTGCACCTAATAAGAATTTAAGTTATAGTAAATCAATTTCTTCCTCACTTTCATGGAATGGGCAGGTCCACATATTTTATGGAAGTGCAAGTGGCTTTACTCCGCTTACGAGCGACCAGGCGAATGCTACTTTCAATGGCTCTGAAGAAACAAAAACTTCGTGTGGATACTCCTTGATTGCTTCGGATTTTAATAATGATAATATTAGCGACCTTGTAGTTTCTGCAATGGGGATAAATATTAGTGGAGGTCCTGGCGATTGGACTGGTCAGGTTTACATATTATACGGGTCAAATTCTGCTTGGGCTGGCAACAACATAACGCAGATTGCAAATATTACAATAAATGGCAGTGCTCCTAGTCAGTTTGGTTATAGATTGCTTGCAGATGATTTTAATAATGATAATAATCCTGACTTAATTGTAGGATCCAATTGGAGAAATATTACTGGTGGAGCTGGAGATTACTATGGGCAAGTTTCGGTATTTTTTGGAACAAGTGAGGGAATACTTCCTTCAACTGCTGATAATGCTAACTTATCAATAAATGGCACAACTAAAATTGACGGATTAGGGTCATCATTATCTGCAGGGGATTATAATAATGATGGCATTAAAGAGCTTTCGGCAAGCGGGTTAACAGGCGGATTAAATTATAGAGGTCAAGTATATATTTTTGAATTTAACTTCAAACCAAATAATCATACCGCCATTCCTACACAATCTTGGAATGAAGACACTTCAATAACTTTGAATTTGTCTTTATACTTTAATGATACAAACAATGATGAATTGAATTACACTTGGGATGTTGGAGCAAATATAGGAGTAAGTATTAATGAAACAACTAATATTATAACCTTAACTCCAACTGCTAATTGGTATGGCACGAGCTCAATAATATTTTATGCAAATGACAGCTATAATTCTTTGACTGCATCAAATACTGTTGCGTTAGCAGTAGCAAATGTTAATGACTGCGGCGACGGCACTTGCGAGTCTGGTGAAACTTGTTCAAGTTGTCAGGCAGATTGTGGATTTTGTGTAGCTTCTAGTGGTCCTAGTTCATTACCTAAAGCCAAGCATATAGTTGCTAAGATTAATGCAAATGAAAAGACTGAATTTAACCTTGGAGATAATACTATTGTGAAAAAAGTTAATGTCAAGGCAAATAAAAATTTAGAAAATGTACAAATAGAAGTTAAAGAAAAAGCATCAGTTACTAACGAATACAGCAAAAAGGTTTACAAATATTTTGAAATAATTACTTATCAAATAACTGATGATGACATTGCTGAAGCTGAGATAGAGTTTGATGTT
>Ga0180009_10005718_pt1 | contig 13250 bp, 17 predicted proteins | sample OS_PC_MetaG_FD_123537 | JGI IMG/M metagenome (GOLD analysis project Ga0180009, IMG submission 123537) | Groundwater microbial communities from the Aspo Hard Rock Laboratory (HRL) deep subsurface site, Sweden - OS_PC_MetaG | ecosystem: Environmental > Aquatic > Deep subsurface > Groundwater... | reverse complement strand
GGCAACAGAAGCGCTGAAGGGCCTGAGACAAAGTCCAGCCTCGTATCCCGCAAGGGATAGGCGCAAGCTTGAGAGCAAATGATTCTTATTGCGGGTCGGTGGTAAGAAGAAATTTGCAAATATCTCACTTGGATGGATGAAACAGTTCTATAAATGACCTTGGGAGATCCTATTTGGAAAAGCATAAATAGGAAGTCAGCCTACCTCATAGTACCTGAAAACGGGAAGGGGGTAGACCTCAGTGTTGAGCGATGATTATGTAACCGGCTTGGTGGACGGAGAAGGCTCTTTCAATGTGCGTGTTAATCATATTGGAAGGAGAGCAAAAGTTGAATTAAAATTCAGCTTAAAACTTCGGCATCAGGACAAGGAAATATTGGATGAGCTTAAAACTTTCTTTGGATGCGGCAATGTCTACATCCAGAGGGATAAAAGAGCAAACCATTCCTTGTGCTATCGCTTTGAAGTCCAAAATAGGAAGGAAATTCTTGAAAAAGTATTGCCTTTTTTTGAAAAAAATTCTCCAAAGCTGCCAAGCAGGAAAAACGACTTTGAATTGTTTAAGGAAATTGTAAGCCTGACAATGCAAAAGCCGCTTAATCTTAGCAAGATACAAAATCTCAAACAACAAATGCACTGGGGGCTCGCTGCATACGGGAAAACCGTCTGTGCAGTGGGAACGCAGAGTAACTTTAAAAAGTGAAACGCAATGCCCGTCAAACCATTCGAGCAGGGTTTTGGTGAGTTTCAGGTCTTTGCCTGAACCGAATCTAAGCTCAGTAAGAAGGGTTAAGTCGTCACAAGGTAACCGTAGGGGAACCTGCGGTTGGATCACCTCCTTTTTATTTTTGTACGTACGTATAATTTCTTTCCGAACAAAGGAAAGCTTGGAACATTAGTTCCAATGATGCTATAGTCTTGCTTGCATTATAATCTGCATGGGCTCGTAGCTCAGCCTGGTAGAGCACTGCCCTTGCAAGGCAGGGGTCTCGGGTTCGAATCCCGACGAGTCCATTCCTTTGGAATGGGCGAGTGGGTAGGAACGAAGTTCCTGCACCTGACGAGTCCATCTCTCGGGGATGGACAAGGCAGTTAAAAGAATCCAGCATGCCGTATAGGCGGTCATGCTTTGCATGAGCAAAGAGCGCCCATGCAATCACACATCATATTCAAAAACGCTTTGCGTTTTTGTTGGAATGTTTGACATTCCATTTGTGCAGCTCGCATCGCGGGATGCGGGTGAAGGGCATCATGCCCTGAGAAGCAAAAGCTTCCAGGTATGATTTCATCATGCAAGGAGAATATTTTCGCATTTTCCTTGCATTCGAAAAACAAAAAGTGTTTTTCGGTTAACTAAGATGTTCATGGTGCCGTGCATAGGCAAGGCAGTCTAGATACTACTGTGCCATCAGGCGAACGACTTGGTTCGGAACACCGACGAAGGGCGTGGCAAGCTACGAAATGCTCCGGCGAGGTGCAAGCAGCCTTTGAACCGGAGGTGCCCTAATTTGACCTCAAGCTGCCTAGCAATAGGCAGCATCCAGAAATGGAGGGGAACCCGGGGGACTGAAGCGTCTTAGTACCCGGAGGAGAAGAAATCAACAGAGATGCCGTGAGTATCAGCGAGACAAAGCGGCAAAAGGCAAACCGAATGCTGTATAGAAATATACAGCGCATGTGGTGTTATAGGGCCTGCATTTAGGTCAGAGTAAGATGATTCAAAGTTTTCTGGAAAGAAACGCCATAGAGGGTGAAAGCCCCGTAGAATAAATCTGAAACGGCTGAGCAGGTTCCTGAGTACCGTCACTTGGATATGTGGCGTGAATTTGGGAGGCATCAACTTCCAACCTTAAATATGTTCCGAGACCGATAGCAAATCTAGTACCGTGAGGGAAAGTTGAAAAGAACCCGTAACAGGGAGTTAAAAGAGCCGGAAACCTGATGGTGATATTTAGGCAGGGCGCTAAGGCGTTCTGCCGTTCGTTTCGAATAACGGGCCAGGGAGTGCATCTAAGTGGCGAGGGTAAGGGCTTTACAGTCCGTACCCCGAGGGAAACCGATATCCCGCAGCCGCAAGGCGAGGGGAGAGGTATGAAAGTGCCTTTAGTCACTTGGTTGCGACCCGAAACCGCGCGATCTAGTCGAGGGTAAGGTGAAATCCAGAAATGGATGGAGGCCTGAAGAGGTGCTGCGTGCATGCGTTCTTCTAACTTTCGACTAGGGGTGAAAAGCCAATCGAGCGCGGTGATAGCTGGTTCCTGCCGAAATAGGCGTTAGTCTAGTTTTAGCAGAGATGGCTGAGGAGGTAGAGCTACGGATTGGGGAGCCCGGGGGAGAAATCTCTCACTCTCCTGTCCAACTCCGAATGCTTCAGCATCTAAGAAGCTAAAAAACGGCGGCACTGGGGTAAACTTGTGTCGCTAGGGGGGAACATCCCAGACTGCAGTTAAGGCCCCAAAATACTGATTAAGTGTTAACGGCGGAAAGGGTTTGTCGTCAGAGACAGCGGGGAGGTATGCTCAGAAGCAGCAATCCTTTAAAGAAAGCGTAACAGCTCACCTGTCAAGACTCCAAGCGCTGAAAATGGACGGGGCTAAATCAGTTGCCGATACTGCAGGTCACAGAAATGTGTGCGATAGGCAGGCGTTCTGCCGGGGCAGAAGTACGCTCGAGAGGGTGTATGGACCTGGTGGAAATGAGAATCCTGGCGGTAGTAGGATCTAGACAGAGTGAAAATCTCTGATACCGGAAGGGCAAGGGTTTCTTAGCAATGTCAATCAGCTAAGAGTAAGTTAGTCCTAACCGAGTCCCTAACTGGGATAATCGGGAAAGGGAAAAAGGTTAACATTCCTTTACTAATTAGGTACGCGCGGCAACGCAAGCTCAGCTTCTAACGCTTTGGGCTAGACCGACATGAGCCGTCGCTTATGTTAACCAGGACAAGCCAGTGGAGTACCGTAACGGTGAGAAACCGGCTAAACCTGGGAATAGCAGTCCTTATGGATTGTTCGGTTGATGCCTGGAGCCCGTGAAAAGGGAGCCGGGATGAAACCTAATTAACTATACCAAGAACCAGCACTGGTGCCCCTAGGTGAGAAGCCTAAGGTATGAGGGAATAAACTAGCTAAGGGAAATCGACACATTGGCTCCGTACCTTCGGAAGAAGGAGTCCCTGCGATTGTATTCGTATGAGTGCAATTACAGGGTGCAATAACCGGGGGGGCCCGACTGTTTAACAAAAACCAAGCAACTCGCTAGCCTGCAAAGGTGCGTATGGGTTGCCACGTCTGCCCAGTGCCAGTACTTTAAACTCCAGTCCAATGGAGCTAAGAGCTGGTAAACGGCGGGAATAACTATAATTCTCTTAAGGTGAACAGTTGTTGCCTTAGTAAAATTCGGCTATATGCTGGAACATCTGAGTATCCCACACTACTAGTCCGGAAAAATGAACAGTTTTCCGAACAAAACTTTTTATATAACTTCGGACAGTGACAATGTGATGGGCGCAGACAATCAGCAGGAAAGGCTAAATAAATCTTGGGTTGTTGGATTTGTCGATGGCGAAGGTTGCTTTCATGTAGCAATCAATCGCCAACATGCTATGAAATTAGGTTGGCAAGTTCTTCCCGAGTTCAGGATTGTGCAGCATAAAAGCGATATGCAGATATTGGAAAAGTTGCAAGCATTTTTCGGCTGCGGGATTATTGGAAAGAATCACGATGACAGGATGGAGCTTCGGATACGAGGCATTGAAAACCTGTCGCAAGTTGTGAAATTCTTTAAAAATAATCCGCTGTGGACGAAAAAAGGAGGCAGCTTTGAAAAATTTGCAGAAATTTTAGCGCTGATGAAAAATGGTGCACACTTGAATAAGGAAGGATTAGACAAAATAGCTTCATTAGCATGGCAGATGAATCGTAAAACCAAGCCAAAATATTTAGAATCCTCAGAGACTATACGCCGAACACCATAAAGGTTAACAAAACTTTTGATTCAAAAGTTTTGAACCTCAACTTTTGCGCGAAACGCAAAAGTCAAGGTGAAGATATAGTCCGACCCTTGCAGCGATGCAAGGAGAATGGCAGAAATGATCATTCCGTTCCGCAAGGAATAGTAACAAAAGTGAGCGAAATACCTTGTCGTTTAATTGACGACCTGCATGAAGGGCGTAACGAGGTCCCCATTGTCCCTAGCTAGAGTCCTCCGAACTCAACGTTCTGGTGTGAAGTCCAGAGATTTCCAGTGGGAAGCGAAGACCCCGTAGAACTTTACTGTAGCTTGTTGCTGTGATGCGAGTCTTGTTGTGCAGCGTAGGCGGTAGTCGATAAAGCAGGATCGCTAGGTTCTGTGTAGACAACGATGAAACACCGCCCTTCAAGGCTTGCACCGCTCACCTCGCAAGAGGGACACCAATAGGTGGACAGTTTGGCTGGGGCGGCACCCTGCTGAAAGTGTATCAGTAGGGCCCAAAGGTCGGCTCATCCAATTTAGAAATTTGGAGTAGAGTGCAAGAGCAAAAGCCGGCCTGACTGTGTTCCGAAAAGCAAGGGACGCAGGAACGAAAGTTTGGTCTAGCGAACCTCTATGTCCTCCTTGATGGGGGCTAGAGATGACAGAAAAGCTATCTCGGGGATAACTGAGTTGTCGCGCCCTAGAGTCCGTATCGACGGCGCGGCTTGCTACTTCGATGTCGGCTCATCCTATCCTGGGCATGCAGAAGTGTCCAAGGGTGGGGGTGTTCACCCATTAAAAGGGTTCGTGAGCTGGGTTAAGAACGTCAACATAGGCGTTGCATAATCGTAAGGTTATGAAAAATAAAATTGGCTCATATCGGTGAAACCTTAACCTTTATATACTGTCGAAGGTTATGGCAATACCGAGGGAAGGTGAGGTTTGTGGAGTCAACAATTCTTGCATACATCGCAGGTTTCCTGGATGGTGACGGTAGTATCTTTTTTCAGATAGTGCCTAGAAAGGATTACAGGCAGAAGTTTCAGATAAGGAGCAGTGTTGCTTTTTATCAGAAAACAGAATTTGCTGAAATCCTTGAATGGCTGAAAAATATATTTGGATGCGGATACATACGCCACAGAAAAACAGGAATGAGCGATTATACGATTGTTGATTCAAAGGAAGTAAGACGAATACTCTTGCTTCTGCAGCCGTATGTTAAGTTGAAGAAAAAGCAAGTTGAGCTTGGGCTTGAAATTTTGCAGAAACTTGAAAAGTGCAATTCAAATGCAGCTTTTCTGAATATATGCAAAATGACAGACAAGTTTAAGGAGCTTAATTATTCAAAGAAAAGAACAATAACATGCGAAACTGTAAGCAAATCTTTACCCCTGTAGAGACTGAAGCTATAAGCTGAGAGTCTTTCTTAGGAAAGGCTAATACGCCAATCTCCTTTCTGCAAGGGAAGGATGAAGGTATAGTCCATGCCATTCAAAATCATAAGAATGGAGTAACATGCGCGAGACAGTTTGTATGATATCTACTGGAAATGTTTAAGGGTCTGAGGGGAAGGATCGCGTAGTACGAGAGGAACCGCGGACCGTGGCCACTGGTCTATCGGTTGTCCGACAGGGCAGGCCGAGCAGCTACGCCACAAGCCATAAATCCTGAAAGCATCTAAGGATGAAAGGCGCCTCAAAAAGAGACCCAGAGTGCTTCAAGAACAGAAGCTTGATAGGACTGGAGTGTAAGCACGAAGCTTCGGCGACGTGTTCAGCTCGCAGTTACTAACCACTCAAATTTCTAGATTGCCTTGCTTATGCGCGGCATTTCTTTTTTTACAATTGAAATGTTATGGCGTGAGCTCTATTAAATTAGTAACGCATAGAAAGCCGAGCTCCGCTGCACTATAAACAATTAATTGTTTTCAAAACAATACAAGCAATTGCTTCACGCCGGAAGGCTCGCCTTAGACTAATTTTTCAGTTAAATAATCCAATCCAAATTCTTCTCTGAACCTGGGAATCAAGTCCCTCGGGGAGGGATAGTTTTCTGTCCTCTCTAATGTTGGCACTATTCCAAGGCCTAATTTTCTGGATTTATGCGTTAACGGCTCAACTTCATAAATCCGTTCTATCTCTTGAATAGCCATATCTATTTTACTTTTATAGGCTAAATATGAATCTATTGTCTTTCTTGCAACAATATTTCCGTCTGATAAAGACTCTACTCGGCAACCAGGAACTTGAGCTGTTTCACTTTTATTTGTGCCATCCAAGCCATTAAAGTCTCCGGGCGCGCTTCCATAATTCCAATCAAGCTGTCTTACAAGAAGGTGTGTGAATAACATTCTTACAGCCGCATTATGTGGGCCGCCATAAGTTTTATCATACTGAGGTAATTCTATTCCTGTAAATCTTAGACGCCAAGGTGTGTGTTTAGAATCCAAATGCGTTATTCTGTAAGGTATATTCTGCCATTCATTCTTTATAACTTCCAATGTTTTAGGTCCTAATTCACTTAGAGCTTTAAACTGCCTTTCAATTCGTTTGAATTCAATCCAGTCTAACAAGCGCCTTATCCTGCCTTTAGGCTTTCTTTCTTCAACCTTTTGTTCTAATGTCATTTTGTTTCCCCTTGGTTTTTCAGGAACATCTTTGTTCTATTTTGTTGTTATTTAACAGATATAACTAATATATAAGCCTTCTGGCAGAGTAGTTTCCATCTTATTTCCCCTCGTCTAACACTTAGTAACTAAGCTCCGCTGCACTATAAACAATTAATTGTTTTCAAAACAATAAAAACAATTGATTCATGCCGATAGGCTGGGCTTTTTCTCAGCAAACCTTATAAACACAGTGAATATTACGCTTTTTATGGTTAGCAAAACACTTACTGCGCTTTCTGCTGCCTTGTCATTATATGCGGGCTCTGCTCTTGCAGAAGAATGCGCTGCTCCTGAAAAAGAAACAGAAATCGGAGCAATGGCTGCTTATGTGCATCATGAGAGCGAGTACGGAGATGTTGACGGAGTGCAGTATAGGATTGGCGGCGGCACTGTTACAAACCTTTATGAGAATCTTGACTTATTGCTTGAAAGCCAGTTTGTTTCAAATTACTTTGACTATGATGATATAGGAATACAAAAGGATTCTTTTACTGATATTTTTGCTTCATTGGTTTATACAGGCTATCCTGATTATGCATTAGGCGGAGGATTGAGCGTATTTTTTTATGACGGCTACGGCAGCTATGGAGACAGGGACATGCAGCTTACTGATTATGCATTGGGGGTTTTTCTTAAGGCGGCAATTAACGGGGATTATTCAAGGCTGAGCTTTAACTATGCGCTTGGGTTTGGGGAGTTTGGAAACAATCTTCTTGGGGAGAATTTTTCACTTAAGAACAGGCTTGTGACTTCATATGATGTTTTTGTTGATGATTTTGCAGCAAACATTCATGCATCAACTGGCTATACATATGTGCCTGATACTAATGACAATAATCTTGAATTTGTTCTTGGCGCATGGGTTGAGTACAGGGTTGTGCATTATCTTGCATTGCGGGCTTTCTATGAGAGGATGTGGATGTTTGGTCAGGATGAAAGGCAGGCGTCTGATTCTGTTGGCGCAGGGGTATTCTTGATATTTTGAAGTTACTTAATGATGATAACAAAATAGAAAGGTTTATATATCCCTTCTTTATATGAAATCTAGCTTAAATATTGATTAAATGCTGAGAATATGGGGGTAAAAAATGGAAGACAGAAAGGAACATGAAGAAACATGGCTTGACAGTTTGTTAAGCAAAGACAATGGGTGCCCTCTGCGAAGATGTTCGCAGGACAGCGCAGTGCTTTTTGTGGCAGGCATTGGCGAGGATGCAAGGGTTTATTCTCCGTGCAGCGACCATGCAGGTCCTCTTGGAGAAGCGCTCCGCATAAAATGCGAAAGAGAAGGGCTTGAGTTTGCTGAATACAAGATGCTAAAATGAAACAAAATGAGCATTTGGACAGGCTGCTTGAATCATTCGGGATTAAACTGCCTGAAAGAATATCAGTCACAGGAAGCAGGATGTTATGCAGCATGGGGTGCGGGAATCCTTCTTCTGTAATTACTGTTGCAAGCAAGGGCGATGACATAAGGGTTTTCCCGGCATGCAGTTATGATGCAAGGGATGCTCTCAGCTCTGCACAGTCATGGTTTGAGCCAAGAGAATACATAGTAGGGCAGTATAAGTTAAGATAAAAAGGATAAGAAGATAGGGAGAACTGCATCTAAAGCCACTCTTGCGTAGCGAAAATACGAAAGGTTTATAAAGCGGCATAAAATCACATTCACGAGGCAAAACTCATTATTACAGGGGGTAAAAAATGAAAATGAAAAAACTGGCGCTGGTATTGGTATTACCTATATTATTCTTTATGCTATTGCAGGCTGTTATTGCAGCTGACTATTCAATTGAAAAAGTAACTGTAAACGGCATGGAAGCAGGCTCTGAAAAAATGGCTTTGGAGCTTGGCACTAATGTGCAGGTTGATGTTCTTGTAAAAGGGCTTGGCGCTGCAAAGGATGCTAAGGTAAAGGCGTGGATTGCAGGCTATGAGTATGATGATGTTTATGCTGAAACTGATATTTTTGACATTAAAAACGGAATAAAATACAGGAAAGAGCTTACACTTGAATTGCCAAGAGACCTGTCTGTTGTTGAGGGGCATGAATATACGCTTCATGTTGAGGTAAAGGACAGGAACACATATCTTGAAAGCACTTATACTGTTTATCTTGAAGCGCCAAGGCACAGTGTTGTTGTCCAGGACGTGCTGATAAGGCCGTCAACAATGGTTGATGCAGGCAGGACAATCGGAGTTCAGGCAAGGCTTGAGAATTTTGGAGAAATGAAAGAGAAGGATATAAGGATAGAGGCTTACTTTCCCCAATTTGGAGTTTCTGGAATTGCTTATGTTGATTCATTGGATGCTTTTGAAGACGAGGATACAAGCGCAGGCTCATCTTTTATAATGCTGACAATACCTGTTGATTTGCCTTCAGGCGATTACCAGCTTAAGGTAAAGGCCGTGTACTCAAGAGGGCATGAGGAAGTTGAGACAACTCGTATGATTTATGTTAAAGGAAGGGATTCAAATGATGTGTATGCAGAGGAAGTTGCAAAAGAGTCAATTGTTTCAATAGCTGCTGGAAAAGAGCTTGTGTTTGGGCAGCCGAATGAGGTTAAAGTGGTTGTTGCAAATTTTGGAAGTGAGAAAAAGGAGTATACTGTTGAGGTTGAAACCTCTGGAATGTCTTCTGTCCTGCCTTCGAAGCTTTCACTTATGCCTGACTCTTCAGGGGAGTTTGCTGTAAGCATTGTGCCTTCTGTGGAAGGATTGCAGCAGGTTGTTTTGACAGTTAAAGATGGGGATGTTGTTATCAAGGAGATGAATTATAATGTGAATGCTGTGAAGCAGGAAGAGAAAAAGCAATATTCTGTTTCGTCATTTAAGGGGCTTTTCAAGGGAGATAATGCAAAGTATGCGCTTTACGCCTTGATTGGCGTGCTTGCTGTTGCATTGATAATTGCAGTGGTTGCAGGCACAAGGCCTGATTATTGAGGGAGGAAAAATGAAACCAATAAAAACACTAACAGCAATCATAGGCGCGGCTGCATTAGCTTCTTTTGGATGCGGCGATGATGTTTCGCCTTATGAGGATGCGGCAGATGCTTATACTGATAATGCAGTTAGCGAAACAGCGGCTTTTTCATTTGAAGGCGAGGCTGTCTACTGCAGCCATGTTACAGAAAGCCCTGTATATGTAACCTGCCTTGACATATATGCTGACATAAACATAAAAGCAGACAACAAGATTCTGACTGTATATGCAAATGTGCTTGGAGAGGATAAGGACAGGCAGCAATGCGTGCAGGCCGCTGATTCAGATGAGTTCCACTACATGGCTCATAACAGCCTCTGCATGAGGGATGTTGTTGTAAATGGCGTTGAACTTGTCGCAGAGGATGCTGAAGGCAGCCAGGGCATATATGCAATGCCTGAGAATTGCGCAAGGCTTGAAGAGTTAATCGGAGAACAATGAAAACAAGAAATGCAGTCATTGGATTGTCTGCACTTGGATTAATGGCTTTTGCATCAGGCTACAGCGCTGCAGGGGGCTTATTTGTCTTTGAAGGAAACGCGCAGTACTGCGTAAGCCACAGGGATGAGAATGCAACCTGTGTAATGATTAATGCTGACATGCAGATAACAGCTGAAAATGACATTTCAAGCGCATGGATATATGCGCAAAGGAATGGAAGGCCCGCCCTGAAAACGTTGGAGCAGGCAGGCACTGGAAAAGCAATGCGCTATGTTACAGTCAATGAGATGTTCATATTCGGCAATGTGACTGGATTGTCGCTGGCTGTAAGGGATGCAGTGGGAAACCAGGCAGAGCATTTATTTGATAAGGTTGACTGCAGAACATTAGATAATATGATTAATCAATAAATTAAATGGGAGGAAAATAAAATGACAAAAGACAAGGAAGACAAAGGGTTTTTGTATAAGACATTTGCTGCAATAGAGGACAATCTGTTAGGGGCTGTTATTGCAGCGTTGGTATTGGGCAGCGTAGGAACATGGACATACAACATGTATGACACCTATAACAAGCGTCAGGTTGAGCAAGCAAAGATAGTGGCAAGCCAGAGTCTCCACACAGGAGATCTCAATAATAACGGGCTTGTTGACAGGTTCTACCTGATTGACGGAAAGCCGGCTGTTGTTGAGCTTGACGGAAAGCTTGTTGTTGAGAGCCCTTCTTTGGAAGGCGTTGTAAACCAGTAATCCGCCGGAATAAAGGCGGCCTTTTTTATTCTTTTCTTATAATCTTGTTTATGTGCTTGAAGAAGAATAATGCATTCTTCATTGATTCCATTGCAGGCTCTTGGTTTGCCTGAGGCAGCCTTCTATATGTGAACCTGCCTCTTTTTTCTTTTTCAGCGGCAAATATGCCGAGCAGCTCATCTGCCCTCAAAACCATTTTTTTGTATATTTTAAGAAATTCGACATCAAGCTTGCCTGTTCTAACAAGCGCTTCGTCAAATGCATTAAGTGTCTTAAGGTGAATATTGGGCGAATATGTTGCTATTCCCTCTTTTGCAAGAATTGCTTTTGCAGAGAAGAATATGCAGTAATATGCATGGCTTATCACCGAGCTATAAAAGGTGAATTCATGATCCAACTCAAATATTTTCTTTTGCATCAGTGGGTTTTTGCTGGCTTTAAGCAGGATTTGTGCAGCGGCAATCTCATTCTCCGCTCTCATTATGTACAATAATTCGAGGTTCTCCATTTCCAAACAGCTTTTGCTTTCCATTAATAAGCTTTGCTGTTAAAATTCCGCAAGAATTTCAATGATGTTGTAAATCTAAACAGGAAAGCCGAAACTTTTTCGGTTTTCCGCCGTTTTTCTGAAGGATTTTCAACAATCACGGAAAGCAATTTTATCTCCTCATCGTCAAACTTGTGCATGGGTTTTGGGTGAAAAGCGCACGGAATAGAGTATAAGGGCGTAAAGCTTATATATTACCTAAAAATAGGTATATATATACCTAAAAATAGGTATTTAAAATGCTGACGAAGACTCAATTGAGGATTTTGGACGCTTTCAGGAAGAATATATTCCAAAAGCTTGACTTCAAGAAAGTGAAGGCTTTAAGCGGGCAGAAGTCCAACAGCGTTATTCAGGCTGCTTTGCTGGCATTTAAAGAGCTTAATGTTATTACTTTTGAAAAAGCCGGCAAAAGCATTTTTTATTCGCTTAACTTTGAGAACAGCCTGACGCTGTCTTATCTTTCCTTATTAGCTGGGCTTGAACTGCGCTCAAACAAGCTGCTTCCATTTGTGATACTGCAAAAAATTCAGAAGCGCCTGCAAAAAGAAACTCCTTTTTTTATTCTATTTGTTTTTGGCAGCTATGCTAAGAAAACTCCAAGGCAGGGGTCAGATCTTGATGTTGCGGTGATAGTAGAGGACAATACCAAGGTGACAGATGTAAAACCGGGGCTTGCAACAATACATAGAAGAGAATTGATGGACATAGATTACCATGTATTTGCATTAAACGAATTTCTTGAGATGCTGTTTGACGAGAATGAAAATCTTGGCAAGCAGATATACCGCGGAAGCGTGATTTATTATGGCGCTGCACAATATTATTCATTATTATCTGTAAATTCAAGAAGGATTAATCTTTAGTCTTTCACGCATTCTTCAATAACTCTAAAAACAATTCCAGCTCATCCTTGTTCAATGTAAACCCGCCTGCTTCCTTGTGCCCGCCGCCAAGGAATGTCTTCATCTCGCTGTTAAAGCTTTCAAGGAATTTTCCAGCGTCAAAATCAAGCTCTTTCGGAACTCTTAAGCTGCCGATAATTATCTCATCCATAACATTCATCACTAAAATCGGCCTTTCTTTCATCAATCTTGCAGCCAACACTCCTTGTATATTGCGGGGCTCTGTGATAATAACACAATCAACCTTGCCTACCTGCTTTACTTCAGGAGTTTGATTGTAATCATGCTTGAGCATTGCCTTGTACTGCTGCAATTGCACAGCCAATGGGTGCCTTATGTTTGTAAAAGGCTCATGGCAGTTTATGCTTTTCAGCATTTCCAACGGCACATCCCCGCTCCAGTTGTGCCTTTTGCCTGCATTTAATGCAGACACATGCCTTTCAATCTCAAGAAACTTGCCGTCGCTAAAATGGCTTTCCTGCTCCTGCATCATGTCAGGGATTGATTCTTTTGCATTTGAAAACAAAGGCTCTGGTATCTCGTCCCTTTTGCCTCCATCCCCAAAATATCCAGCCAATGTGAGAAACAATACATAAGGGTCCTTGCTGTTATTCATCAGCTTCTTGTAAATCAATGTTGTTGTTGAGCGCTCTGAATCATCGTGCACTGCAATGTCAAAACAGGTTGTATCTTCAATCGGATGGTGGTCAATGTAAACTATTAATCTGCCTTTTTTGCAGATTTCTTCTGACGGCTGGATATCTGTGCAGATAATCACTTCTGCTTCATTGTCAATATCCTCTGCTGTTATTAGAAAAGGCATGCCTTTTGTTTTTGTCTTGATATGCTTTGCATAAGGAAGAAGCAGATGATAGATAATTGCTGCTGAGCACACGCCGTCAGTGTCCCAGTGGGAGCAAATCTGGACTTGCTTGCCTTTGCATACCTCAATCAATTCCTCGCGCATGCAAGAAAAGAGATATCAATGATATATAAAAGTATCAGT
>Ga0180009_10005717_pt1 | contig 13252 bp, 14 predicted proteins | sample OS_PC_MetaG_FD_123537 | JGI IMG/M metagenome (GOLD analysis project Ga0180009, IMG submission 123537) | Groundwater microbial communities from the Aspo Hard Rock Laboratory (HRL) deep subsurface site, Sweden - OS_PC_MetaG | ecosystem: Environmental > Aquatic > Deep subsurface > Groundwater... | reverse complement strand
GCAAAATCGCAACTTATAGAAAGCCGAATCCCCTTTGTCATGACGTACAATCAAGAAGTGTGCCAAAAGAGGTTGGATTGCTATTACTTACTATATTTTCAAATTGATATAATTCTATGAGTGCATAAACCAGGTAGGGTGGCAAAAGAATATTAGTCTAAAAAGGGGATAATGTCCCGAAAACCGGACTATGTTTAATCCGGAAATAGCGGAGCCAGGTCTTCATTCATCACGCTGCCAATTTGATCTGTCAAGAATGATAACCGGACCAATCAGGCTCTCTCCGAAGTCGCGGCCAGTTCCTCAAAAGTTGGCGCGCTGGTGGGCGAGATCGCGGCGGCCTCCAACGAGCAGGCCCAGGGGATCGAACAGGTCAACAAGGCCGTGACCGAAATGGACAGGGTGGTGCAGCTGAACGCGGCCAGCGCCGAGGAGTCTGCCAGTGCGTCGGAAGAGATGTACGCCCAGGCTGAACAGATGAAAGTCTTTGTAGGGGATCTTGTCGGGCTGGTGGCCGGACACTCTAATCGCAACGGAATGGACGATGAAAAGCCCGACAGGCGTCTTATGTCCGGCGCAATCCCCAAGCCGACGGCAAAAATCACCTATAAAAACAAGGCAAAGAGCAATGAAGTGGCTGTGCTGTCGGCATAGGAAATCAAACCGGAACAGGTCATTCCGACAGATAGGTATGGTTTACCTTTGTTTTTTCTCCGAATTAATAGGAGAAGAAACAAAATTATGAACCAGGCACTACTTAAATGTCGATTTGATGAATCCCCATCCTAAAATGAAAAAAACCCGTAAACTGTATATGTGACCCATCAATCGAGGTACGTCGTGATGGTTTCTATAAAATTGCGCGTGTCGATCGGTTTGGGGATATATCCATCACAACCCGCCTCGATTATCTTTTCTTCATCTCCCTCCATAACATAAGAAGTCAATGCAACCACCGGTACACCCTTAAGTTTGGAATCTCCTTTGATAATCTGCGTGGCCTGCAAACCGTTCATACCGGGAAGGTGGATATCCATCAAGATGAGGTTCGGCCGGTGTTCTTGAGCTAATTTCAACCCATCTTCGGCATCCGTGGCTTCTAAAATATGATATTTTGATAACTTGAGCAAGGTAACTACGAGTTTCATATTGAGCACATTGTCTTCAATAACTAAGATCTTTTTGATGGCCATGGTCTGATCCTTTGTTTAATACTATCGTTAGCATTCTGACTGAATGCATTAATATTCAAGTGTTAATAAAAGCAATAATGATGCCAAAAAATTTGGTAAAAAATTTCATAATTATTAAAACAAGTTATAGGCCTTATTTTAAAACTTTACGCGGATCGTCAAAGCAATTAGATGGAATGGTGTCCGGAAAATAGGATTTATTCCGAAAAAACGGAAATATTCAACCTAAATTGAGCGATTTTCAAGGTTGCTGCAGTTACAAGGAAGATGCCGTAAATGCTGTAAAATTGGAAGTCCTGCAGGGTTATAAATTTTGGGAATTAACTATTCTCAAAAGTTATCACGCTCAGTTTAAGTTAAAAGAAACTAGTCAAACCTCGCATTCTATCAATAATATGTTGGCATCTAAGGAGCGGTATTTCGAAGTTGGTCTATTATTCATATTGGAATTATAAAAGAAAATTTGCATCCTTTACCCTTGCCTTGGCTCTCAACCCAAATCCTGCCGCCATGCAGCTCGACTAATCTTTTAGTTATAGAAAGGCCCAATCCTGTTCCCCTGTTTTTTTTAAACTCTAGATGTTGAATTTGTTCAAAAGACTTGAATATGCGTTCATGGTCTTGGGGTTCCAGGCCGATTCCCGTATCCGTTACAGAGATTTCCACGCATTCTTTTTGTTCTAACCCCTCAAATGCGATATCTTTATCTTTATCAGCAATAATATTTAATTCTTTGGGGTCCTCTTTTCTCATAGCGGGCCTGACAACACAGTCGATTCGTTTCGCTTGTAAACACACCTGCCCCCCATGGGGTGTAAAATTAATTGCATTGGACAGAAGGTTATAAATGATTTGTTTTAACTTGCGTTCGTCAGCGGTAATTGCTTCAGGCGCTTCGTGAAAATTTGATCGCAATTTAATGTTATATTTTTTTCCATCTTCGTGTACCACCTGTAAACAGTTCTTTAAGAGTGTATTTAGATTAATCTCCACGGGCTTAAATTCAATTTTACCTGATGCCAATTTAGAAAGATCCAGGATTTCGTTAACGATGGAAAGCAGATGATTACCACTGTCAAGCACATCGCAAAGATATTCATATTGTACATCATTGATATCTCCAAGCTTTTTATCCACAATCAATTCGGTAAAACCAATAATATGGTTTAAGGGCGTACGGATCTCATGGCTCATATTGGCAAGAAATTCACTTTTTGTTGAGTTGGCATTCTTGGCGGCTTCAATAGCAGTTTTAAGTTCTTCTTCCAGGAATTTTCGACGGGTTACATCATTGATGATGATACAGGTATGCTCGAATCTTTCAAGGGGCAGAGAATACAGTGAAATTAAATGTTGATTCAACATCAAAGGAGAATCCTCCGAAATTGTTTTGGGTTTAAAATATTTTTTTTCTAAAAATTTTCTTATACGCTTGCGATCAGCACCGGAAAACAAATCGGTAAAAGATGAAGCAAATATTTTATGCTCCGGCAAATTTACCAGGGAACAAAACGATGGATTGGCATAGGTAATTCTTCCTTCAGCATTGATTTCAACAACACCTTCCATCATGTTCTCTAAAATGATTTCATAATGTTTTTTTACAACCAATAGTTCCTGAACCATTTTTTGCGGGTACAAATCTTTTACTCCGAGGATTTCATTGGGAAAGGTATAGTTTGCTGTCTGGTCAAGCAGTTTGATGACTTTGAGGACGTGCTTGGATGTTTCGTTAAATGGGCCTTTAGCGATATAAGCATCTGCACCCAATTGATCTGGGTCCACACCATCTTCAGCCGCAGCTGCCGTAAGAACAATTATTTTGACTTCTTTAAGACGATCCATATTTCGAATGATTTTACATAATCTCCCGCCATCAATACTGGGCATAATGAGGTCGACAAACATAATGTCAGGGGTGTAATTCATTATGATATCAATTGCTTCAAGACCATTTTCCGCAGTTTCCACTTGAAACCCCTCCTTTTCAAGCAACCGCCGCATTAAATTCAGTAATATGCGATCATTGTCCACAACCAAAATCTTTTTCATATTTTCACCGCCAGGGTTATTAGTAAAAAAGTATTTTTTGTCCTGTTCCCATATTATTAAAATTCAGGTGTTTTCAAGAAGATTGATCGGTATATTACCAAACTATTTTTTATACCATAATATCGATTAAATTCAAATGGTAATTCTCGTTGAACCGCAAATCTGAAGCCGGAGAATCGCGTTTTAAATCGCAAATCGGTTTGAACGGATGAACGAATGTTAAGACCAAACAGCGTCAGGGAGTTCCTTTGGCCCGAAAGTGCGAGAAGGATATATCTTAATAAAATCATTTGATTTTGTCACCGTTTTTTAATATACTAATTACATATTTGATTAGACACAAATCGCATCCCAAGAAAGAGTAAATGTTTTTGCTACAAATGGCATCAGGTTTTACCCTTCGCGCTATTGAAATAGAAAAAAACGGTTGTGGCGATAGACTTATCTACTCCTTAGTAAATAAAGGTAGTTGAAACGGTGAGTCATTTACGCGCAGGTACCATGAGCAAGATATTAATAATTGATGACGATGAAATGATATGCAAAGCCATATCCCTCCTCCTGAAACAAATTGGACACGAACCTGCTTACGCCTGCACACTGAAAGCCGGATTAGATCGAGCCAGGTCCGAATCATTTGATGTGGCGTATCTTGACGTACACATGCCTGATGGAAACGGGCTGGAAATAATCCCCAAGATCAAGGAGACTGAATCCAATCCGGAAGTGATCATCATAACGGCCGCCGGTGATCCGGATAGCGCGGAACTCGCCATTAAAAGCGGTGCCTGGGATTATATAGAAAAAGCGGCCTCTTTAAAGGAGATGATGCTTCCGCTCAATCGGGTCCTACAATACCGGCAAGAAAAAACAAAAAAAATCTATCCGATCTCTCTGAAAAGAGACAGTATTATCGGAAACAGCCCTCAAATCAGAACCTGTCTTGACTTTGTGGCTCAAGCCGCAGTCAGCGGGGCAAATGTCCTCATTTTCGGTGAAACCGGCACAGGTAAGGAGCTGTTTGCCTGGGCCATTCATGCCAACCAGTCCCTTCTAAGAAAAAGCTTGCCCATAGATGAAAAGAAGCTGATGAAAAATACCACAACTCGAAATTTCGTGGTTGTGGATTGCGCGGCCTTAACCAAGACCCTTGTTGAGAGTGTCCTGTTTGGGCACGAAAAAGGCGCCTTCACCGGGGCAGATGCCGCTAGGGAAGGTTTGGTCAAACAGGCCGACGGCGGAACCCTTTTCCTTGATGAAATCGGTGAGCTCCCTTTGTCCATGCAAAAATCTTTTCTGCGTGTTTTGCAGGAACGCCGGTTTCGTCCGCTGGGCGCGAAAAATGAGGTCGAAAGCAAATTCAGGCTTATTGCCGCTACTAACAAAGATTTAGATCAGATGGTAAAAAAAGGGTTGTTCAGGGAAGATCTCCTGTTTCGCATAAAAACCTTGAACATCGAACTGCCGCCTTTAAGGGAGCGGGTTGAAGACATCAAAGAAATTACCCGGTTTCACGTTTCACGGTTCTGTGATATATACGATATTGAGACTAAGGGTTTTTCGCCGGAGTTTTTTGAAGCGCTCAGTTCTTATGATTGGCCGGGAAATGTTAGGGAACTGGTCAACACGATAGACAGCGCACTGGCAAACGCCGGAGATGATCCGACGCTTTTTGTAAAACACCTTCCCACGAATTTCCGTGTCCAGAGGGCACGTGCTTCGGTAACCAGGGCCAAATCCATTCCAAAAATGACCGGTAAAAAAGATGATTCTGAAAAGCCGATCCCGAAGCTCAGGGTTTATCGACAGTCCATGGAAAGGAAATATTTGATTGATATTTTAGCCCATACCGGTGGTGACACCAGCAAGGCCTGCCAAATTTCCGGTCTTTCGCGCTCCCGTTTTTATGAGTTATTGTCCAAATTCGACCTTTCGACATCAAAGTAAGCGGTTTCATATAATCCATGCGACTTCTTCAGAATTTCCTCGGCATCCCTTGTTTTATCATCCTATTTTAGAGGTAATATCTTGCATGATTGCTTGACAAACCGGCCAATTAGTGGAAATAGGTAAAAAAGTTCCATAGCGCGTCAACCTTTAAAAAGGGAGAGCTTATGAAACGAGTATTTAGACCCCGTTTCTCAAAGAGAGATGGGGTTTTTTCCCTGGTTAGGAAGGGGTCGGTCGAGGGCCAGTTGATCATGGGGGTTGTAGAATAAAAAGTCATACAATATCTTTACAACTAAAAGTGTAACTTGAAACGGCTATTTGTGCTTTGAAATGAGGACAGTTAACCACCCAGAAATATCAGAAATAAGGTACAAAAAGCTTGGGAATTAAGGATAACAGAACGGCTAAAATATCCCTAAATTAATTCGGCAACAACGACAAAATTTTTGCGCCTATAATCCCCATTTTCTTTAATCATTTCCGAACGATCCGACCCATGAATCCGCGCCTGTCCGTTTGTCACCATTTTCATCCCCTCTCTCACCGGCAGAGAATAAAAGATAAATCGACAGAGGTCCTGCTTTTGAAAATGAAGCGCCAAAAGATTTAAATACTTTTCCACCAGCCTGGCGAGCGTTACTCTCCTTCGCAGGAATGCCCCCGCGGAAGCGGTGGGAAATTCACTTTTGGCCGAAAAGTTTACTAAACAGGCCCTTTGTAAATCGGGCCTGACCTTCAATTAAGATATTCAGTTCACCGCTATCCAACCAGATTCCCTTGCATTCCTTACAAGTGTCTATTATTACGTTCTGATGATTGATCTCTTTTAAATCAGTGCCGCACTTGGGGCATTTCATCCAATGAACTTGCTTGCGCAGGCCCTTTTCATCTTCTAATCGTTTCTGATCCAGTTCAGTTCGCAATTTACTTATTTTTTCCTGATTCATCTTTAAGAAAAATTCTTCTTCCTTGCTGACCGGTTTTTCTACAGACATTTTTTATCCTCCTATAAATCAACACATTGTTTTTTCGAAATAAATGTAAGTTGAATAGGGCTTGCTGTCAAGTCATGAATAATTTTTAAGGGATCTGATGGATTTTCCCGAATTTTTACCGAGAAATGAGTTCATCAATGTTTCTGTTTTTTCTTTTTTCCACAGGGATAGATAGGCATAGGGATGTTAAATTAATGAATTGACCCTTGACAATATCTGGCAGGTATAGATACTTACAGAAATCAGCCAATGTATAGATTTTGATATTTTTAGAGGATGTTCAAAGGAGCATAAAAAATGAGAACGGTCTTCGTTACATTGCTGCTGGCGGCGGCCTTACTGTTGACAGTGTCGTCCATTCTGGCGGCGGATTCTAATGGTTTCCAGGCAACGGCCAATGAAACCGGTTCAGCCTGGAAAGATAAAAATATCGAAGCGATAAATACAGTAAGAGCGCTTATCTCGGATTGGGCGGACAGCTGGCGGGAAATGAATATCGACCGTTATATGTCATATTACAGCCGCAGTTTTCGTTCAGGGGGGCTTGATTACTCCGGCTGGCAGGACAAGAAGGCCCAGCTTTTTAAAAAATCCGGAAGTCCTTCCCTGAAAGTGAGCGATTTGTGGGTTGTCATTGAGGGCAATTATGCCAGCGCAAGCTTCATTCAGCATTACCGGGATGCGCATTACGCTGATATCGGCGAAAAGACAATCAACTTAGTTAAAAACGACGGCAACTGGCAGATCATTTCCGAGGAGTGGCGACCCATAAATCGGTAGGCCGCGGCGTCGAACTGTTCCGTATGGTTTGAGAATAAACGATATACTGGCGAAGGCTTAACCGGGACTCTGCAATTAATATCACAATGTAGCACTTTTTTATTGACAACACCCTTTGCTGTGTTTAATATAAACCCAGAGTCACTAAATCACCCAGTGGCTCCATTCTTTTCCTCATGCCGGGGTGGTCTTCCCTTGGACCACCCCATTCTTTTTTCCAAGACTTTTTCCTTAACTCCGTTTTTTCAGTTTGTTGTGCGGGACCTATAGCGTTGGCACCCTTTAGCTGTAATCTATTGCCCTCCCTGTTCCCTTGACTTTTTTTTTCGTGCAGTATAGAATTTTTAATCAATTATCTGATTCCCTCTGCGTAAATATTTCTACCCTGTATAGAATCTAAAATGCGTGTCTTATATTGATGCGGAACCTGAATTGAAATCGGTCGGCATCGGTCATGTTCATCAGATTTGCCTCTTTAATGGATATTTGACTATTTAGGTGGGTGTTTAAATACCCTGTCTTAAAACGTTCATCAACAAAGGGGGTAAAAATGACAGCTAAAATTATTATTAGACGAAATGTACCCGAACATACAGTAAAAGAGCTGACCCCGCTTCTTAGACAAATGAGGAATATTTGCATGAACCAACCGGGTTATATTTCCGGGGAGACATTAAAAAACTACGATGACTCCGGCAGATTTATAGTAATCAGTACGTGGGAATCCGTAGAGGATTGGAAGCGATGGGCATCCAGCAGCCAGCGGATGGAAATCCAAAGCCAGATTGATTACCTGCTGGGTGAACAAACCGAATATGGCATATATGTCTATATCTGATGAAGAGAGACCTTTGCAGAATACCTCCTTTCGCTCAATTTCTGCGTCAGGCTAAAATTTTAATCCGCCATAACCCTGGCGAATTAATCCTCGAAATATTAAATGTATTCGTGTGATTAAAATTCTCGCCTTCTTTGAACTTGAATGAAATTGGGCATTTTTCAAAGGTCTCGTAGATTTGCCGCTCCGGAATGTGACGGATTAGGCCGGAGCCCGATAATTGACATCAATCACTTCGGCCGTTTCAATTCCACCAGCATAGCTCCCCAGCCACCGGCTTCCGGAGGTGCGGGTTTATATGACTGCACCAGCGGGTGTTGTTTCAAAATTCCCAGAACCCGGCTTTTGAGTATCCCTTTACCTTTTCCGTGGATCAGACGAACGGAACAGATTTGTGCTTCAATACAGGTCCTGAAATAATCATCAATGAGATCGGATAGTTCGCGTGGGTTAAAGGTGTGCAGATCAAGTATGTCCGCAATTGGCAGTTTCACAGGTTTCACGGTCGATACTCCTCGTTCAGGGATTAATAAAAGCTTGCCTCACCCTATGAGGTAATATAAAGTCTTTTTATTGCATGGAAGATCATAAAGCCATAGTTTACAGATGATTGCAAGATTTCTGGAAATGGACCAGTAATTCCCGGTTTAAAACGCAAACACCCGGCGCAGTTCTGAAATTCATTGAGAATTGCTGGAAAAAGACATGGAGTTTATCGTAAGTGTTAAATATGTAGGTCTTGGGGTATTCGCTTACCTGCTGGGATCGATACCATGGGGGTTGATTCTGGCCCGTCAGTTTGGTGCCATTGATGTCCGGCAGGCGGGCAGTAAAAACATCGGCGCAACCAATGTTTTAAGAACAGCCGGTTTGGGATTGGGAATTCTGACGCTGGTCGGTGATCTGTCCAAAGGCGCGCTGCCGGTATGGCTTGCCGCCAAAATGACGGGTCATCCTGAATCGCTGAATGCAACCTATGTGTCTGCTGTGGCCTTGTGCGCTTTAGTGGGGCATTTGTACCCTGTTTTTTTAAAATTTCAAACCGGCGGGAAAGGGGTTGCAACGGCGGCAGGATGTTTTCTGATAATCTCACCAGGCGCCGCGGGCGTTGTACTGATAATTTTTATACTGTTTGCCGGAATTGCGAATCGGGTTTCAGTGGGATCGCTTGCCGCAGTAGCGGCTCTGGCCCCAGCGGTCTGGTGGGTGACAAACGCTGGCACATTCACCGCCTGTGCTGGTGTCATGGCCGTATTCATTTATGCCCGCCACAGGGAAAATATCCGTCGACTGATTTCCGGAACAGAGCCGGCCATCTGGGGCAGAAAAGACAAATAAAGCCGGTTTTAAAGTCCCGATTTCAGAAGCTGTTTAAATCTCTCCACCGCAGGGAAAAGCAGGAATCCGCCCGAAAGGTTCCGTACTTTAAAGCCATGCTGCTGCAGAATCCGGGCGGCATAATAAGACCGCTGTCCGACAAAACAGTGCGCCCAGATTTCTCGATCGCGCGGAAGTTCCGCCAGGCGCGAACGGAGCATATCCAGCGGAATGTTTACCGCGTTTTTTAAATGACCTTTCCGGTATTCACTCGGTGTGCGAACATCCAGTATATAAGCTCCCGAACTCGGTATATTATGCCAGTGACCTACCGATACATACCCGCGCAGGACGTTGGCCGCAATCATTCCGGCCAGATTGACAGGGTCCTTGGCAGAGCCGAATTGCGGCGCATAACAGAGTTCTGTCTCCTCAAGGTCAAAGACGGTTGCATTTTTCTGGATGGCCATGGCGATGACGTCAATTCTCTTTTCAACACCCGCCAGGCCGAGTGCCTGTGCGCCCAGGACGCGGCCGTCTGTTTTAGAAAAAATCAGTTTCATGGTGATGGTTTTGGCATCGGGATAGTATCCGGCATGATGATCAGGGTGCAGATAAATTTTTTCATAATCCGGTAACATATCCGTTTCGCAATTTTGCTTTAAATACTTCTCGGTGACACCGGTTGAAGCAACCGTCAATCCCGATACGCCGCAGACGGCGGTTGCCTGGGAGCCTCTGAAGCAATGCGGTTTTGATCCATCACCAAAAATATTATCCGCGGCGATGCGGCCCTGCCGGTTGGCTGGGCCGGCCAGGGGAACAAGACGCTTTCGATTCGAGACAACATCCTTGATTTCAACGGCATCGCCCACCGCCCAGATATTTTCGTTACTGGTTCGCATCTGGTCGTCAACCCAGATACCGCCGGTTTCACCGATCCTCAGGCCGGCCGACACTGCCAGTTCGGTCCGGGGGCGAACGCCTACAGAGAGAATCACCAGATCGGTTGAAATTGTTTGTCCGGAGGCCAATAGGACCGAAATCGCTTCCCCATCGGGCTTAAAGGCAGTAACAGCTGAATTAAGGCACAACGTGATCCCACTGGTTGTGAGATGGTCATGCAGAAACGCAGCCATTTCCGGATCCAGCGAAGGCATCAGATGCGGTTGCATTTCAACGATGGTTGTTTGAATGCCCAGCCTTTTAAGATTTTCGGTCATCTCGAGTCCGATAAAGCCACCTCCCACCACCACCGCGCGCTTGACGGACTTGGATTTTATCCAACTGATAATTTCGCGGGAGTCCGGGATGGTCCATAGCGTAAAAATACCCGGCAGTTCGATTCCTTCCAAGGCGGGTTTGATGGGCTCCGAACCGGGAGAAAGCACCAGGGCGTCATATTTTTCGCGGTAAATCTGACCGGTGGTTAACGCTTGCACCTCAATCTCTTTTTGCTGAGGAAACACTTGGTGAACATGATGGTGTGTGCGAACATCAATATTGAAGCGGTCCCTGAAAAGCTCCGGCGTCGCCACCAGCAGATCTTCTTCTTTTTTGATGACGTCGCCGACGTAGTACGGCAGACCGCAGTTGGCAAATGATGCATAGGGGCCACGTTCGAAAACAACAATTTCAGCCTCTTCAGAAAGTCTCCGTGCCCGTGCCGCACAGGAGGCTCCCCCGGCAACGCCGCCGACAACCAAGAGTTTCTTAGGTTCCATGTTTCCGTTTTCCTTTAAAGCGAGAGCCACAAAAATGTTATGATTCCAGCCAGAATAAAATTGGTTTCGACCAGAAACTCCAGTTTTATTCCGGGCGGTATAAAGCTGTTTTCATGGGAAAGCAGCACGGCCAGGGCAAAAAGCGAGCAGAAGGTCAGAACAAAACCAAGGGATGAGAAAACGCCAACAGTGCTTGAAAATAAGAGGGTGGCAAGATTCAGCCCAATCAGGGCTTTGAGCATGCGCATGGCATTTTTTTGACCCATCAGGATCGGAATGGTTTCTTTGCCGACGATCCGATCGCCCTGCATATCCAGGATATCAAAAAAGGCGGTTCTGACGAAAACCATGCTGGAACTCCACAAAAAGACCAGGAAGATTTCAATTGCAAACAGGCCGGAACCCGCTGATAACGCCGGCAGAACAGCCGTTACGATGCCCCAGGCGACGGCGATTAGGATTGTTTTTGACCCGGGAATGTCCTTGATTCTCCTGAATTTTATTGATGGGAATCTGTCGGGCATCAGCCGGATATTATAGAGCAAACCCATTACACTCATCGCCAGAATTATCACAAAAGGGATCAGCCCCAGCTGATAAGATTTGACCAGACCCGAAGCGCCGGCTATGATGGCCAACGCTGCGAGCGGTCTCCGGTACTTGTTATAGAAGAGGGCTCTTTCCGGATCATTGTAGCGATCAGATTTTCTACCGGTCAGGTTATTGATGATATGCATGGAAAGAACGTAAAGCATGGCGATCAGGATATTGGCGAATGAAAAAGGGCGTCGGATCAGTTTTGTGGAGGCATAGCAGAGACACCCGGCTCCGATCGCCACATAAATGTTCGTCAGCAGAAGGTTGTGCTGGGCGCTATACAGGAAGTGGCGCCATTTTTGGCCTTTTTGGGTCAGTTCCATTTCAAGGGTCCGATACACCTTTTTTATTATCCAGTTGGGTGTAGAAGCCCCTGCTGTTATCCCGACAACACGATTCTTTTCAAGTGCCTGTATGTCCAGCTCCGATTCTGTTTCAATTTGAAAGGCGGGCTTTCCCTTGCTCCGGGCCACTTCCACCAGCCGCTGGGTATTTCCGCTGTGGTGGCCGCCGACCACGATAACCGCATCGACGACTTCAGCCAGCCGGGCGACTTCGCGCTGACGTTTTTCAGTGGAATCACAAATGGTATCGAATACTTTGTAATGGGGAAATGTTCGGGCCGCCCACTGTTTGACCGCTCCATAGTAAAGTGTATTCTGGGTTGTCTGGGCGACAATAATTGCCTTGTCAAAGCCGGGAAGGGCTTCAAGATCCTTGAGATTGTCGATCACCAGTCCTTTGCCTTCTGCGTAACCCAACAGGCCGACAACTTCGGGGTGGTCCTTATCGCCGATAATAATGGCGCTATACCCCTGTTTGGCGTACCGCTGAATAATGAGTTGAACCTTTATCACTCTTGGGCAGGTGGCGTCCTTTACGGTAAAGCCGGCCTTTTCAAGCAGTTCCTTTGTTTCAGGGGGGACGCCATGTGCCCTGATCAGCAAGGTTCCGTTGCCTTGTTCAGGGATATGGTCGATGACGGAAATACCCTTTTCTTCTAAAAGAGCGATTGCCTGGGGATTGTGGATTAAGTCGCCAAAGGTATAGATGGGACCCGGGTTTTTATTGGCGGTGTCAAGGGCCAGCTCGACGGCTTTGCGAACGCCCATGCAGAAGCCGGCACTTTTGGCAAGTATGATTTTCATGGAATCAATGTTCTGTTGAGATATCTGGATGTCGCATGCACCCGGCGTTCCGATGGCCGGCTTTATGTCAAATACCCCCGGGTCACAGCCCCCAGGCCCAAAGCAGTGTTTACATTTTTTTTAAATAGACCTTGTGGTCAACCAGCGAAAGTGAATAAATGCGGGCCTTTAAAATCTTCTGGTCGCCGAATATATTGATTAATTTAATACCATCACCTTCAGGTTCGACTGAATCAACAGCCTCCATGACTAATTTGTTTGAATCGCCATCTATCAAGTAGGCATTCGCTTCGCACATGATTGGATCTCCTCGTTTCACTTAATGTAATAAAGAACACGCTGGATTTGTCATATGATATCAATTGATATCATGTGGTTGTAACTATTTTTGGGGGTCAATCGGTCGATAATTGCTTGAACCCGTTTCCGTTAAGAAGCTTCTCAGGCTTTTTTTGGTTAACGTTTGAATGAGATGCGGCAACGGCAGCGTTGACACGCCGACAATTTCAATATTCTCCTGAGTAAGCGGCAGCAGGTATTTCCGTGCCGGGCTGGATGACACCGCTTCCGCTATTTTAGGGGTTATTTCACCCATCATGGCATTGGCCACAATGATACTCAAAGGGCCGATGATGATATCGACCTTAGGAACGGTTTG
>Ga0180009_10005716_pt1 | contig 13253 bp, 19 predicted proteins | sample OS_PC_MetaG_FD_123537 | JGI IMG/M metagenome (GOLD analysis project Ga0180009, IMG submission 123537) | Groundwater microbial communities from the Aspo Hard Rock Laboratory (HRL) deep subsurface site, Sweden - OS_PC_MetaG | ecosystem: Environmental > Aquatic > Deep subsurface > Groundwater... | reverse complement strand
TGTTCTTCCGGGCCGTCGTCGGGGGACGTCTCCGAGCGTAGCGAGCGAGACACTCAAACTGTTCAACAGTTTGGTGTGCCAAAGCATCTCTGATGCTTTGAGCACCCCCTACGGGGAGACAGGCCTTTTGGATACATATTTAGTAGGCGAGCCTGGCGGCAACCGCTGAAAGCGAGATTTTCAACAGCGCCTGCTTAATATGCTGTTTTGGAGAATAAGAGATTTCTTTCGAGGCTAATGCCTCTTGCTTGCAGGCATCTTGCGTCTCACGAGCTTCACAGCTTTCATGACCTTATCCAGTTTTTCGTCAAGGTTCCTTGCCCTTTTCCTGAGGTCGCGCACTGCCGGCGTCACGTTGTCGACGTACTTCGGCCTCGCAGGCTCTGGCGATATGCCTGGCGTGAATTCTATGCTGTACAGAGGGTTGCTGAACCTCTTCGCGAATTTCTCGTTCTGTCTTGCGAAGTTCTTCCTGTTCCAAGATCCATAGTTAAAGCCGGTGTCAACGATGCCTGAGCTGACCCTTGTCTTGTACAGCTCTGCAGTCTTCCTTGCTCCTGCGTTCCACATCCGTTCGTTGTCGAGCGCTTTCGGGCTGAATTTCATCTTGTATACTCCGCTTCCGACGACGACCCTGAAGTCTGTCTTCCTCAACAGCTTTGGATACATGTTATTTATCCAATATATCGCCTTCATGCTCCCTTGTATGTCTTTGTATGAGATCGTCTCCGATTCGATGAGGTTTCTCCTGCTGCCAATGTCTTCAGGATGGAAGTGGTATAATGTCACGCTCTCTATCTGTTCCCTGTTCCGGAACAGCCTTTCTCCGTCAATGTCCATGGTGCATTTTCCTTGTGTCTCGTTTATCCCTGCTTCGTGCCACATCTCTGTTCCGTCTTTGTACTTGACATAGACCCATGCGTCTTCTACATCGCCTGTCTTTACGAGCTCGTGCAGGTCCTTCTCTCCTTGTGCCCTGCTTTTCTGTATTGCGTAATGGTCTGCTGACCGGTTGATGTACAGTTTCGGGGCAGGCTCTCTTGGTGCTGCGTATGCCTCTGCTGTCATGCCTCCGGCTGCGATTGCCGCAGTGATTGCTATTGCTGCTGCGATGTTCCTGCTTCTGCCCGCTGAGAAATTATCATCGATGGACATATTCGTCACCGAACAGTAAGTATAAACGCAAATATATAAATATTTCGTTTTTTGCCGTTTATAAATGGTGTTTTAAAAGTATCTCATAAGCCTCTGTATTGCGTGTTTTGTTCGGTTTTAGGCGTTTTTCGCAAGATAATTTCTTATAGCTTCCAGTCTTAGTATTTTTTTGGAAGCATGTTTTTTTTGCGTTTGTTTCGTATCTTTTCATCCAGGTGTTTTGAGGGGTGTTTCGGATCTCGCTAAAGGAAGTTTCGCTAGAGGAAGTTACTGACAGGCAGTATGCGCAGCTGCGCAGGCGTTTTCTCAAGGACGCGAAAAGGCATTACAGCAAGGAGGCATGGAAGGACCCTTATTTCAGAGGGCTTGCGTGTGTCGGCGCGGGTCTGGGTGCTGGCTGCACTGCGTTGTCTTACTGGCTTGATACTCCCTGGCTGATGATACCTGCTTTGGCTGGTGTTGTCAACATGTGCCAGGCTTATGTGCAGAAGAGGGAGGCGACAGGCATTATGGTCGAGGCTCTTGACAAGAGGACATCTGGTATGTGCTATGCTGAGCTGGAGAAACGCGTCAATAACAGAGACTATTCGGTGCCTGAGCCTTCTGAGGATGATATGCGGCAGATGTTGATGGATAGGTATGCTTTGAAGGTGATGATGGCTGTTGCCGAGAAGGATTTCAGGCTTACCCGTTATCCTTGGTCTGTCGCTGGTGCAGGAATAGCAGGTTACGGCATATACCAGGGAATGACAGACAATCCTGTCGCTGGAGGTTTCACTGTCGCAATGGGTAGCATGGTGTTTCTTGCGAGCAATGTCATCAAGAAGCGTAGGATTGCGAAAGTCGCCAGGAAGGCGAGCGCATTCCTGAAGGAGAAAGGCTTCGAGTTCTTCGACAGTTACGTGAGAAGGAAAGACCCTTACGTCTTCTGGCAGGTGAATGTGCTTGGCAACAGAGAGTATGCAGGTTGAGCTATAGCTTAAACCCTTCAAGATACTCTTTGATGTTGTTCAGCTCCTGCTGGATCGCTTCGCCTTCTGTCTTCTTGCCTTGTTTTATCTCCGCAAGCAGGTCCTCATAGCAGGATCCTACGAACATCAGAAGACCATTTATTGCTTTCTGGCTGAATCCTGACGGTGGCATTTCATTTCCCTCCATATTTTCCTATCCATCCGACCAGTTCCTTTATCGGTTCAGGTACTCTTCCTTTGAGCTCAGAATAATAACGCTGGTCGACTTTGAAGAAGAACTCTCTCATGTGCTTCATCTCTTGCTCCATAGCTTCACCTATGGCCATCCCTTCCTCTTTGCTCCTTTGCAGAGCCCCCTTGTAGAAAGCCTTTGCATAGATGGCGAGCCCCGCCAGTCCTTGTACCCGCGCTCCATCTAGTTCCTGCAGTCCTCTGAGGAATTCATCCATCTCACTAAGTTCCTGATGGATCGCTTCTTCTATAGTCATTCTGTTGTTTCCGAGTTTTCAGTCACTGACTTGGCCAATCCTGTATAGACTTTGTCTAACCCGTCCAGCATGTGTTCATCAAATCCGCATAATGGCATTTTGACCTCCTCTGTTGATTTCCTTATGGCGGCTTCTGCCAGTCCTCTGTAAAACATCTCTATGCCGTCAAGCATCTGTTCATCAAAACCGCATAAGGGCATTCTCACCACCCATGCAATATTAGTCCTATGAATAATATAAAACTTCTTGATAAAAAACTTACGAAAACGAAAATATTATATACTAATTATTTCACTATTGTGTAATATGAATCTTGACATGAAAGAAAGGAAGATACTGAAAGAGCTGCTGCTCAACTCAAGGATACCCATTACCCTGCTTGCAAGAAAAGTGGGAGTCAGCAGGGAAGTGGCATTATACCGGGTCAACAAGCTCAGGAAAGATGTCATTAAGGGGTTCTATACGATGATAGACACGAGGAAGCTGGGCTTCCATCGACATGCTTGCTTCATGCAGTTGAAAGGGGTTTCTGCCGAGGAGGAAGCTGGTTTCATAAGGTATCTTGCGGGTCAGGAGCATATTACCTATCTTGGGCCGGTCATCGGGAGGTGGAACGTGGTGTTTGACATCCTTGCTAGGGATGATGAGCAGCTCAAGCAGATCATGGATGGTATTATGCGGGAATTGCCTGGTAAGGTTGATAATTATGTCATCGCAGGTACTTTGTTGAAGGAAGAGATGTTTCCCACAAAGATTGTTGGAATCACGCAGCACGCAAAGGATGCGAGGCCTGTGAAATCCAAGCGATATGAGCTGGACGATACTGACAAGATCATCCTTGGGCTCTTATCTGACAATCCGCGCTTGGAATACACTGAGATATCCTCAAAGCTGAAGATGACTGCCAATAGTATAAGGTACAGGATAAGGAATCTTGAGAAATCAGGCATAGTACAGGGTTACTCGATATCTGTTGACATGAAAAGATTGGGCCTGGATTTCTATAACCTCCAGCTGAAGATCACGAACCCCGCAAGGATGGGTATGCTTGTATCTTTCTTGCGTAGCCATCCTAAATCCATATATTATTATCGGTACCTCGGTCATGAGAACTGGGATATAGACGTTGGTGTGGTGGTCAGGGATTCCTTGGAGTTGAGGGACTTTATTCTTGACTTGAGAAAGAGTTTCACAGACACGGTGAAGCTGTTTGACCTTTATGTTGTCACAGAGGAGACGAAAGCCAATTACCCTTCAAAGGAGCTCTTGAGGAACTGCTAATGCTTCCCCTTGTACCTTCCTCTCTGCTCGACCTTTTCCAGCCGCTCGATCACTTCCTTGCTTTTTTCTGACCTTTTCTTGTAGCCGTCGAGCACTGCCTTGAAGCACTTCTCCCATACTCTGTAGTGCCTTGACTCCAGCGCGTGCCTGAGAAGGTGCAGGTCGACTGCATAATCCTCTATCTTGTCTGAGAAGAAGCTGAGCCCGAAGTCGATGAAGTACACTTCCTTGGTGTCGCGGTGAAGTATCATGTTTGATGTGGTCAGGTCATGGTGGACCATCCCTTTGTTGTGCAGCAGCGCTGTCTTCTCCCCTATCTCCCTGCACAGCTTCAGGTATGCCTTCTCGTCCTTTTTCTCTTCGAGGGAGTCGATGACTTTCTTCACCAGCTCCCCTGGCACGTGGTCCATGTGCACCTTCATGTCAGAGTCGTCCATCTCGATGAGCCTTGGCGCAGGGAATCCCATGCCCTGCAGCTTCTCGAGTATCTTGGCCTCCCTTCTTGTCCTGGACTTCCTGAGTCTGCTGTCAAGCTCAGGGTGCCTGTATGTCTTCTCGAAGCGGTGCTTGGTCACAGTGGTGTAGTCTGAGTAGATTATCGCCTCTGCGCCTTGTGCCAGTTTTGATGTCATATCACCAGTGAATTTTGCGAGGTTTTTATTTCTTTCCCACCTTCCAGCCCCCACTGCCCACCTTAACTGATAAATTGACCGAAATATTGAAATAACATACGTACATGTACGTATAAAATGTCTCACATCAAACACGTCAACCCTCACTACCAGAAAGGTATCCAGACATCCCAGAAAGAGCTGTTGGACCTTACCAAGGCCTGGATCATCCTAGGTCTCGCTTTCGCGATAGTGATGAACGGCTTCAAGCTGGACCTGGCTTTCCTCGTAGCTTTCATCATCTCTCTTCTCACTATAGGCGTCGGTTTCCTGTTCCACGAGTTGGCGCACAAGTTCATGGCGCAGCGCTATGGTTGCTTTGCTGAGTTCCGCTCTTTCGACAAGATGCTGATACTGGCGCTGATATTCTCTTTTTTCGGCTTCATATTCGCTGCTCCAGGCGCTGTGATGATCAGGGGCCAGCTGACAAGGCGGCAGAACGGCACCATATCTGCTGCAGGCCCTGGCATGAACATCCTGGTCTCGCTTCTTTTCCTCCCTCTCGCGTTCTCAGGCGTTGGGGTCTGGCACGTCATCGGCAGGTACGGCTTCATAATCAATGCCTGGCTCGCGCTGTTCAACATGATTCCGTTCGCGATGTTCGACGGCAGGAAGATATTGGACTGGAGCAAGGCTGTCTACGCGTTGATGGCCGTAGTTGCCCTCGGCCTGATTGCCCTGCAAACACTGATTAGGATGTCAGCAATATAAGAAAATAAAAATAGTTTTATGGAGTTCTATCATCATCACTCATGGTTGAATTCGGCTGTCTCTTGCTCGTCGTCTATCTCTATTGTTTTTCCATTCCGTTTTCATTTTTCCTCCTCATCATTATCACAGTCTTGGCCTATCAAGAGTGTCAGGATTGCATGTTGCAAGATACCCGGCCACTCTTAATCTCCAGTCTGTGTCTTTTTTCATGGCTTCAAAATCCCGCGTTAGAATATGTCCTGCGAGCCTTATTTCCCATAATGAGTCTCTCTTCATACCTTCATAGTCAAGCGTTGCAGCATATCCCATCATCCTATTTTCATAATAGTTATTCTGCTTTTGCTTTTGAAACCAGTGTGTTACATTAAGAGCTCTTCTAGGAAATGCATCGTTGGAGCGCAAATATTCTACTTCATTATCTTTAATGTCCCCCGTTATGGCGCGCCCTGCAAGCGCGACTCTCCAGTGCCCGTCTTTCTTCATACCTTCGTAGTCTTGCGCTACAAGATACCCTATATAGTCCATTATGAATGTGGAAAAACAATTACAACCGGGTGCTAAAGTCAAACGGTTCTGCTCCACTGCTCCCTTTACCAGATGAACCAACCAGCTGGTATCTCTTTTTACGCCGTTATAGTCGAGCGTTGCAGCATATCCAATACCGCGGATTATCCAATCTAAATCCATATGTTCAATTAAATAATCCCTCGCGCATCTAAACGGGGTTCTGGCGCCATCCAAGGCATCAATAGGATGATGACTTTTGACTTCCTTCATGGCTTCATAATTTCTGCCAAACTTCTGCAGTATTACCCATATTCCATATTCAATAGGAGCAGTCATTACGATACGCTCTAAATCCTCCCCTCTCAAAGATTTCATCACGCCATCAAGTTCGCCAGCATTCCACGCATCCTTAATCTCCTGCGGAAGATTGCCATCCCAGAAATTATAATTTGTTCTTTCTTTTTCGCCGGGTAAATGATCAACCCCATAAAACTGCCTTATTCCTCTATGGCTAAATAGGTCTGGTTCCGGCATCTTTTTCGATATCTTTTTTCCGCGCCTGCTTTGTAGATCTTTTGCTGTCAAAAACAGCACAGCTTCTCCATATTCAATCCATGATACGAATTGACTCATTTTCATTCACCCCGCGCTTACAGCCCGCACGGCTTGTTGTTACTATGAGATGACGACCACAAAGTATATTAAACTAATCACAATATTTTTAATGAAAACCGATAATTTTATATGTAAATAGCAACAATGATTAATTATGAAGCTGGATAAGAAGGACAAAAGGATACTCTATGAGCTTGACAAGAACGCCAGGCAACCTCTCTCAAGGATTGCCAAGAAAGTTAACCTCTCAAGAGAGAGCATACTCTACCGATTGAGGAAATATCAGAAAGAAGGCATAATCCGCAATTTCCTGACAGTGATGAACTCTTCAAAGATAGGCATATCATATCATAAGGTGTATGTCAAGCTTCACAACATAGCAGAGGAAGAGGAGAAGGAGTTCATCAGCTATCTGTGCAGCCACAAGAACATCGCCTGGGTCGCGAGCTGTGACGGCAAGTATTCTTTGATATTCGGTCCTGGCGCAAGGGACCTTGTCGAGCTGAACAGCGTGATCCAGGATATCATGAACAAGTATTGGCGTTTTGTCATGCATTATGATGTCGCTTCTATAGTTGGCGCCCACCATTTCTACAGGGACTATCTTATCGGGGAGAAAGGGACTACTGAGCGCCTTATCGCCTGGGGCGGCGAGCAGGAGAGTGCGAAGCTTGACGCCAAGAACATAGAGATTCTTGACCTTTTGGCCAAGGACGCAAGGCTCAGCGCCGTAGATGTTGCCAAGAAGGTCGGTCTTTCTGCAGATGCGGTCATACAGAGGATAAAGCAGCTTGAGAAGCAGGGTGTCATCGAGCATTACATGATCTGGCCTGACGTCAATAAGCTCACAGGTATATTCTACAAGGTCCTGGTCTCTCTGCATGATCTGAACAGGCAGAAGGAGAAGCAGCTCATCTCGTACTGCCTCCAGCAGCCGAACATAGTATATGCAGTCAGCACCTTCGGCCCTTGGCAGTTGGAGTTGGACATCGAGGTCGAGAGCATAGAGCAGTTTAGGAGCATCATGCGCGACTTCCTCAGCCAGTTCGCAGGCATTGTCTCGGACTACAGTCCGCTTAACATATATGATGAGTACAAGTTCAGGTTCTTTGATAAGAGGATGCTGGAGAAGTGAGCTCTTTCTTTTCTCTATAGCCTTATCCACACGAAATAGAAATAAACCGCCAGCCCGAACGCGAGTATCACGCAGGTGGCTATGTGCGCTGCCCTCCTGGAGTTTGAGCTGTCTTTCTCGAACATGGCTTCTTTTGAGAAGTATTCCTTGTTCCTGTATATGCTTATTGCAATCATCACGAATATGAGCAGCAAGAGCACATCTGTTATTATGTCTGTGAAGACTATCACGTCGAAGTACTTGATGTAGTTTATTATTATGTTGGACCACGCGTTCAGCACGATGAACGCTGAGTATCCGATGCCGTACCATCTCGCCCAGCTCTCGCGGCGGAACATGCCGTACACGAACACTCCTGCGCCGAGCGCCAGCAGCAGGTGCATCACTACTGAAAGCATGCCGTACATGCGGACAGAGAAAAGCATGTATCCTGACATCATCGCAATCAGGTGTGAGATGATCCAGAGCGGAAACATTATTTTCAGGAACAGGAATCTGGTGCGCGCGGCAGGCGTTTCATAAGAATAAGTGCCGTATGTCTTTGCCGGCTCTGGTCCTTTGGGATCTCCTTCCTGCAGGAAGTCTTCCTGACCGCTGAGCTGCTCCCCTTGCATGACCTCTTCTTCCATCTTACCTGAGCCCTGTATGCCCGAGCCCACCCACGCTCCTGTCTGTGTCTTCGAGCTCCTCGACCTCGACCAGGCTTGCGCTCTCTACCGGCTGTATGAGCATCTGCGCCATGCGCATGTGCTTCTCGATCATGAAGTCCTCTTTTCCGAGGTTGTGCAGCACGACGATTATCTCTCCCCTGTATCCTGCGTCGAGCACTCCCGCCAGGCAGTGTATCGCGTGCTTGGCAGCGAGTCCGCTTCGGTCCCAGATGAGCCCGCAGTACCCTTCAGGCACGGCTATCCTGAGTCCTGTCTTGACAAGCTCCTTGTGGCCTGCCTTCACTATCTTGTCCTCTGCGCTGCGCAGGTCGAATGCAGCATCCCCCTTCTTTGCGTATCTTGGCAGCTCGACGCTCTTGTCGAGCCGGTGTATCCTTACCTGAACCATCTTTTCTTCCTTTTCCTTATGAGAAGCTCTTCCCCGCTCCTGCTTCTCATCTTTATGTAGCGGTCCCTGAACTCTTCGCCGTCTCTCCATCCTCTTATCCCCTGTCCCAGAAGGAGCGTTCCGAAGAACAGCGAGCATGCTGCGAGCACTCCGACGAGCCCGTCGCCAGTGGTTGTGTAGTGATATTCGTAGAGCCAGACAGCCATCGCGACCATGACTATGCCGAACAGGACAATGCCCTGGTAGTACTCGATGAATATCTCATCGAATGTAGTCTGCTTTTTCTTTTCCATATTATGCTTCCTTCAGGTACGCGTATACCTTGTGCTCGTAGATTACGAAAAGTATAGAGATGATGAAGAATACTGCTGACACTCCTGGGTGCTGGCTCAGCAGCGCCAGGGCTGATGTGAGCGCCATGATGACAAATATCAGGTCCTGTCCTAATGAGTAACGCATCATGTTCCTCTTACACCTGTTTTTTTGAAGTTTATCTTGACCGCGTCAAGCATGTCCCTGAGCTCGTCAGGGGTGTATGACTTCCTTCTGCGGTATTCAGGGCTGAGCGTCTTCTCTGTGCTCATGAACTGCTGGAGGTAGTATGCTCTTGCTCCCTTTATCCACTCCCCTATCGCTATGATGTCTTCCTTTGCCAGCAGCCCTTTTACCACTGTTGTCCTGAATTCATAGTCTATGCTGCTTTCCTTTAAAATCTTTATGCTTTCTTCTATGAGCCTTATGTTTGCATTTATGCCTGTGACTTCATCATACCGCTCTTTCGGGGCCTTTATGTCCATTGCCACGTAGTCTATGAGCTTGTCTTCGATGAGCTTCTTCAGGAGGGTGGGCACTGATCCGTTGGTGTCGAGCTTTATCGCGAATCCCTTGTCCTTGATCTTGTGGAGCAGCTTGACTATGTCTGGTGACATCAGCGGCTCCCCTCCTGTTATGCACACGCCGTCTATGAGGCGTTTCCTACCCACTAGCGCGGTCAGGAGCTCGTTCTCTGTCATCGCCTCTATCTTCTCTATCTCTTCAGGCAGCACCAGCTCAGGGTTGTGGCAGAAAGGGCACCTGAAGTTGCACCCTGCTATGAATACTGTAGAGCATATCTTCTCTGGCCAGTCCACGAGGCTGGTCCTCTCCACCCCTGCGATTATCATTGTGCAGAAATAGAATGCTGCGGGATTATTAAGTCTTTTGGGGTTTAAAAATCAGCTCTTAAAAGCAGAATTCTGGGTTGTGTCCTTTAGAGGTCTCCCAGCACTTCCTCAACTTCATCCTTTGTGCTGCATCTCTTGCCGACTTCTGCTCCTGAATCATCCAACCAAACTACCAGCGGCACTGTGTGGACGTTGAACTTCCTTGCTTCAGCCAGCCCTTCTGGTGTGTGCGCATCCACGACCTCACCAGACACCTTTTCCTGAGAACTCATGAACTCCTTCAGTGGAGGGCATTTCGGGCACACTGGTGTTGTGAAGAGCTTGTATTGCATGTAACCACTCTCTTTTTCTGCAGCATCTTTATTTTCTTTGGTCGCAAAGCCACGCCCTATTTCGCTCGACTACGTCGAGCTCTCATCGCTGCCACGCCCGTGTAAATATGTTGCGGAGCCAGTTTCCGAAAAATCCGATAATTCCGATGAATTGTTTTGCTGAAACTGGCTTGATAGGCAGCGACGGTCGTGGCTTTGCTGCTTTATGAACATAAAAAAATATTTTCAGAACGTGAACTTGTTCTTCATCTCCATCGCTGTCTTTGGGAATCCTCTTGTTGCGTGGTTGCTCCTGTCGCTGACCTTCTCGTCGAACTCGACCCTGTCCTTGAACTCCTCTTTCTTGCCTTTGTTCCAGTTCTGTACAGGCCTGTGGTATCCCACGACCCGTGAGAATATCTCGCACTTCATTCCGCATTTAGTCATTGTCGTGCACCTCTTTTTTTCTCAGGCGCTTAGCCTGGGTCTTGTCTCTGGCTTTCCTTTCTCTGCTTCGTCGTCGTATGGGCAGCTCTCGTGCCTGCCTGGTATGTAGCCGTGCTTCGGGCATACGCTGAAAGTCGGGGTTATGGTGAAGTATGGCAGCCTGAAGTTGTAGGCTATCCTCTTCACGAGCTTCTTGCATGTCTCTGCGTCGCTGACCCTCTCTCCCAGGAATCCGTGTAGCACGGTCCCGCCCGTGTATCTTGTCTGCAGCGAGTCCTGCAGTTCGAGCGCTTCGAATATGTCTGTGGTGAAATTGACCGGCAGCTGGGTGGAGTTGGTGTAGTACGGGTCCTCCTTGCCTGCTGTTATGATGTCAGGGTACCTTTCCTTGTCTACCTTGGCGAACCTGTATGACACCCCTTCAGCAGGGGTCGCTTCCAGGTTGTAGATGTTGCCTGTCTCTTCCTGGTATTTCTTGAGCCTTTCGCGCATGAAGTCCAGCACTTCCTCTGTGAACGCTATGCCTTTCTTCGTGCCCATGTTGGTGTCCGTTCCGAAGAAGTTCTGCAGCGACTCATTCATGCCGTTGACCCCTATCGTGTTGAAGTGGTTCTGCATCGTGCCGAGGTACCTCTTGGTGAATGGCATAAGGCCATTGTCCATGTTCCTCTGGACAAGCTTTCTCTTGACCTCCAGGGAATCTTTTGATATTTCCATGAGCTTTGTGAGCCTCTCGAAGAGCTCTTCCTTTGTCTTGGACAGGTATCCTATCCTTGACATGTTTATCGTGACCACTCCCACGCTTCCGGTCATCTCTACCGCGCCGAACAGTCCTCCTCCTTTCTGGCGGAGCTCCCTCATGTCCATCTGGAGCCTGCAGCACATGCTCCTGACGTCGCATGGCTTCAGTTCTGAGTTGATGAAGTTCTGGAAGTAGGGGATGCCGTACTTGGCAGTCATCTCGAACAGGAATGTGGCGTTGTCGCTGTCCCACTCGAAGTCCCTTGTGACATTGTAAGTGGGGATGGGAAAGGTGAATACGCGTCCTTTTGCGTCGCCTTCTGTTATGACTTCCATGAATGCCCTGTTGATCAGGTCCATCTCTTCCTGGCAGTCTCCGTAGGTGAAGGGCATCTCCTTCCCTCCTACCACTGTTTTCTTGTTCCGCAGGTCCTCTGGCACGACCCAGTCGAATGTGAGGTTTGAGAAAGGTGTCTGCCCGCCCCATCTTGTGGGAACGTTCATGTTGAAGATGAACCCTTGTATGGCCTGCTTGACCTTCATGTATGGCAGGTTGTCTGCCTTGACCAGCGGTGAGAGGTATGTGTCGAAGCTGCTGAATGCCTGCGCCCCTGCCCACTCGTTCTGTAGCGTGCCTATGAAGTTGATTATCTGCCATAGCGCTGAGTCCAGGTGTTTCGCGGGCTTTGAGTCTATCTTTCCAGGGACTCCGTTGAATCCTTCTGTCAGTAGCTGCCTGAGTGACCATCCTGCGCAGTATCCTGCTATGCCCATGCCGAGGTCGTGTATGTGGATGTCTCCGTTCCTGTGCGCGTCCGCTATCTCCTTGGGGTAGACATTGGTCAGGGTGTAGTGCGCGAACACTGATGTCGCCGCGTGCATGAGCAGCCCTGAGAGCGAGTAGTTCATGTTGGCGTTCTCTGCCACGCGCCAGTCTGACTGCTTGAGGTAGCCGTCCATCGTGGCGGTGACGTTCATCATGGCCTGGCCTTCCTCTCTCAGCCTCCGTCTCTGGTCCCTGTAGAGGATGTATGCCTTGGCTATCTCTACCTCTGATGACTCGATGAGGACCTTCTCTATGAGGTCCTGTATCATCTCTACTGTGGGTATGACCCCGCCCCTGAAGAATATCTCAAGTATGGATATTGATTTTGATGAGAGGTTCTTTGCCTTGTTGTAGTCGTCCTGGCCTACTGCCTTCACTGCCTTGAATATGCATTCTGTTATCCTGTTGTCATCGAAAAGAACTAGCTGGCCGTCTCTTTTTTGGACTCTCTTTACCTTTATAAGCTCCTCCATTTTACACATACCTCTCTTTTCAGCACCTTTTTTGGGTCCGCAGAATTAGCTGCGGGGATGGTTTTTACTTTTTCAAAAGTTTGCTGAGTTCCTTGTTGAATTCTTCGATGTCGCTGAATTCCTTGTATACTGACGCGAATCGCATGTAAGCGACCTTGTCCAGTTTCTTCAGCTTCTTTATGACTATTTCGCCGATCTTCTTGCTCTCGATCTCTGTGGCTTCCATGGCCTTGACTTCGGATTCGACCTCATCAACGAGCTTATCTATCATCTCGCGCGTTATCGGCCTTTTCTCGCAGGCCTTTACCACTCCGCTGATGATCTTCTCGCGGTCAAATGTCTCTTTTGTCTTGTCTTTCTTGATCACTGTCAGCGAGATCGCGTCCAGGCGCTCATATGTGGTGTACCTCTTGCCGCATGCGAGGCACTCCCGCCTCCTTCTTGTTGCGACATGGCCTTCTGTCTCTCGCTTGTCAACGACTTTTGAGTCAAGGCTTCCGCAAAATGGACACTTCATATTGGACTCCGGATGAGGTTTCGAGCAAAAAATTATTTGTTAAAAAATTGTAAAAACGAGGTTTTTCAGCGTATTTTGCAAATTTGCGAAAAACACAAGATGTTGTGCTTGTGAAACCCCTGACACACAATCAATAGTGTAAGCCTGCTGAACTAGTATTTAAGTATTTTTGTTGTAAAAAC
>Ga0180009_10005715_pt1 | contig 13254 bp, 12 predicted proteins | sample OS_PC_MetaG_FD_123537 | JGI IMG/M metagenome (GOLD analysis project Ga0180009, IMG submission 123537) | Groundwater microbial communities from the Aspo Hard Rock Laboratory (HRL) deep subsurface site, Sweden - OS_PC_MetaG | ecosystem: Environmental > Aquatic > Deep subsurface > Groundwater... | reverse complement strand
CATTTATAAGGGTTCGTAAAGAAAGCGCAGGCCATCTCTTTTAAAAACAGGCTGTTACTCTCTTGTTTTCATAAAGAAAATGATTTCAACAGTGAGTGCCGCAATGATGATGCCTGCACCAATCATAAACGGAGACCAGGGCTGTCCGGTCAAAGAACCCGTCCAGCCGCCAAGCAAGGGACCGATTGCCGCGCCGGAGCCCACCATGGCCTCATGGATGCCGGAACGCCTACCTGCCTGGTCTCTGAGCGCAAGGGCATAAAATAGGCTTGAATAATAAACGAGTCCGATTAAAGCGCCTACCGAGCATAAAATTATCCCGATCAGCAGCATGCTCCGGGTAAAAGGTATCAAGACCAATCCGACAAAGGTTACAATTTGTAGGGCCACAAGCGTTTTAAACGAATATTGCCATCGGGATGTATATCTGAGGATCAAAAAGGTTAATGTCTGCCCAGCGAAAATAACAGATATAAGTGTTCCGGCGGTGACCACATCGATGCCGAAATACGTTGCAAACCGAGGGAAAAGGCGCGTGATGCCGGTAACAACGAAATATCCGGCAAACACAGCGAGTCTTGCTATGGAAAGAAACATCAACGCGTATCGAGAATTGTTGTGATTGTTGAGCAACGGTTCCGGTCTTGGGAGCAGCATCGTTCTTGGGAACGCCGGTGCGAGAATAAATAGCGCCGCTATAATGATGATTCCGCTTGCCGCAAGTGATCCGTAAAATCCGGAAACAGAATATGCCCAGGAACTGATGATCGGGCCTACAAAAACCCCGCAGCACCAGCAAATATTGAATACTCCGAGTACCGGCCCCAAACTGGATTCTGTTGTAACCGTCGAGAGCTTGTTTTGAATCGGTGCCCAAAAAAAGGCAAAGGAGGCTGCAACCCAGGAGACTGCGATAAACAATCCGATGATGGAGTCCATAAAGAGTAGGAAACCCAAACAGGCGAGAAAGGAGACAAGGGCCGATCGAAAAATCTTCTCGGGTTCCATTTTTTCGATGAGCCATCCTGCAACCAGTGTGAGCGGCGCGTAGGCGAATGCCCCGGCTGCGCCGAGATACCCTAAAATTTCATACCCAACCTCATAGAATTTCTCAGCATGCCATGACACGGCGAAGGAAAACCCGGTCCATGCGCAGTCGATGGCAAAAGAAGCCGTGTATAGCCGTATTCTCTGCAGTTTGTCTTTTGGCGTAAATAGCGCTTTGAACCGATCCAATCGTTCAATCCAGTTTCGGGAATTTGAGAAAAAGTGAAGGCTTCTTCAACCACAGCACCCAACGGAAGTCAAGGGCATATCACAAGGACATTTCAATTGGAAAAAACAGAAAACCGAGCTATTTTACGATAAAGAAAAATCCTTATAAGGCTTGCATTGTCATGGAGGCCGGCGCAGGGAACATCTTGGAGGGTGAAAATATCATCTATCTCAAAACCCTGCGATATGTCTGACAGATCAACGCCTGTACTTTCAGATATCTGTTCTGAATATGAAATTACATGATTTTTCGGATTAGAGGTGAAGTTTGAGGACGCTACACGCATTTACACAATACCCATAATACCCCGTTCCATCGAAGCTTTCTGCGATCACTTTCTTGTCGGGTAGTTTTCTGCCAGGTCCCAAAAAATACCGGCCATAATTCGAAGGCCGTCTTTGGCAAGTTCGGAAAGAAGATGCTCATTTGGTGCATGCTGAGAGCAGCCGCCATAAGAATGTGGGATCCAGATCGTCGGCAGTCCCAAAACCGTTTGAAAAATGTCGTTGGGTAATGATCCGCCAATGTTGGGCAAAAATGCCGGTCTTTGATTGGCGGATCGTTCAATTGAGGAGACGGCCCACTTAATCCATGGGTCTTCAGGATCCATACGAGTGGCCTTGAACAAATTGCGTTTCACAGGGGTAACCTTGACCCTATCAAAACCGTTCGCAGCCAGATGCCTCTGAACGGCAGCGTGAAATTCTTCCGGGTCCGAGTCAGCAACGTACCGGATGTGACAGCGGGCCCATGCGCTGGCCGGAATGGCGTGTGCCGGGGCGGCAGGATTTCCGCACTCAAATGCCAATACCTCGAGTGTATTCCACCCATACACCTTTTCGGCCAGACTGAGACCCGGTTCACCCCATTGAGGATCGATCTCCGGTCCCTTTCGCCCGGTAACCTCCAACTCGGCCAAGGCTTTTCGGACCGAATCGGGGATTTTTTCGGGAGTGAGCCCGTCCACCAAAACCTGACCTCGTTCATCAATCATTGAGGCAATGGCATGAGCCAGAATAACGCCCGGATTGGCCAACAATCCACCCCAATTCCCCGAATGGTGGCCGCCCTCCCGGAGGGTAAGGCTCAGATCGAAGTTAAACACGCCTCGGCTCCCGCCGAATATGGTCGGTTTCTGGGGATCGATTCTCGGCCCGTCCGAAGCAATCAAAACATCCGCCGAGAGCGCCTTCTTTTCCCGGATACAGATCTCACGCAAACCAGGCGATCCCATCTCTTCACCCATCTCGATTAGAACCTTTGCATTGAATCCCAACCGCCCCCTTTCATTCAGGACACAATTTAAAGCGGCCAGGTTTATGCTATGCTGTCCTTTGTTGTCTGCAGTACCCCTTCCGTACCATCGTTCCCCCTTCATAGTTAACCGCCAGGGATTCAGTCCATCCTGCCACCGTTCGGTCATGGCGAGCACGGTATCCCCATGGCCGTAGGTCAACAATGTGGGAGCATCATCGGCCTCGATCCGTTGTCCGATAAGAAAGGGTAATCTGGAATCAACCGGGTTATCCACAACTTCATAAATAAACCCCATCCCCTCTAAATAGGGACCCATTTCACAGGTCAGATAGTCTTTCAGTTCATCAACACATTCCGCGTTCTGACTCTCTGTGGTATGGGCCACCCGTCGGTTCAAAAGTTCAAAAAAGGAACCGTCATCTATCATTTTACCGGCATGAGTGATTGCACTTTTACGGGTCATTTTCAGTCCTCACATTTCTTGTCGACTGGTAGAGATATGCTGCAGCCGTGTTATGGCTGGAGAGCAATGACAGAACTTGATGGGTGCATTACCGTACTCAAGATAAGAATTCAATACAGTAATAGAAGATTGTTTAAATGGCAGCCTTATATTATCCTCTCACCTTATCCAGCTACATCCACCATGGCTTTGATCGCGCCTGAACCCGGAAGGGTCCAGGAATCAAATTGATTCGGCAGGTCTTCCAGTGGCGCCCGGTGGGTGACGAAACCTGTGGTGGTCGCCTTTCCGGATCGGAGGGCGGCGATGACGTCTGCAAAATCCTTGGGAGTGGCGTTGCGGCTGGAGAGCAGGGTGGTTTCGCGTTTATGGAATTCAGGATCGTCGAGGGAGATATCGCCCTTAACCAATCCGATATAGATCAGCCGGCCGGTATGTGAAAGGTATTCCACTGCTTTTTTCATGGATGCGGCATTGCCCGTTGCCTCGAACACCGTGGTGGGAAAATCGCCCCGGGTAACCTCTTTAAGATGCGCGGCGGCATTTTCGTCAGCTAATATGGCACAATCAATACCGAGTTTCGTTTTGCAAAACTCGAGCCTGGGCTCGCTGATATCCATGGCGATTGTACGGGCACCGGCAACCCTGGCCATTTGCAGGGCCCCCAACCCGATGGGCCCGACGCCGATGACCAGCGCAAACTCACCGGGTTGAATTTCCGCCCTGCGGACGGCATGGGCGCCGATGGCCAGACACTCCACCAGTGCTATTTGGTCCCAGTCGAGACCGTCAGCCGGAATCAGATGATCCACTGGTACGGGCAGGTACTCGCACATCCCGCCTTCGGAGTGAACACCGAGCACGTTCAAGTTGACGCAGCAGTTGGTTCGGCCGGCTCTGCAGGCGATACACTGACCGCACTCCAGGTAGGGAACCACCGCAATCCGATCGCCTTTTTTAAGCCCATGGTTTCCTTCGGGCACGGATTCGATCTCCCCTGCCAGTTCGTGACCGAGGATTCGGGGATATGTAAAAAACGGCTGGCGCCCTTTAAATGCATGCAGATCGGTTCCGCAAACCCCCACGCGCCTTATTCGCACTAACGCCTCGTGGGGTGCCGTATGGGGTCTGTCTATCTCTTTTATTACCAGTTTTTCGGGCTCTTGGCATATAACAGCTTTCATTCCGGTTCACCTCCTTATCGTTACCGCCTCAATGACAAAAATCAGATGATAAATCAACCACAAATGCCCATGCCCAAGTCATCAGTTGCTGGGCAGGGGAGCCGGTTTAGAATGCGGCGCTTTCAAAATCGATTGATTCCGTATATAATTTAAAACTAACGAACCCATTTATAGGATGAAGATGAATTTTACATTTCGATTATCGGCGGCAAGAATCCTCAAAACGATGTTGCCGTGGTTTCCACAAAAAAGATGAGCCTGAAAAAAATCGAGACCCAGATGGATTAAGTTCAAGAATATAAAAGCCACAAACGGAGGTTTAAGCACATGGCGGCATTCAAAATCCTCAGAACCAACCACACCAGCTTTACGGTATCCGATATTGACCGCACCATCGCTTTCTTTCGGGATGCCCTCGGTTTTTCGGTGGTGTCACCCAAGGCGCCGCGCGATCAGAAGACAATTCAGCAAATCACCGGTGTTTCCGGTGCTGATGTTATGATCGCATATCTTATGGCTCCGGGGGGCCATCACATAGAGCTCATCGAATATCTCGCGCCAAAGGATCGCGGCAGCGTCAGGCCCCGACCTTGCGATACCGGCTCTGCTCACCTGGCCTTCGATGTGGATGATATCGAAGCCGCAATTGCCGCAGCCAAAGAACATGACGTTCAGCCCATCGGCCCCACCGTCACCAACGATAAGGGGCCCAATGCGGGTTGCAAGGTGGTATATTTGCATGATCCGGACGGCATCACCATCGAGTTTTTGCAGCTTCCTAACCTGGACAAGCCGGAAAAGTTACAAGAGAACTAAAGTTTGAAGTGCCTAAAGTTAAGGTATTCGCTTTGCCCTATTTTTTTTATAAAATGGATAGAATTCCAAAACTTTAGACATTTTAGGCACTTTTAATTTTAAGCACTTCTTTGAGCAGTTTATTATTGCATTCAAAAATATTCTGCCAGAAAAAGCACAAAAATAATTATTAAGGCACTAACAAGTGACGGAAACACCCATCGGGCCTCAGACGGGGTTTTAAAACTTTGTCTAACCGATTCCTCTGGACTTGAGGACCGCCCTGGCTTCCTTCAGGAACGCAGCGCCGCCGAACTGGAAATATTCCAGAGGCGATACCGTCAGCATGCGGAACCCTTTATCCAAGAGGCCGGGCAGTGTTTCAACCGTGGCGGGGACAGAAACCGCCTTTCCCGCCCTTATGGACTCAGAGACGATTTTGTCCACCAGCCCGTTTACTTCCGCTTGATCCGGCCAGCCCATGGAGTGGGATAGATCCAGAGGACCGAGGTCGATAAAATCGATTTCCGGAATTGCCAGTATCTCATCCATATTGTTGACGCCGTCGATTTCTTCAATAAGACAGCCGATCATGGTCTCACGGTTGATATCCAGAGACCACTGTCTGGGTGATGTTTCCGCAACGTCCAGGGTGAATTTTGCTCCCCGGCTCCTGAAAAATACCGTACGCTTGCCCTCGGGATGAAATTTAGAGGCGTCCACTACTGCCCGGGCGTCTGTTGCGGAATTGACGCGGGCCACCAGGATGCCTTGAGCGCCACCGTTTAGCGCATGCAGCATCAGCTCCGGATTGTTTTGCATCCGGACGATAGGGGTGACACCATGCAGGTCGGCAGCTCGAATCACGTTCTCCAGATCCCTCTCATTGAACAAATCATGCTCACAGTCAATGGTAACGAAATCGAATCCGAGAGCGCCTGCCAGTTCGATTACGTTAGGGTCGTTTACTCCCACCGTTGCGCCAAAGGTGACGCCTCCCGCCTTTATCTTTGCTTTTGTTCTATTCTCGCGTACCATTTTTTAAATCCTCCTCACGAATTCCATTTGGATTCAATCCACATCCGGCCATTTCTCCGGCCGATAAATTTGCCGTTCATAAGCCTCTGCGACCCGCAAAGCCGTTGCTTCATCAAAAGGCCTTCCGGCTATTTGCATGCCGATGGGAAGCCCTGTCTTGGTGAATCCCACAGGAACCGAAACAGACGGCAGTCCTACAAGATTAAAGACACGGGTACAGCGCGTCAGCGCCACGCCGACCGGAATGTCTTCATTATCCAGCCGGACGGTTGCATCTTCCTTTCGGGGCGCGGGAATGCTCACACCCGGGGTCGCCAGCACATCCACCTTCATCAGTGCTTCCGCGAAATATTCCTGCATCATGCGTCGGATGCGCTGGGCCTTGATGTAACTTGTCGACAGATGAAGTGCACCGAGATCCAGTCGACTCCGAACGTCACTGCCGATGTCATCGGGTCTGGTGCGGTGGAATTTTTCAAGGCATGCTGCCGCTTCAGCGGAAAGGATCAGAAGGGTTGCAGCAGAGGCCCTGTCCAGGTCCGGAATATGAACCGGAGTAACCGTTGCGCCAAGATCTTTAAGGGAATTGATTGCGGTTTCCACCCCGGCTTTTACTTCCGGATCGATTGCCTCAAAATAAACCGTATCAGGCACCCCCACCCTGACACCTCTGATGTCGCCGGTCAGACCGGCGAAGTAATCGTCCACGGGAACATCCCGGGTGCAGGGATCCTTTGGATCGTATCCCGCCATGTATCGAAGCGCAATGCTTGTATCCGCCACGGTTCGGGTCATGGGGCCGGGATGGTCCAACGACCAGCAAAGCGGATATACGCCGTGTTTACTCACGCGCCCGAATGTGGGCTTGATACCGGCCGTACCGCACAGGGCGGATGGAATACGGATCGATCCGCCCGTGTCGGTTCCCAGAGTCAGCAGTGCACAACCGGTCGCTGCGGCTGCTGCGGATCCGCCGCTGGAGCCGCCCGGTACCCGTTCGGGGTCCCAGGGATTTCCCACATTTCCAAAATGAGGATTCTGGCTGGTGGTCCCGAAGGCAAACTCGTGCATATTGGTTTTTCCGATGAGGATGGCGCCTGCATTCGTGAGTCGGGAAATGACGGTGGCATCTTCTTTTGGAACAAAGTCGGCCAATATCCGGGAACCACAGGTTGTCTTCATTCCAGCTGTAAAGAACAGGTCTTTGGGGGCCAAAGGAATGCCGTGCAATGGTCCGCGATATCTGCCCTTTACAATTTCACTCTCAGCCTGCCGCGCAGCTTCCCGGGCATGCTGATCCAATATGGTGATAAATACATTGAGTTTTTTCTTGGCGACCTCACATCGTTCCAGAAATGCATCGATCACCTCAACCGGTGAGATCTCCTTTTTCCGGATGTGTTGCGACAGACGGGTGATGGTCAGGGTTTGAAAATCTAATATGGAAGCCATGGAAGTTCTCCTTATGGTTTGCCGTTATCCGGTCATCATCTGGGATCAAAAATAATGGCCGGTTCCGCATCCAGCGGATCCGGATGACGCGCTGCGTCGACTTGATCCGCCAAAGCGTCTGCTGCTTTTTGAAGTGAGGCTTTTTGTTCTCCCGCCGCAAAAAGCCCGGCGATTTTCAGCGAAAACCGATCGGATGAATCCTGGTTAATTTGAGTCGGCATCTTTTTATTCCTCCTTCGTGAAGGTTTTGATGAGAAAGTTAAATCAGAAATATGATGCGAGGTCAAGAAGGATGGATCCATCTGTGGGCAAAGGGTTTGAGATATCGGAACAGAGCCCTTGAAGCTTTTGGCTGACGACCGGCCGCTCTTTCCGACCGGGAGTCTTCGACGAGCCGCAGAATCTGCTCCGGGTCTATATCCTGAAACCGTTCCGTCAGTTTCGGGATGAGTTCGCTATCTCCGGACAGCAGTTGATCCCGCCATTTTTCGGTCTGCCTGAACACATGGATATCGGCCTGATGCTCCTGATCGACCCGGGATAAGGCTGTGTTTATCAGTTCGGGATCCACATGGCGCATCAACGAGCCGATGTATTGCATCTGCCGCCGTTTTGCCTCATGTTTTTTCAGTTTTTGGGCAAGAAGAACGGCTTCCAACAGCTCCTCCTCCATGGGAACCTTATGAAGTTGTTCCGGCGTGAGCGCAACCAGCCGCTCTCCCAGTTTTTGTAGTGCCTGCACCTCCTGTTTGCGCTGGGTCCGGCTCTTCTTTACTTTTTCGATCATCGGGCCTATATATCCTTTTTCCGTCAAGTAAACAAATGAAGGGGACATAGATTTTCAATTTTTGATTTTCGATTGGGGAATTGAGGACTATGGGTTCTAAATGACCCGTTTGCGGAGGGGTATTGAGAAAAAAAGACATTCATACGGCCATCCGAATCCTGAAAAAGGAGGTTCGGCAGTGGAAGGTGCCGGTGGTGGGGCACTACACGCAGACCCCGTTTACCGTCCTCATCTCCTGCATACTGTCCCTGCGCACCCAGGACAAGACCACTCACGAGGCCAGCGATCGTTTGTTCCGGCTTGCAAAAACCCCCCGGAAGATGGCCGGACTTTCCGCTGCCGCCATCCAAAAATCGATTTATCCGGTGGGCTTTTACAAAACAAAGGCCGGGAACATAAAAAAGATCTGTGAAATCCTGCTGTCCAAAAAGAACGGAAAGGTACCGGACGATCTGGATGCGCTATTGGAACTTCCCGGAGTCGGCCGAAAGACAGCGAATCTCGTGGTCACTTTGGGATATGGTAAACCGGGCATCTGTGTGGATACCCATGTACACCGCATTGCAAACCGGTGGGGGTATGTTCAAACCAAAACACCGGAGCAGACAGAAATGGCGCTTCGAAAAAAACTCCCCCCCGAACACTGGATCATCATCAACGATCTTCTCGTGAGCTACGGTCAGAATCTGTGCAAACCCATCTCACCGCTTTGCAGCACCTGCGGGATTCGCTCCTACTGTGACCGGAAGGGCGTCAAGGTTTCCCGATAGAAGTGTCCGCCCATCATATGTGGATGAACATTTATTCGCCTTCAGACTTCAGCCTTCGGTCAGGGCTATTTTACCCGGTTCCGGGAGATACCGGATCAAAACCAGCATTAAAAACGGGAGGACCGCAACAAAGATCAGAACCGGCCGCATACCGAATATATCGGCAAGTTTCCCTGCAACCGGCATGAGGATACCGCCGGTTCCCAGGGTCAGGCCCATGATGATACTGGACACCAGAGATTTACTTTGGGGGGCGACCTGCTGTGCTAAGGCCACTGAGGGAAACATAGTGGCCAAAGCTAGGAAGCCGGAGAAAAAGGCTAGAAGATACACAATCCAACCCCCACTATGGATAAAAAGAATAAGACAGGGTGTAGTGAGGGCGAATGAAAAATAATAAACCGGTCTGAAACCGATTCGATCCACAAAATGGCCGCAAACAACGGCACTGATGGATGCCCCTACGGAAAATAGGGATATAATGGTGCCGACAGCCACAAGGGAATAACCTTCTGAAGCAAAGAGCACCGGCATGAAGGTGAGTGTCGCCTGCTCCAGCAACGCCCGGGTCACTCCCAGGGTCCAAATCAGGGTAATGGGTTTCCAGACATGGCCGAGGCTGCCTCGAATAGCGCTGAAAAACCCCGGCTTCTTAATATCGTCTCTCTTGGTTTTCGGAACCAGAAAGAAAAGAATGATAAAAACCACTAAGCCGATAACCGTCGTATGGGGAAGCCGACCGAGGCCGAAGCGGGTCACGAAGATCGCCAGCACGATGGGCCCGATGGTAAATCCAAGCGTTCCTCCCAGACCGAAAAACGACATGCTCAAACCGGCATGACGACCGGCATAATTGGAGACTATTCCGGCTGCGGTGGGATGGTACATGGCCGACCCGATGGAACCGGCGCCGGCAAGTATTAAAACCATGACATAGTTAGGGGAAATGCCCAGCAGGGGGATACAAATCATACTAACCAGGGTCCCCGTAAGCATAATTACCCGGGGACGATAGCGGTCGGCCAGAATTCCGAAGATGGGCTGGATCAGGAAGGCGGTGAACGTACTGATGCCGGTGATGAAACCCACCTGAGTGAGATTCAGGGCGAACTCGTTTGCCAGAACCGGCAGGAGCGGCTTTACAAACGATTGAAAGAAATCACCGCAAAAATGTACCAGAAATAGGGCAAACATCACTTTCTTATCGATATGATCCATGGATCTTCGCTTTCCCCGTAAAAAAGTTGAACCGGTCGTCTATCATTTATATCTGCCAAGGTAAACCCCATAGTTGCATAAAAAAGCATGACAAAAAAGAAAAGCCTGCTTTGAAGACATGGTACAAGCAGGCTTGGCTTTTCCTTAAGGGCTGATTAACAGGATTATACAAATTTAAAGGTAACCGTAACCAACAGGTTACGAATTAATTTCCGTCCAACGTGTCTGCAAATCGCCGGAGCGCATCTTCGTCTTTCAATGCATCGATGAGACGGTCCAGCTCTTCCTGGGTATTGTACGGTGCGACCCCGACCCGGATCAGCCCGCCTTTATCGTTAAGTCCCAATCGTTCAACCAGCCGGAAGGCGTAGAAATGACCGGCCCAGACAAAAACTCCCCTGCCGCCGAGATATTTGGCCACCTGGGAGGGTGTGTAGCCGTCATATGTAAATGAGACGGTGGATGTTCTGGGATGTCCATCCGGGGGACCGTACAGGGTGGCATTTGGGATGTCTCTGGCAAGGGCTTCGACAAGGTGTCGGGTCAGAGGGTGTTCGTATGCTTCAAATGCCAGGAGTCCTGCAACAATCTGATCCCGACGGTTATTGCCTGTTTTTCCGTAATCGGAATCGATCTGATTCCCGAATTCTCTACCCACATCGGCGATAAACGCCAGAGCTGCTTCAGCCCCCGCGATTCCCTCATGCTGGAGGGTTCCGGTTTCGATCATATGGGGCGGGGACTGGATCTGGGTTTTGAGATTCACGGGAGTTAAGCGTCTCAAGACATCTTTTTTGGCATATAAAACACCGATATGGGGACCGAAGAATTTATAGGCCGAACACAGGAGAAAATCGGTATCGATATCCTTTATGTCGATGGGGGCGTGGGCTGCGTAATGTACCGCATCAACCACCGTGTAGGCACCCATCTCATGGGACATGTGAATCAGCTTTTTTACATCGCTTATGGTTCCCACCCCGTTGCAGGCATAGTTGAGGGCCACCACTTTCGGTTTCCTTGCGATTTTTTGTTTAAAATCCGTCATATCCAGGGTGCAGGTGTTGACATCCATGGCCACGTCTTCCACCACGATTCCTCTGTCCTTTAGCTGCAGCCAGGGGCCCCGGTTGGCCTCATGATCCAGTTCGGTGATAAGGACCGTATCGCCGGGTGTCATCTCTCTAACGAGTGCCTGGGCGAGGGAGAAATTCAGCGTGGTCATGTTGGCGCCGAAAGCGACTTCGTCCCATGAGCAATTGAAAAAATCGGCAAATGTCTCTCGGGCATTCCGGATCATGGTGTCCGTGTTCTGTGCGGTCTCAAACTCATCCCCCACATTTGCATTCATGTGGATGAAATAATTCCGGACCGCATGAATCACGGACTCCGGTACCTGGTACCCGCCGGGGCCGTCCAGGTATGCAATGGGGTAGCCGTTGACTTCCCGCTTTAAGGATGGAAACTGGTTTCTGATATATTCGCTCATCTGCCGGGTCATTTCAGGACACCTCCGTGGTTGGTTCTGAGTTCAGCGTTCAAGGTTCAGGGTTCAAAATTCCAAACATGCTCAGGATATCGAAAAAAAAGAACCTATCAAAATTGTTTTGGTCATTGAATATTGCAATTTGAGATTTATTTGTAATTTGCTTGCCCTCCGTTTTTCTGGCGGGGTGCTTGGTATTTGAGATTTTAGCAGTCGGTGCTTGAGCATTGTTTTTGCGTAAAATGCAAAGAAATGACAATTAAGGCCTAACGCTAAATCCCGTACGCCGTCAAGATTTTTAAATTCCGGCTTAATAAAGAACTAAAATTTTCTTAAGATTCTTCCGATATTAATAAAAACGCTACAGGTAAGGTTGTGTTGGTGGTTCGGAGATGGCTGCAAACAACAAACATATTGCTCTGTGTATCTATTGCCTCACCCGCTATCGTGTGCCCATAGAATATGAGGGCAAGCGGGTATTTTGCAAAAACTGCGGCGGATACTTCAATCTGGTGTTTGAAGAAAATCCGGACGCGAATGATTCCGGATCCGGCAATGGAGACAAATCCAAAGAGACCCATGAAATATCCCGCAAGGATTCCCGGCTGCTCCTCGGCAATCTGGCGTTGCGGTATAATCTGCTCGGCGAAAACGATATGAAACAGGCCCTTTATATCCAGCAGGAAAAACGGGATTCCGGCGAGAATATGATGCTGGGAGAGATCCTGGTGGGCCATAAGATGATCAGTCGCTCCCAATTGAATTTTCTCCTGTCAGTGCAAAAGATGCTGGAAAACAACCAACTGGATCAGAAATTCGGAGAGATTGCGGTCGAGAATCGGTTTGTATCAGAAGCGGATATAAAGCGGGCACTGCAGGAGCAGAAGCAAATGTTCAAGGAGAACAAATCGGTTAAACTGGTGGGGGACATTCTTTTGGATTCCGGAATGATCTCCCTGGAACAGCGGAATGCTATTTTAATGAAGCAGGATCGAATGAAAGGGCTCGAGGCTCAGAAGTGAGAGGACCGCCTGAAGATTAGCGGCAATTCCGGCTGCAGGTAGATACGAAACGGTTTGCAGTTTTTCCGACTCCTGCAATGCGCGCAGACATCGATGTGTTTTTTCGGGTTTCCCTTCTTGGGACAAAAGATATATTTCTGATCGGTTTTCATTCCGTTGACCGTTTATACCGTATATTAAATTCAAAATATCAAATTTTGTCAATTTCCTTGGCATGTGTCGGGTTATTCAAACGCCTTACCCTATAAACGATAGTCTGCAGCTAAAGCCGATACAAAATTCGCTGTTTTTGATTTTTCCGAGTTACCCAACCAGAAGTCAAAAATTTGACATTTTGTTAAATTCGGAATCATGCTCGTCCCTGCCGCGCCTGTAAATGCTTCGATAAATAGGCTTACTTAGTGTCTGTCCGAAAACGGCTAACTACCTGAATTGATAGAAATTAGATCAACATTTACTCTTGCGAAGATATTTTATATGTGTTATAGGAAGTTATAGGAAGTTGT
>Ga0180009_10005714_pt1 | contig 13256 bp, 11 predicted proteins | sample OS_PC_MetaG_FD_123537 | JGI IMG/M metagenome (GOLD analysis project Ga0180009, IMG submission 123537) | Groundwater microbial communities from the Aspo Hard Rock Laboratory (HRL) deep subsurface site, Sweden - OS_PC_MetaG | ecosystem: Environmental > Aquatic > Deep subsurface > Groundwater... | reverse complement strand
TTGCTTCCAGTAATGTTACCAATTAAGATTCCAGTGATAATCTCTTAAGAATAAGATAGAAAAAGGAGATTCTTTGCTTCCAGTAATGTTACCAATTAAGATTCCAGTGATAATCTCTTAAGATAGAAATAAAATGGTGATTGGTAAGATCTAAACTTAAGGGAGTGATAGAAACTAAATGATCAAAAAAGGCTTTAATATCTGTATCCGGCGTGTCTTTAAAGATAGGAGTCTTATTTCCAATCCAAAGATATTTATTGCCCCGAGGGTCCACCCTCTTAATAATCTTTCCTCGAGTAGATTCTCGGGCTAATTTAGTAATCACAATTCCTTTAGGATGGTTGGGAACATTAATATTAAGAAGGGTATCTTTAGACAAACCAACTTCTTTAACAAAAGAGATGGTCTCTAAGACCACTTTAGCCGCACTTTCATATTGAGATTTATTTCCATTTGAGGTAGAGACAGCGATAGATGGTATTGAAAAGAGAGTTCCTTCCATGGCAGCCGCTACTGTTCCCGAATAAGTGATGTCATCCCCTAAGTTAGGGTTAGGATTAATACCAGAGATTACAAAATCAGGAGGAGTCTTAAATATTTCCGAAAGAGCAATATTTACACAATCAGCCGGAGTGCCATCGGTAATATAGGTATCTTTAGAAATCTTTTTTACTCTAATGGGATGATTTAAAGAAAGAGCATGGCTTGTTGCACTTCTTTCACGGTCAGGAGCTACTATGGTAACTTTTCCTATGTTAGCGAGGTATTTCTTTAAATAAGAAATACCTAAAGAGTTAATTCCATCATCATTAGTTAAAAGAAAATCCATGGTATTCAAAGACTAACTAATTTTTAATATTGAATTAGAGAGAATAGATTATAATCTTTAAGTTTTTCTCTTCCATTGAGAAAAGTTAATTCCACGAGAAAAGCAATCTCTATAACTTTACCTTTTAGTAACTCTACCATCTTAGTCATAGCTTTTGCTGTTCCTCCCGTAGCTAATAAATCATCTACGATTAAGATATTTTGACCTTCTTTAATGGCATCCTCATGCATCGTTAAAGTATCGGTGCCATATTCTAATTGGTAAGAAGCAGAGATGGTCTTGTAAGGCAACTTACCTGGTTTTCTTACTGGAACAAAGCCTGTGTTCATAGCATAAGCCAAAGATGCTCCAACAATAAATCCCCTTGCTTCCGCAGCTACGATAAGATCAATGTTTTGTTTTTCGTATCTTTCCTTTAAAAGTTGGATAGAATTTCTAAAGCTTGATTTATCTTGCCATAAAGGAGTTAAATCCTTAAAGACAATCCCTTCTTTAGGAAAATTAGGAATATCTCTGATATAGTTTTTTAAATTTAACATAAAAAAATACCTCCTTATTATTCTGAAAGGAAATCATGTAACTCATTACTGATCTTCAATTCTCTTAGTTTTTGGAGAGCTTTGGCTTCTAATTGCCTGACTCTTTCTCGAGTAACACCGATGACATTTCCAGTCTCTTCCAAGGTATGGGGCTTATAACCATTTAAGCCAAAGCGGAGCTTTAGAATAGTACTTTCTTTTTCTCTTAATTGTTCTAAAAGTTTGCAGATTTCGTCTTGAAGTAAATTTAAGAAAACTATCTTTAAAGGAGATAAGGATTCATTTCCTTCTATTAAATCCCCTAACATTGTATTATCACTTGCTCCGGTGGGAGTCTCTAATGAAACAGGTTCTTGAGAGATATTAACAACTTCAATAATTTTAGAAACAGGCATTCCCATTTTTTTAGAGATTTCTTCTAAAGTAGGCTCATGACCTAATTCTTGGAGAAGTTCACGAATAGCTTTAACACACCGATTAATGATTTCTATCATATATACGGGAATTCTAATCGTTCTACCTTGATCAGTAATCGCCCGAAAAATAGTATGTTTTATCCACCACATGGCATAAGTGCTAAACTTATGACCTTGTTTATAATCAAATCTATCTAGAGCTTTTATCATGCCTACATTTCCTTCATCTATTAAGTCTAATAAAGGAAGTCTTTTGGAGACGTATTTTTTAGCGATACTTACTACTAAGCGCAAATTTGCTTCGATAAATTCTTTTTTAGTTTTATTAAGAGTATTTTCAAGATAGGCAATTTCTTTGATTAAATCTTTGAATTCTTTTAAAGTAAGGTTTTTTAAAGATACGGGAAGTTCAGCTTGGGTAATTTGTTTATCCACCCATCGTTTAAAGATACCTTTAATCTTTAATAGAGAAAGGTTGTATTTTTTTTCAATCTTTTTGATCTTTTTACGGGAATTAGAAATTATTTTAGCTAAATGGATCTCTTTTTCTGGAGTGAGGAGAGGGATTTTTTTAATTTCTTGGAAGTAAATCTCGACGATATTTTTTTTAGGTTCAATAACTTTTTCTTTAACTTTAAGGCTTTCTTTTTCAATTTCATCTATCTCTTTGACCTCGGTTTCGACTTCTTCTGCCTCTTCGATGATTTTAATTTTTTCTTCTTTGAGGGTATCGAAGAAATTATCTAAAGAGTATTTATAAATGTTCTCATCTTCAAAGAGATTATTTATCTCGGTATGTTTTAAAAACCCTTCTTCTTTACCCTTTTTTATGAGATCTCTAAGGTGTTTCATTATTCGAAACCTATTTTAAGTATATGTTAGGTATATAATGATAAGATAGATGTTATTTTATCACGACCATATCTTAATGTCAAAATAATACTTAGCTTAGTAGTGTAATTAGAATTACTGCCTTTTAGGTTAAAGATTATCTTTAATCTTATCAATTAAACTTTTTGACTTTTCTTCTACCTGCCTCTTGGTCTTAAAAAGCTCATCAGTAACATTTAAGGCAACTAATATGGCAATCTTAGTAGTAGAAATGGTGGATGTTTTTTGAGTAATGTTGCGCATCTTCTCGTCTACATATTGAGCTAACATCGAGATATATTCAGGGTCTTCATCTCCTTTAATAGTATAAACATTACCAAATATTTCTACCTCTGTTCTAAATTGTGACATCAAGCCTCCCTTTCTCTTCTTAAATAATCAAGAAAGATTATTTTGTCGTTTATCTTCAATACTTTTAAGGATATTTTTAATCTTTTCCTTGCTTGCCTCTTTCTGGTTACTTAATCTTTGATTTTCTTCAAGTAAGGCTTTATTCTTAGTAATCAGTTGATTAACATAGTCTTCTAATTTTCCAAATTCATTTAAAGGCATTTTTCCCACCAAGTATTGTTTTCATTTAAAGATCAGTTGATTAACATAACTTTCTAATTTTCTTTCCAAATTTTTTCCAAATTCATTTAAAGGCATTTTCCCCACCTCAACCTTATTTTTTATCGAAGCTGGGCATTTAACTTGTGCGTTAAATTATTTATTACTAATTGATGAAGTTTATCTACTTTCTCATCAGATAATGTTTCTTCTAAAGACTGATAAGTAATCCTAAAAGCTAAGCTTTTACAATCTTGAGGAATTTGAGGACCTCGATAAACATCAAAAAGGTTAACTTCTTTTATATAAGGATGATTTATCTCTTGGATAAGATTAAGAATCAACTCATATGAAACTTTTTCTTTTGTTACTAATGATACATCCCTAAAGTTAGGAGGATATTTAGGAAGGGGCTTAAATTCCTTCTTAAGGTTTATTATCTTTATTAGGTAGTCTAAGTTTAGTTCAAAGTAAAGTATCTTTTGAGAAATTTTAAACTCGTCTAAAAGTTCTGGAGAAATTTCACCAATGATACCTAAACATTCGTGACGATGAATAATTTGATAGCTTAACGAAGGTAAGAATCCTAAGAAATAAAAAGGTTGATATGAAAGTTTTTCTATTCCCAATTCTAAACACAGCTTTTCAAGAATTCCAGTCAGGTCAAAAATATCTACTTCTAAGGTCTCTTTTTCCCAAAAAACCTTAGTCTTTTTACCAGTAAGAGCACCAGCTAAATTAGTAATTTCATTAGGTAAGGGTTGACTTATAAGCTGGTGGTAAGTCTTTCCTATCTCATATATTTTAAGGTCGTTATTGCCTTTTTTAATATTACTAGAGATACAATTTAAAAAGCCAAATAAAAGGGTAGGAGCCATAATATTTTCTTCTTCGTTCAAAGGATTTTGAATAGTTACCGGATGATCTGAAGAAAAAGGAACATATTTTAGCCACTTTTTTCTAAGAAAAGGGTAATTAATGGTTTCATATAAACCTAAGGAATTAAGAATATTCTTAATTTGGTTCGTAAACTTATAAAATAAATCGTCAAAAGTTTCTTCTTTAAGAAAATCATCAATCCTTAAATTATATAAACTGGTGGGAATTTTGTTGTATCCATAGACGCGGGCTATCTCTTCAATAACATCAATTTCTCTGCTTATATCTTTACGAAAAGAAGGGACTTCCAGGATTAAATCTTTATCCTTAAAGGTGATTATCTCTAACTTTAACTTCTTTAAGATATTGATAATTTCTTCCAAGGGAAGGAAAGTTCCCAAGATGCTGTTTACTTTGTCTATATTTAAAGCCACGATCGTTTTTTGATAAGGTAATTCTTGAAGGTCATAAATGGTAGAAACAAGGCAGGAAGGATTATCTTTTAAAATTAACTCCGTAGCTCTTTCTAAGGCGATGGTTGTTTTTAAAAGATCCATATCTCTTTCAAAGCGATAAGAAGATTCTGTAGTTATATTTAACTTTTGAGAGTTTTTTCGGATGGTAACAGGCTTAAAATAAGCACTTTCTAATAAGATATTGGTGGTGTTATTATTGATAGCTGTTTCACTTCCCCCAATTATTCCAGCAATAGCGATGGGCTTATTTTGGTCGGCAATAACTAAGATTTCAGAATCCAAAGATATTTCTTGATTGTCTAAAGTCTTTATTCTTTCTCCTTTTTCTGCTCTCCTGACTATGATTCTTCTTTCTGAGATTAAGTCATAATCAAAAGCATGCATTGGTTGGCCATACTCCATTAAGACAAAGTTAGTGATATCGACTATATTGTTTACTGGTTTAATTCCGCAGGAGATCAGTCTTTCTTGTATCCAAGAAGGAGAAGGGGTGATCTTTATATTTTTTATGACCCGCCCACTATAGCGAGGACAGAGCTCTTTTTCTTTGATGAAGACAGCTAATAATCTTTGAACATCTAAAGATGGTTCTTGATTAAATAAGGGGGGATGGTGGATATCTTTATTGTTTATCAAAGAAATTTCACCCGCCAAACCAATTATACTTAAACAGTCACCTCTGTTGGTAGTCACACTTATTTCAAAGATAGTATCATCTTTAGTTTTTTCGAGATGCTCTATTTCTAGACCCAACATTGTTAAGTGGTGGGAAATTTCTTCGCTTGTTAAGTTAATTTCAATATACTCTTTTAACCAATTTAAAGAGACCTTCATAATTACCCTAATCTTTTAAAATTGACTTAAAAATCGGAGATCATTTTCAAAAAGTAGTCTAATATCATCAATCTTATATTTAAGCATAGCCACTCTTTCTACCCCTAATCCAAAAGCAAAACCACTATATTGATGGATAGAGTAGTCAACCATCTTAAATACTTCAGGATCAACCATGCCGGCACCCAATATTTCTAACCACCCGGTATAAGAACAAACTCGACAACCTTTACCCTTACAGACTTGACAACTAATATCTATTTCGGCCGAAGGTTCGGTGAATGGAAAAAAACTTGGCCGAAATCGAAGGCCAGTTTCTTTGCCAAAAATTTGTCTTACTAAGATAGTGAGTATTCCTTTTAAGTCGCTAAAAGTAACTTTAGTATCTACATAAAGTCCTTCTACTTGATGAAACATAGGGGAATGAGAAATATCAGCATCTTTTCTATAAACCTTACCTGGAACAATAATGCGGATAGGTGGAGTTTGTTTTTTCATTACTCGAATCTGAACAGGAGAAGTATGGGTTCTAAGGATAGTTTCATTGTTTATATAAAAGGTATCATGCATATCTCTGGCTGGATGGTCAGGAGGTATATTTAAAGCATCGAAGTTGTGGTAACTTAATTCTATTTCTGGTCCCAAGGCAATATGGAAGCCTAAATTTTGGAGGATATTAATAATTTCTGCTAAAACTTGGCTAATAGGGTGGCTTTTGCCAATAGTAAAAGGGAAAGGAGGAAGGGTAATGTCTAATTTAGGAAGTTTTTCTTCTTTTGAGGGAAGAGTAAGTATTTTTTCCTTAATCAGAGCTTCTATCTCATTCTTTAACTTATTAGCTTCTTTTCCAACTTGAGGTCTAATATCTTCAGGTAGTTCTTTAATATGGTTGATTAGATCAGTAAGCTGACTCTTTCTTCCTAAGTATTTTATCCTTAGGTCTTCTAAGTGCTTAGTATTTGAAGCTTGATTAACTTCTTGTAAGGCTTCATTCTTAAGATTTATTAATCTAATTTTAACATCCAAAGTAATTTCCAAAATACTTAAAAAATACTTAAAGTAAAAGTTTAAAGAATAATCAAGATATTAATACCTATCACAGAGTTTGTCAAGTAACTTTTAGTTCTTTGTCAGCAAAATGAAAATGTCCTAATCTGGCAAAATGAAATTGACAACGTAGGGTTATTGAAACTGTTTCCGGTTCTCCTTCAAAAACTGATAGCTGACGGCTATCAAATATTTACACCCTTTGTGGTTCTTTCTCTGCCAGAGGTGCTGCCTCTTCTCGTTGCAATAGCTACTGACTAACGAAATTTGATGCAATTATCCACAACCGCACAGGTGGAATTTTTTTAATTTGCGGCTGTGGAATTAGCTGACCGCTGATAGCTGATAGCTGACAGCTTACTAACTGACACACGCCCTGCTTATGCGAATCAGGTCATAGCTTATCGCACCATTCAGAGAGTCAAATATCGGTTTAAGCCTATCCATGCCAACCTTATCCGCTGCCTCGAGAATTAATAGAAATGTTTTTTCATCTACCCATGGGGCAGGAGAGGTTAGCTTTTCCTGCCTGATATATTCCTCAAGATAGCCAAATACAGTGGATGTTGCACGATCAAGCTTATCAGCTACCTCATTGACAGAACAGCCTTGACTGAACAATTCAAAAGCGCGCGGCTTGGCTCCACTCAAGGATGAATTCCCTGATTCTTTGATAACAAGAGGCAGCACCCTTGGCAGAGGTGCTGGCATTGTATCCATTTCAATGGAGTTTGTGGTGCAATAATCAACTATTGTCCTAATGAAAATATCCCCATAAATTTCCCACTTCTTTTGACCAACCCCATTTATATTAAGAAATTCCTTGAGATTAGACGGTCTTCGCATAGCCATATCCTTCAGAGCAGAATCACCAAAGACTATGTATGCCGGAACATTTTGTTTCTCGGCTAAATTTCTTCGTAATACCCTTAAGGCGTTGAATAATCCATTATCTACGCCTTCCCATGTAGCTATCTGTGGTAGAGATCGTTCGGGATGTATTTTTAAGGGTTTTGTTAATCGTGGGGTTTCATTGTTTTTGATTACACACCACCCCTTTTCTGAAACACTGATGGTTTTATATTCGTCATCCCTTTTGAGGTATCCTTGCATAATAAGTTGTTCGATCCATATCCGAATGTTTTGTTTTCCCTCTGAAGCAAGGATACCCCATGTGCTTAATTTATCGTGGCCTGCCTGTAAAATTCGTTGATCTCTTGAGCCGGTCAAAACTCGTCCGATATAAGCTGAACCAAATGAAGAAGCACCTTTATCCGAGTTTTTCAGTCTTACAACACAGGAGATAATCTTTTGAGCAATTACAATAGAATCTTCCATCAGCTCTGGTTCTTCCAGACACGCATCACAAGCCCCACAGTTCTGTGTATCAAGTTTTTGACCAAAGTATGTCAGAATAGCCCTGTGCCGGCAAGTGGTATCAATGCAAAAATTGTACATCTCATTAAGCTTATTTAAGGCAATCTTTCCAGTTTCAGAATCACTATCACCCATAATCCTTTGCCATGCCATCAGATCAGAATATGAAAAAAACAGACAACATTCAGATTCAAGCCCATCCCGACCAGCTCTGCCAGTTTCTTGTTGATAATGCTCAAGCGATTTGGGCATACCAGCGTGGATGACATATCGAACATTTGATTTATCAATTCCCATCCCAAAGGCAACCGTTGCCACAATCACATCAACCCTATCATTAATAAACGCTTCCTGATTTTCCCTGCGATCATTGTCCGGCATTCCGGCATGATACGGCAAAGCCTTGTATCCCTTTTGATTTAATTTCAAGCAAAGATTATCAACATCTGTCCGCCTGATGCAATAGATAATTCCGGATTCTGAAGTGTGGTTTGCAACCACAGAGCATATTTGATCAAATACATTATTACGATGCTTTACCCTGTAAGTAAGATTTGGACGATCGAAAGAGCCTATAAGTATCTTTGGTGAGGTTAGATTCAATTCTTTACAAATATCATGGCAAACAAGCTCGGTTGCTGTGGCTGTATATGAGTGGATGTTGATATTTGGAAACACTTCCTTCAATGCCTTCAGTTCACGGTATTCAGGGCGAAAATCATGTCCCCACATGCTGATACAATGAGCCTCGTCTATAGCAATGAAGGATAGCTTTGTTTGCTTGAGCAACTCGATAAAGCTATCCATAACCAATCGTTCTGGTGCAATGTACAGGATTTTGATCCTATCCTGCCTGATGTCTGACAGGCAGGAGCGATGTTCTTCAGAAGACATACTGCTGTTAATAAATGCAGCAGGAACACCTGCATTCCTGAGAGAATCAACCTGATCCTTCATCAATGAGATGAGGGGGGATACTACCAGAGCCATACCAGACATACACATAGCCGGCGACTGAAAACACAGCGATTTTCCACCGCCTGTTGGTAGTATGACGACAGAATCCTGCGAGTTAAGCACACATTCCATAGCTTCCTTTTGCAATGGAAGAAATTCGTCATAACCCCAATACTGCTTTAATGCCTTACTCAAAATCCCATTGTCCTGATTGATCACAGTAGATACCCCTGTTAAACCGCTGAAGCGGTTAAATTGTTCAGCTATTCTTTAGTCTACCCCAATAAATCATGGTGCTGTTCTCAGTTGAGAACAGCACCATGATTTATATGCAATCCGATAAATAACTTGACAGAATAGTTGTAGAGACAGGGGGGCAGGCTCTGTCTGTGAAGGCAAACAGACTTTCGAAGTTTTCAAAACTTCGAAAGTCTTCTCTCGCAAGGGATGTCAACTTAATTAACGGATTGCATATATTATTATATTCTCCATCATTTCTCCCCTGAATTTTCTATGATGGTGATTTCGTCTTTTGTAAGATTGTATAATTCATAGACCAGATGGTCGACAGGCTGTTACGAAATAGGAATTCGGCATGATAGGCATACAGTATATTGTGCTAATTTCACCAGCGGGCACTACATATGGTACGGTGTTGACGCTGATTATCCGTTCCGTAACAGCCTGTCGATCTGGCGTTCGTAATTAGCAGTTGACGCGTCTACCCTCACATGGGTTCAGTATGTTCGCTCTTGTCTTTTTTCTTCTGGCTTGCCAAACTATCACATTAAATCCCACATTCAATATTTTGCCCCCTGATTTATTCCTTGTTAATATTTTTTCTCTAATTGCTTGAGCTTAATAGGGTTATTGAAACTGTTTCCGGTTCTCCTTCAATATTTCTGTAAAATACTCAACATTCAAAGCCCATCCGTTTGCCTTGAGGCTTTCCTTCATCTTTGGAATCTCCCAGCCTTTTATAAACCCATGAAAGCGGTCAATGAGTGCCGACTCATGGAAAATATCCGGCAGGTTGATAAACATATTTACATTGACATTCATCATAATTTCATCAATATTACCGAGCAAAACAAGCCCTGAATTGCCAATGCCTCTGTGATTGCCGATTCGATATTCACCTGTTGGGCTTTCCAAATATCCCTTCAATACACCCTGCATCTCATTCTTATCTGGAAACGAAATGCTTTGTATTTCATCAAATGCAACATAATCATAATGAGCTGCAAGACCCTCAATTCTCTTCTGCTGATCATAAAACATCTTTGCTCTTGAGATGCTGCCGCCGCTAAAGACAGATCACCGCGTCTTATGCGGCTTTCTGTCTGAACATATCCTCAAATAAACCATCTTTGATTAATTCCTTTATCCTCAGATTTTCTTCTATCTTTTTGTAAAAATTGAGATCGTTTTCATACATATCAGCCATCGTCTCATCAAACAATTTTATAAACAAGAGCCTCAGGTTTGATTTGGCATTCGTTTTCATGCTTTCCCTGAAGTTCTCATTGCTGGATATGGTCTCTGCCAATTTAGTGAACTTGACCGTATCATCCTTTGTAAATTGAGTCCCTCCACCTTCATTAATCTTTTCAATAATGGCGGATAATCTGCTCAACTCTAAAACAGAAGGTCTCTTTTCATCTGTTACCAAAGGGGCAATCTCGCCATCTTTCTTCTCCATGGTTATCCCGCCTTTATAGGTCTGCTTGATACGGTATCTGTCCATATCAATACTTTCCACTATTTCACGAGGCAGGCTGTAGTTATCAAGAGGGAGTTTCTTGATAAGGAATCGGCTATACAAGTAAAGTTTTTCCAGAGAAACATCAACAAAAGAGACAATCTGTGCTACAAAGGCATATATTTGGACATATCGTCGCAGGTTGTCCCTGAAGATATACCTATCTTCTTTGGTTAATTCCTTAAATCGATCAATAGCCGGCGCCAATATCTGATGGAGTTTTGACTGGTCCTCCGTTGAATACCAAATATCAACAAACCGCTCAACATCAGATGGGTCTATAACCCCAGCTTTATCTATATCCCTCTCAATCTGATAAAGAATGTTCGGGTCAGTCCCCTCAGAAAGGATGGTTGTTTCATAATACGGCTGGAATGCCTCTTTTACCTCTTCGGTTTCATTGACAAAATCAAGCACAAAGGTGTTATCTTTCCCCGAAGATATACGATTTAGCCTGCTTAATGTCTGCACAGCATGGACACCCATTAGTTTTTTATCAACATACATTGTTTGCAAAAGAGGCTGGTCAAATCCTGTCTGAAATTTATTGGCAACAATCATAATGCGATATTCATCAGTATCAAATTTCCCCACAGTATGCGATTCGGAAAATCCATTCATATTGGCTTCTGTGAATTCCTGCCCTTCATCCTTTACCGTCCCTGTAAAGGCAACTAATGCCTTCACCTTACTCCCCTGTTCCTTTAATTGACGGTCAAATTCCAGTTTATACCTGACTGCATGAAGCCGTGACCTGGTTACCACCATTGCCTTTGCCTTACCTCGGACAGCACCTTTTACATTCTTATTGAAATGCTCCAGCATAATCTCAGTTTTCTTTTTGATGGCATGTTCATGAAGCTCAACATATCTTTTAAGAACCGCCACTGCCTTCCTTTTCTCATACTCAGGGTCTTCTTCTATCATCTTTACCAATTTGAAGTAGGTTTTGTAGGTCATATAATTTTCCAGCACATCAATGATAAAGCCTTCTTCTATTGCCTGTCTCATTGAATAAAGGGAAAATGCCTGATAACTTTTGTCCTGTTGTTTCTCCCCGAATAATTCAAGGGTCTGCTGTTTTGGTGTTGCCGTAAAGGCAAAAAGGCTGACATTTGGCATCCTGCCCCTTGTCTTTATGTCCTCTAATATCTGTTCTTCAATATCCTTTTCTTTGGGGTCTTCTGCCTCAGCATTTTCAAGGGATGTATAGGTAAGGGTTTCTTTGACTGTCTTCATCGCTTCGCCGCCCTGGCTTGAGTGTGCCTCATCAATAATCATAGCGAAGTTTCTGCCCTTTAATTTGCCGATTTCATCAACCACAAAAGGAAATTTCTGGATAGTCGTAATAATAATATTTCTGCCAGTCTCCAGTGCCTCTTTAAGCAGTGATGATTTTTCAGCCCAGAGCACTACACCCAATTTTTTCTCAAACTGCTTAACCTCATCCTTTAATTGTTTGTCAATCACCTTTCTGTCAGAAACAACTATTATACTGTCAAAAATCCTTTTATCTTCTTGATTATGAATCTGGGACAAATAGTGTGCCAGCCATGAAATCGTAAAGGTCTTACCGCTGCCGGCACTGTGCTGAATAAGATAGTTTTTCCCTATTCCCAATCTTCTTGCTGAATCAACAAGCTGTTTTACTGCTGTCAACTGATGAAACCGCGGGAAGATTATCTTTTTTGTCTTTTTGCCTGTTTTTACATCTGCTTTCTCCGTTATCTGGATATATTGATAGATAATCTCAAGCAAGCTGTCCGAATGCCAGATGTCATGATAAAGATAGGCAACCTTAAACCCTTGCGTATCTTCAGGATTTTCAATATCTTTATTGAACGGAAGAAACTGGGTGTTTTCACCTGCCAACTGAGTGGCAAAATATACCTTGTCATTATCAACAGCAAAATGCACCAAACATCGCTTTAGAAATGGTTCTCTGGGGTCCCTGTCAAATTTATACTGCTTGATGGCATCTGTATAATCCTGCCCGGTAAAGTGGTTTTTCAGCTCTGCTGTGATAATGGGAATACCGTTTAAGAAGATGGATATATCCAAGGTCTTCTGGTATTTTTTGCTAAAAGGAAGCTGGCGGATTACGCTGAATTTGTTCTGATTATAAAGCCTCTCATGCTCAGGATTCAGACCGCTTACAGGCTTGTGAAGTAGGCGAGCTCAAATTTTGCTCCTCTGTCTTTAACACCTTGTCGTAAAACATCCAATGTCCCTCTGTTGCCAATCTCGGATGAGACCCGTTTTAAGAAAATTCCCTCGGTATTGCATGGATACTGCTCCTGTAGTTTTTCCCATTCCTCAGGCTGTGTGGATTTAATGAAATTCAGGAGGATTTCCGCATCAAGGAATATTTCTTGATGATAATTATCCGGCAGCCGTTCAATGTAGCCATTGTCAACCAATGTTTTTGTAACATGGCTAACCTCAAAATTCTTTTCGTTAATGCTTGATTTTTTCATTTTTTATTCTATTCCAGGACAAACTTTACTCCCAGTGCTTTTAGCATATCAAATGTGTTGATATAATCAACATTAAAGGCTTTACAGGCATTCGGTATCGGTATTCTTTTACGCACAAATTGACTAAACACTTCCTGAGTAACCAGTGTAAAATCGTTAGCCTTAGCATAGGCAACCAACCAGCAATCAGGCTTAGCCGCAAATTCTGCTTTTGCTTCATCAA
>Ga0180009_10005713_pt1 | contig 13256 bp, 18 predicted proteins | sample OS_PC_MetaG_FD_123537 | JGI IMG/M metagenome (GOLD analysis project Ga0180009, IMG submission 123537) | Groundwater microbial communities from the Aspo Hard Rock Laboratory (HRL) deep subsurface site, Sweden - OS_PC_MetaG | ecosystem: Environmental > Aquatic > Deep subsurface > Groundwater... | reverse complement strand
TTTTCAGAGATTTTTATCTTTCTCATAGATATCTATAGATATCTTAAGTATTTAAACCTTTTGGTCAAAACATGCAAAATTAATTTGGACAAGCTCTACGAGGGAAAGTGCAAAAGTCTAGTATTAGAAAATTCTAAAAATCATATAAACATTTAAAAAGAAATATGCTATTTTATTTTTTATAAAAACATGTATACAAATATTCCTGCAACAGTTTTCCTTACAAAAGGGGTTGGAAGGCATAAGGATAAATTAGCTTCTTTTGAGCTGGCATTAAGGGATGCTGGAATAGAAGGGTGCAATCTTGTCTATGTTTCTTCAATTCTTCCACCAAACTGCAAGATTGTTTCAAAGCAGGAAGGAGTAAGGCAGCTTTCTCCTGGGCAAATAACTTTTTGTGTCATGGCCAGATGCGATACTGATGAAGCAAATAGGTTGATTGCTTCTTCAATTGGATGTGCAGTTCCTGCTGATGAAAATGCCTATGGCTATTTGAGTGAACATCATGGTCATGGATCTACTGATGAAAGGGCAGGGGAGTATGCCGAAGATATGGCTGCCACGATGCTTGCAACAACTCTTGGAATAGAATTTGAATCTGAAAAGAGCTGGGATGAACGGGAACAGCTGTATAAATCTTCTGGAAAAATAATCAAGACAAGAAACATAACTCAATCTGCTGAAGGCAGGGATGGGATGTGGACAACCGTTATTGCCGCAGCAGTTTTTTCTTCAATGAGGGAAGAATCAATTATTCCAAAATCTGAAACTAATTCTAATCCTCAAGAACAATTCAATCCAGTTCAGTAGTTATTGATATTCTGGCCTGAATTCTTTTGCTGTCTCATATGGGCTTGTGAGTCTGAAATATCCATCTGTTTTATTTTCCTCAATTGTGAATCCATCTCTCATCAATTCAAGACATTTTCCAACTTTCAGAGCATAAACCAGAGCAAGCCTATACCTTGGATCTTTGAAATCTATGTTATTCACATCAATTGTGGCCAGAACATTCCTTTGCTTGAATTTTCTACAAAGATCTCCAAATTTACTATATTCGTTTGACAATGCTTCAAGATATTCTTTTGAAACGCCTTGAGATATGAATGTTGATGGGAGCCCCTTTTTCTTTATGTTCGAGATGTACTGCTCATGATCTTTTGGATCCCTATAATTTTTAGAGGCATGTATAAGCTCGTGAAGCCCCCTTCCAATACTTGCAATTTTTTCAGGAGAAAGGATTCCATGGTCTCCAGGTATTTCAAATATTCTTGTGGGATCTTCTTTGGCTCTTTCTTTTATTCTTGCCAAGGCAGTATCCACAGAACAATCAAAAAAATACATCATTTGGGGCCTGTAGGGATTGCTCATTATTATATCTTCAAGAATTTGTAAGTCCCTTTCATCCTCTTTCATTCCAAGAAGCCTGGCAAATCTGGAATCTGCCAGAGGAGATCGGTCTTTATATGATGGAGAGGTAAATGTTCCTACGGTCACATTCAGCTTTCTTCTTTCATGACCTAAGTAGGGCTGGAGAGCTTTTCCATGCAAATCCATATCAAGATAGAATGTCAAGAAAACATCAGGATCTACCTTTTCCTTGTATGTTTTCAGAGCAGGAAATAGTGATTTCAGCTCTTCTCCCGCCTCGGTCTTTCCACACCCAATTATCCCTTCCCCCTCAATCCTTGTGGTGGTGTGTGTTATTAGCCAGTTGGTTATTGTTTGTGAGTATCTCAATTCCTTGTGGGAAGGATCTTCCAGATTGAGAGGATAAATTTTTGGGAGAGTGATCACACCTCCCTTTTCTTCAAAAGGAATTTTCACTTTCTTAGAATCGAAAACCATATTCTCAGGAGTCCATATTTTATCATCAATGGTCATTCTTAAAAATCCCAAAACCACTTTTTATACATTAGTGTGTTAGAAAAAATACTTTATTTTGAATTGTTTGAAGTCTTGTTTATCTCATTAAGCCTGTTCGAGATCATCTGAGCTATCTCCTCATGATATTGGAGATTATTTTCAAGGTCTTGGTTTGCATCTATGACCAGGAGATGAGGAGTTAGTGGAAGGCCCCATTTTTGATATGTCTTGAAAAGATGGTTCATGAAATTCTCATAATACTCATGTATTCTTTCAAAGTATTCAAGCGGGATTATTTCTCCAAAATCCTTTTTTTCTTCTATTCTTTTCTTCTGCCTATCAAAACAAGTTTTCGGGGCAGTCTTCAGATAAACAATCAGTATTTCCATCCATTGAGGGATATCTTCTTTTGTCCTTCCAAATTCATCAAGAGCTTTTTTGAATCTTTTATCATAATCCTCAAGCTCTTCAAATGACATAAATCCTTCATCGAAAGAATTCTGAACAAATGTTTCCCTGGATTCTATGAGTCCCCTGTCAAAAAAAACAGATTTTTCTCCATTTTTTGCCGTGAGATACCTTGCCCTTCTTCCCATGAGGCAGCTCATTTCAAAAGGACCTGTATATCTTTTTCTGTCAGAATAAAAAAGATTCCTCCAAGATTTATCTATGAATTCTTTAACAAATTCAAAATTTGAGAATTTTCCATTTTTTCTTAAATATTCTAATAGGGTTGATTTTCCAGCCCCAATATTTCCTGCAACGATTATAACATTTTTATTTTTTATTTCATCCATTTTAATATCCCCATTTTGCTTAGATCATCTATTGTATTTTTGACTATGATGTCAATCCATTCTTCTCTGAATTCCGTCTTGGGGACCGGGAGTTCTAAATGTTTTATTTTATTGTGATTCAAAAAATCAGTCAATTCTTGATACACACCCTTCTGGAAGTCGTCATTCACAGATCTTATTCCATCCCTTTGAAGAACGCCCATCATTGGAAGTTTGTATAATGTGGAATAGGGAAACTTTTCAGCATACCAGGTTATGAATTTCAAGATATTCTCATCATGCCCACATTTTCTCTGAAGATATATAAAATTATCAAAAACACTTCTGTCCGTAATTATTATATCGTACTCTTTTATTGTTCCCCATAGCTCTTCAGATATCTGCTCCATAAGGATAGAAAGCTGTGCGGGCAAAGTGGTGTTTTCATTTATTGGAACCCCTTTCTCAAACAAAGAAGTTGCGACTTCGGAGATGACTTTTGTTTTATATCCTCTCTTTTTGAATTCTCCAACAAGGGCGTGGGCGAGAGCAGTTTTCCCGGTTCCATGGGTTGACAGAAGTCCAATTTTGTAAGGTACATGATGACTCTCTTTTTTAACTCCATCCATAGATTTATGGGCTTGTGGCGTTATTTAAACTTAATTCAAATAAAAGATATATTTTCTGAAAAGTTAAATAAAAATAAAAAAAGAAAAAGTAAAAAAATGAATGTTGTTTAGGCTCTTATGCTAGAAAAAACCTCCCTGGTTTTTTGGCATGACAGAAACCTCAATGGCTTCTTATCACTTAAAAAGCTTGTACAACATCCAAAGACCTGACAATCCAACTAATACATAGATTATTGTTGCAAGCCAGCCTAGTCCGAATGATATAGATTCAATAAAGTTCCAGTTGAAGAGTCCAACAAGACCCCAGTTAATTGCTCCTATCACAACCAATATATTTACTATCCAGTCTAAAGTATTCATTTCTACCTCCTTTTACTGATAAGATTAACTGGGAAATGGCGCTTATAAGCATGTGTTCTAATTTCAGAGTTCTCAAAGAAAAATTTGATAAGTCCGGGCGATTAAATCCCGAAAATTTAGAATAACAAATCATTTAAAGCACTAAAATTAAAATAGTTTTAGTGGGGCTGTGGTCCAACTTGGTTAAGATTCGCGCCTAGGGCGCGCGCGATCCCGGTTCAAATCCGGGCAGCCCCATTTTCTTTTTTAGATTTGAACAGATATTTTTAAAGAAAAAATAGGCCCAAGGGGAATCGAACCCCTCCCTCCTCTCTGTGAAAGAGATGTCTTAGCCGCTGGACTATGGACCTTTCTATCAAAGAGGGTTCTCAAGAGGATTATAATCTTTTCTCTATTCTATTTCCTCAACTTCTTCTTCATACTTGAACTTTTCTTTCGATACTGGTTCCTCTTCATATTTCGGATGCTCTTTGCTCTTTACCTCTTCATGAGGTATTTTTTCCATCTTTTTTTTAGAAGTGTTTTTCTTTTTTGCCATTTTTAAAAATTCATTCTTCATCATCGAAGTCTTCTTCAACGGGTTCTTGTTCAACCTTATATCCTATCATGCCGTTTGTTCTGACAACAAAAGGTTCTTTTATGTTTTGCTGGGAAAGGCTTTGCTTTTCAGCATCCTGAGAATTTTTTGAATTCTTGGATGTTCTGAAGTTTGACTTCGGTGCATGACAAAAACTTTGCGGGCGTTTTTTCTCATTTTGTTTTTTTCTCATTTCAATCTCCTCATTATTGAATCTAGATCCATATAAAGTCTTTTTGCCCCATCATCATTGTTAACCTTGAAGTCTGCCATTTTCAAAGCCTTGTTTATATGGAAGACATTTTCTTCTTTCTTTTCACTTTCCTTGAATTTTTTGAATGAATCTGGAAAATTAGCCCGTCTTCTTTTTTTCATCCTTTCAAATCTTATTGTTGGAGCAGCATAAACATCGATAAGGATTGCATTTAACTTTTCTTTTGCAAACTTTGCTTGTAGTGGTTTTCTTATCCCATCAAGTATTACCGGCCCTTTTATTGAATTTGCCTTTTCAATAACTCTCTCTATGACAAAATCTTTTCCATTGTTTGAATATTTCTTTTGAAGCTTTTCAAGATTCTCTCTTGTTGGCTTCATTTTTTCTTTTTTTGCAATAGCTCTTACAATATTTCCCATGCTAATAACCTTGTAGCCGTATTTTTTAACAAGGTATTTTGAAGCGAATCCCTTTCCAGAACCCATTTTTCCCATTATTCCTAAATTTGGAAGCTTCATTCTATCATCTCTTTCAAATCATACATGATATCAATAAATCTGTCAAATGCAGTTCCCCCATAGCTGTTGGAGATTCTTTTTGCTATTTTTCCATATTCTTTTGAGACCTTGTTTTTTGGATTTACTGAAACTAATGCATCTCTTTTCATAAGAGAATCTCTCACTCCATCATCATAGGGGATATTTCCAAGAATATCATTTTCTAAGAGCGCCATGATATTCTTCTCTTCTATTCCATTCTTTCCAATTTTTGTTACAATTATTCCGGTTATCTTTTTGTCAAGCTGTCTTGCCACCATTATTGTTTTTAGTGCAGAGGAAAGAGCCGGCATTTCAGGATTTGTTACTATCAAACATTCATCTGCAGATTCTATGACGGACCTTGTTTCATTATTGATTCCTGCCGCACAGTCTATTAGTACAAAATCATTTGTTTTTTTCAGGTCATTGATCACACCTTTCAAAAGGGAAAATTCAACATTTTCTTTAAATGAAAGTGAAGAAGGAAGTATTTTTGTTCCAGAATGATGTCGATAAACTGCATTTTCTGCCTTTGCCCTGTTGCTAAGTACGTGTTGTAGTGCTACTGGAACAACTGGCGCCCCAAGGCTCAATGCCACATCCGGCGTAGAGACATTTGCATCAACAATTGTGACACTTTTTCCAAGTTTGCTCAATGATATTCCAAGATTTATGGCCGTAGTGGTCTTACCTGCGCCGCCTTTTCCAGAAACTATTGCAATTGACCTCATGTTTAAAAATTTCTCCTCATTTTTTCAAATTTTTGACATCCTAAAAATGTTTTATTTTCGGTGTGTCCTGAAGCTTCGCTTCAGAGCATGCCTGAAATTTTAGATTTCAAAGCATTGTTTTCACTCTTTTTTAGACAATAATCTATGCAGTATATGCCCTGACGAACTTTATAAAATTTTCTAGAAGAAGCTGCCATTCTTTCAATTTTTCAATGTCTATCAAAGTTTCGGCTTCTGCGCTTGTAACTCTGAGAGCGACATTTTTTCTGAATTCATGTTCCTTTGACAAGGTGCATGCTTTGATTTTTCTGAAGAAAAGATAAAGTGCAATGGTGTCTTGGACAAGAGGCTCTTTTTTGAACAGCTCCTTAACAGCATTGGCTTTTTGGATCGGGGCAACAGGAATCTCCTTAATTGATTTTTTCTTTTTTGCCTTCTCAAGCAGTGAAAGCATAGATTCATCCACCATCTGCTGCCATCGGAACATAAGATTGAGCATTACATCGCATGTTTTGGTGTATTTCATACTGACATATAGGAGGTGTTGCGCTGCTTTCATTTCCTTTTCAATTTGTGGCATTGTTCTAAACACTCCAGATAGAAGTATTAAAAATCATGAGTTTTGCTTATAAATACCTATCGGAATAATGTAACTATCTATTGGTGGCAAATGACTTGATTTTATACTGAAATTTGGGAAAATTTAAGGATTTTTTTCTATGATTTCTACCTTTTCTAAAAATTCTTTTGCATAATTTATATTTTCTTTCAACATTTCCACGGTAACATTTTCAGTATTCAAATCCCAATGCATTATCACGGCCTTGTCTTTTCTTGAGAACTCCATGGGGCTTTTTCTTCTTCTTTCTATAAACTCAAGAATATTGCTAAGTTTATTTGTTTGATTTTCAGAGAGACCATATTCTTTTGATGCTTTTAGGAAGTCTTCAAAACGTGTTTTTGAGTCGATATGCTTTTTTCCTCGGAGAATAAAGTCAATACACAGATTAATTGTCTTTCCGATTTCATCCAGGGCCTTTATGAGTATTCTGCCTTCCCTAATAACCGGATAGGTTACATAGATCATATGGTCTGCAATTTTCAGAGTCTTCTTTGCTTCTTCGATTTTAGGATCCATAATTATAAAGTTAGAATCATGCCTACATCATCTTTATGCCAACTTCGAAGGCGATGAATAAGACAATGATGATTATTACATGTGATGGCTTTAGCTGTATCTTACTTTGAAATTCATCAAAGTATCTTGTAAGTCCGCCCATTCCGGAAGGCATGCTTATTTGATCGGCCATAGTTTTTTGAGATGCGGGGGATATAAAAATCTAACTGTTGGGAAGTTTTTTAAACAAATTCTCTTTAATGAGATAATGGAGAAAGAGGAAAAGCCAGATAATTACGTTTCAAGAGAGGCAGAGCCAAGAATAAGGGCATTTTGGGAAAAGCAAAAGATCTATGCTTTTGATGCTAAACGAAAAGGGAAGATATTTTCTGTTGATACTCCTCCACCGACAGTTTCTGGACAGATGCATGTGGGCCATGCATATTCTTATACTCAGCAGGACACCATTATAAGATTTAAGAGAATGAATGGGTTTAATGTTTTCTATCCTTTTGGAACGGATGACAATGGGCTTCCAACGGAAAGATTGATTGAGAAGATGAAGGGCGTAAAGGCGAAGGATATGCAAAAAGGGGAATTCATCAAATTATGTCTTTCAACTTTAAAGGAGAGTCTTCCAGAATTCGTAGAAGACTGGAAAAGAATAGGGATTAGTTGTGATTTCAATATTTATTATTCTACCATGAATGAACATTCAAGAAGAATTTCACAAAGATCTTTCATAGAACTTTATGAAAAGGGAAGAGAGTATCAGAAAGAGGCTCCAACAATATGGTGCCCAGAATGTCAAACGGCCATTGCCCAATTTGAATTACAGGATAAGGAATCAGATACCATGTTCAATGACATTGTTTTCAAATCAGGGAAAGATGATTTGATAATTGCCACAACAAGGCCCGAACTTCTTTCTTCCTGTGTTTGTTTATTTTACAATCCTTCGGATCAGAGATATAAAAAATTCAAAGGAAAGAAAGCAAAGGTCCCTCTTTTTAATTTTGAAGTTCCGATTCTTGAAGATGAAAAAGCAGATCCTTCCAAGGGAACGGGAATTGTTATGTGCTGCACCTTTGGAGATCAGCAGGATGTTGATTGGTTTAAGCAGCATAATCTTCCATTGAAAATTTCAATAGATGAGAAGGGCCATATGAATGAAAAGGCAATAAAGTATCAAGGACTTTATGTAAAAAAGGCCAGAAAGCAAATCATTGAAGATTTGAAGGCCGTAGGATTATTGATTAAACAAACTCCAATAAAACATTCTGTAAATGTTCATGAAAGATGTGGAACGGATATTGAATTTTTAGTTACAAAACAATGGTTCATAAAATATCTTGATTTGAAAGATAAATTTTTAGAGCAAAGCGAGAAATTGAAATGGCATCCAGAATTCATGAAGGTAAGACTTGATAACTGGATAAAGGGATTGAAGTGGGATTGGTGCATTTCAAGACAAAGGTATTTTGGAGTTCCATTCCCAGTTTGGTACTGTGCAAAGTGTGGCTGGGTAATTCTTGCTGATAAGAAAAAACTTCCAGTAGACCCTCTTACGGATAAACCTCCCGTAAATAAATGTCCTGGATGTCAAGGAATAGAATTTGTTCCAGAAAAAGATGTTCTCGACACCTGGGCAACTTCCTCTTTGACTCCACAGCTCGCTATTGAGCTCATGCCAAAGAGTGTTCAGAAAAAATTATATCCTATGTCTTTAAGGCCGCAGGCGCATGATATCATAAGCTTCTGGCTTTTCAATACAATTGTCAAGGGATATTTGCATTATGACAAACTTCCATGGGGGCATACAATGATATCTGGATTTGTTTTAGATCCTTACGGGGAGAAAATGGCGAAGAGCACAGGGAACGTTGTGGAGCCTTCAGAAATCATTAAGAAGTATTCGGCAGACACTCTCAGATTCGCAGCATGTGCATCAAAACTTGGAGAGGACGCCCCATTCCAAGAGAAGGAATTGGTTGCAGGACAAAAACTTGTGAATAAATTATGGAATGCATCTAAATTTGTTTCAATGCATCTTCAAGAGAAAATAAAACAGCCTAAGAACTTGGACGGTTTTGATAAATGGATTATTCTGAAAATGAACAGGCTCATTGAGAATTCCACAGAGAGCTTTGAGAATTATGAATATTCAAGAGTCAAATCAGAGTTCGAGAATTTCTTTTGGCATACTTTCTGCGACAATTATTTGGAGATTGTGAAAGATAGATTATACAGCACAGAAAGATCAAAGGAAGAGAAGGAATCTGCAAAGTTCACCCTTTACAATTCTCTTTTGAAGAATGTTAAGATACTCGCTCCGATAATGCCTTTCATAACTGAAGAGCTTTATCAGAAATATTTTAAACAAAATGAAAAAATGGAATCAATACATGTTTCTAAATGGCCAGAAGTTTTGAAGATTAAAGACCTGAAAAAGGTTGAGGAGGCAGGAGATATTGCAATAGGGATTATGCAACAGGTTAGGCAATTCAAAAGCAGGAATGGAAAATCTTTGAAAGCGCCAATAATTTTAACAATTGAAAAGGGCCATGAAAAAGTTTTGAAGGAATTTTTGAAAGATTTGAAAGCAGTCTGCTCTGCGAATGAAATTAAATTTGGCAAATTTGAAATTAAATTTGTTGAGTAGCAGTCCCAAGGGTTTTTAATTACAGTATTATTTATTATACATGTATAATATAGGAGCGATATAGTATGGGGGCAATAGAAAAAATGACAATGAAATTTTTGCGAAGCGAGAAGCAGGTGATGAAATGGAAGGTTTTATAAATTGTATCAACTATCTAGTTGATAGTTATCAACCAAATGGAGATAGAAAATAAAACCTCTGAAAAGATATTGAAAATATTAGTTAAAGAACCCTTTACAGATCATACTGCAACATCCCTGGCCAAAATTTTGGGCGTTACCAGGCAAGGACTTTGGAAAACTTTAAATAAGTTATCTAAGGATAAGCTGATTTCTCTTAAATCAATAGCAGATACAAAAAAAAGTGCTGTAAAAATAGACATTGAATTAAAAAACCCTCTAACCATAAAGACACTTTCTTTACTCTTAACAAAAGAGTCGTTGAATTATGAAAGATGGAGATCAAATTTCGCAGAATTAGAAAGATATTCTGATTTTATCGTCTTGTTTGGAAGCATGCTGCGCAATCCCAAAGGGGCGAGTGATATAGACCTCCTGGCGGTTATGGATAAGAAGAATTTTAAACCTGTAAATGAAATAAAATCCAAAATACAAAAGACTCAAGCAAAAGAGATTCATTTAATTGACTTAACAAAAGAAGAATTTGTAAAAGAATTGAAAAAGCAAAATAGGGCATATCTTGGTGCCCTGAAAGAAGGAATTATCTTATTCGGACAGGATAATTTTCTTAAATTTATGGAGGAATTGAAATCATGACAACAAACGCAAGGCATTTCTGCCATACTGAAGAATCAAAGATTCTTTGCATGTCCCGAAGTTCTGCTTCGAAGCATGCCAAAAGTCTGGAGGATTTTTCAGCATGAAAATAGAAGAACTGGAGAAGACCTTGAAAGAATGTTTTAAAAATGCTGAGCGAGATGAGAAAAATGGCGTAAAACATAAGGGACTGCTCATTAGAAGGCCGAACAACGAGGAAGCAAAAGAATATCTTCAAAAAGCTAAAAGAGAATTGGAACTTTGTGATTTCTATAGGGAAAAAGGATTTGATTATAAAATTCCCGAGGAATGGTTTTATACTCTTTATTATTGCGCCTTAGCTATTCTCTCAAAATTCGGGATTGAAACAAGAAGTCAGAGATACACAGCATTATTTCTTGAGTACGTAAAGCAAAAAGGCATAATTGAATATAATGATGAATTTATTAGAAGAATAACAGTATATTCAAAAAAAGGTGAAGAATCTGATGTTAATAAAAGAGAAGAAGCAAGATATAGCTCTGCAATTAAAATTGAGGCAGTAAAAGAAAGATATAAAGAGACAAATGCTCTTTGCAAAAACGCGATTTCTCAGGCAGAGGAAATCATATTTTCCAATAAGTATTTTAATGTTCCCCGGGATTTGCTGGGATAAGATTTAATAAAAATGGAAGAAGAACAATCAATGAATCTTGAAAGACTAATTGAAGAGCTAGAAAGCTATAGGGGTAGACATACTGAACTTATAACTGTCTATGTTCCTGCAGATGCAGCCATTCTTAACACTATCAAACAGATAGAGCAAGAAAAAAGTACTGCTGTAAACATCAAAAGCAAGAATACGAGAAAGAATGTCATGGATGCTCTAGAAAGAATTTCAAGACATCTTAGACTGTTTAAGAAGACTCCAAAAAATGGTCTTGCAGTTTTTTGCGGAAATATCAGTTCACAGGAAGGCCAGCCCGACATAAAAATCTGGAGTTTGGAACCCCCAGTTCCACTTGGAGTAAAAATGTATAGGTGTGACCAAACATTTTTAGTAGAGCCCCTTAGGGAAATGTTGCAGGCAAGAGATGTGTATGGTTTGGTTGTGATTGATAGAAAAGAAGCAACTATTGGGATTCTTGAGGGGAAGTCAGTAAGAAAAATGAAACATATGACTTCTGGAATTCCTGGAAAAATGAGAGCTGGAGGTCAAAGTAGCATTCGTTTTGAAAGGAATACTGAAATAATGGCTGTTGAATTTTATAGAAAGGTTGCAGATTCCATGAAAGAAATTTTCTTTCATATAACAAATCTAAAAGGGATTTTGATTGGGGGGCCCGGACAGACAAAAGAAATTTTTATAGATCAGGGACAGATCATGACTGCCTTGAAAAATAAAATCGTTGCAGTCAAGGATGTTAGCTACACTGATGAGACAGGATTGAAGGAGCTGGTTGAAAATTCTCAGGAAACTCTTGCAAAGGAAGCAATAACTCAAGAGAAAGAATTACTAAAAACCTTTTTTACAATGCTTGCAACAAAACCAGAAAAAATAGCATATGGGGAAGATGAGGTTAAAAGGGCGCTTACTCTCGGAGCGGCAGATAAATTATATATCTCCAAGGATCTTGACAAATACAAGATAGATGAGCTGAGAAGAATGGCCGCCGATACAGGTGCAGAAGTATTTTTCATTTCCACGGAGACAGATGAGGGGATGCAGTTCAAAAATCTTGGCGGAACCGGAGCGATTCTGAGATATCAGATTGGGTAAAAATGTTTACCAGGGAACTAATTACAGCATATCTGTCCATAATTCTATCAATTTGTGTTTAATCCTATTTTTCCTTAGGAAGGATATTGCATTTTGAGCGGCAGGAAGAGGAACAACAAAAATGCCTGGAGCAAGCTTTTTGCCATTGTTCTCGATAATCATCCCTTTTTTGAAATAGACTTTCTTGCCTATTTTTTGATGATAGCCATATAAATTCCTCCATAGGCGCAGTTTTACAGAAGGTTTTCCCTTAACTTCTACGATAAAAAGAGTAAATGGCTTGCCTTCTATTTTTGCAGTGAATTTTCCATATAGTCCCTTTCCTTCAGAGATTATACTCCGTTTCAATTTCCATTCATCAAGATTTCCTACTATACAATTTATTTTATTCTCAATGCCGAGCAATTCCCAGTATTCTTTATATCTTTTTGAAGCATAAAATTGCTCATTCAACTTTTCGATTTCTCTTTCAAGGGTGTCATTTTTAGTGTCTATGAATAAATCAATATCGCTGTCTTTTGTCGCTTCGTTTCTGGCCAAAGAACCGAATAGTATTATACTATCAATGGAGGCGATATCAATTTTTTCCATCAGAAATGAAATGAAGTCATATGTAAAAGCCATCAATTGGCCCATTTTATCCCTCGATTTCATTTAAACCAGCCCCCACAAAAACTCCTTTTAATTCATTAAATTTTCTGATAACTTCTGCTATAGTCTCTTTGCTTTTCGGTTTGCCATAACAGAGAAGATTTCTTTGTTTTTCAATTTCTTGCATCAAAGTTATGATTTTTTCTTTTTTTGGAAACTCCATGACTATTTTTTCCTTAACTTTTTTCATAGAATTGAACCAATCATGTTTGACTACAAATCCAGGACTTACAAGCCCTAATTTGTGAAGAAGAGCTTCGAGCATATCACAGGCACTTACAGAAGTATGAAAACCTATTGTTCGCTGTCTGAACTCTATCCCCTTCTTAATCGCTTCTTCAATCTCTTCCAAGCTTTCTTTTATACTTTGAAGATGGCCTTCTATATTCATGTTTCTTCTTATGATAGCAAGTATATAAATCTTTCGATAGTTACTAGCATATGATACTAAATATCATCTCTTTATGATTTTGCATATCAAAAATCTCGGAGGGATCGGAGCGATTTTGAGATATCAGATCGATCAATTCTGATTTCTTCTTTAATTTAACTTTTTCATAGGCTCTAAAGATCCTTAGAGCTTATATGTTTTATCGAAG
>Ga0180009_10005712_pt1 | contig 13258 bp, 13 predicted proteins | sample OS_PC_MetaG_FD_123537 | JGI IMG/M metagenome (GOLD analysis project Ga0180009, IMG submission 123537) | Groundwater microbial communities from the Aspo Hard Rock Laboratory (HRL) deep subsurface site, Sweden - OS_PC_MetaG | ecosystem: Environmental > Aquatic > Deep subsurface > Groundwater... | reverse complement strand
GCTTTATGAACCTGCACCTCTGAAATTGTAACCATGATACCGGTTACTTCTTCACGAGGCGGGGCGTCCGTAACATATACTTTTAGAGTGCCAGTAGCCGCTGGAGTTGGTGCTGGTTGTGCACATGCTCCCGCCACCAAAGCTAACATGCTTAAAATCGCGACTGCTAGATACGTTTTATACTTGAACATTCAAATCCTCCTTTTGCACTATAATGAATCGCCTTCTAAATTATATAACGGAAAATACATTATTAGGATAGTTTTTGTAAATAGGAAATTGGTAATGGCAATGCACGAAACCCATAGTTCCTGTATAATCTTTACAACATGACCGAGAAATGCCTGTCACGAGGTGATGACTACTGCGAATACATATTTGAAGTAGAGGATTGAATAAAACAGGGGCATGCAAAAAATATATCTATTAAGGAGGTTGGCGTGAAAGTGGAGAGAGTCGAACAACCAGCTATCAATGTTCACAATTTGGAGGAGGCAATTAAACTGTACTCAGATATCCTGGAAACTGAGTTTGAAATTTTTGACGACTCTGTAATAGAAAAGACTGTGGCGGATGACGCAAAACCATCTGAGGGAGTTACCAGAACAAGAATTGCTCTAGACCGGACGGGTTTTTTCGAGCTGGTAGAGAATAACCCGCCAGTTGCACAGGAGGGGTTACGTAATATTCATGTAAAGGTGCCCGATATAGAGGAGGCGATAGCCGAGTTACAGGGCAAGGGGATTCACCTTCTTGCCCGAATCAAAATAGGAGCTTTCAAAGAAGCTATATTCAATCCTGACGATTTGCATGGGGTACGACTCTGTCTAGTTGAGTATGACACCCCTTCACTGGTAGAAGCATTTCATGAGAAATAAAAGCTGCTAGTTGTAAAACCCGACAAGAATAAGGACGGGTGTGCTTATACCATTACAGTTACGGTTTATGATACTTCCGTGATTACCAGTTAGGACTGAGATAAATAGAACCCATGGATACCGTATTCAGTGAGCTTATCCCGCTAAAGAAAGACCAAATAAAACTGGCGTCAAGAATGCTTGCCCGTGCGTTTCAGGATGATCCAATTATGGCGTATGCATGTTCAGATGCGGGTGACCAGGAAACTATATCCCGATACGCCTATGAGTTCCTCCTTCGCTACAACTTGGGCCATTCACAAATCTATACTACCTCAGATAGGTTGGAGGGTGTGGCTATCTGGCAACGCTACGAGAAAGCAAACATGTCATTCTGGCGGCTGCTTCTATCCGGAGCCATGTGGCCAGCTCTTAGGATGGGTACAAAAGTGGGTAGGAGAATGCAGACTTTCTATAAATATGCTGAGAACAAACACAGGGAGCTTGTGCCCTTTCCCCACGGGTATCTAATGCTAATTGGTGTAGACCCTAAATTCCAGGGGAAAGGGTATGCCAGCAAGTTACTTAGGGTAATGCTTTCTAGAATGGACGAAGAGGGTTTGCCGTGCTACCTTGAGACAGAAACGGAAAAGAACGTGTTTTTGTATCAGCACTTTGATTTTAAGATAATCGACGAATTTATCATACCCGAGACTACGGTCAAGCTCTGGGCAATGCTAAGAGAGAGTAAGGCGTTTAAGGCATAGGCTACTATTTATTATAAATTAACATACATCCCGATGTATATGCGATGTATGTTAGTTCCCGGTCATTTGCACTGGACAGGGTAACCGAAATGATATAAAATGTAAGCCCGAATAAAATCGAGGTAACAGACTCATGCCGTTATTTCAGCGCAATCGAGCTAACCATTCACTCTTGCTCCTGCCAGTGCGACTATGGAATGAGCGATGGCCAAAGAATAAGGTACGGATATTATCCTGTGACACTGATGGGCATTTATTTACTCAACTTGTAGGAAGGTCAACGTACCAGCGCATTAAAAAAGAAGCCCAAGAGATGGAAATATCTCAAAATAACTATGCAACTATTTATTGGGATACTGGCGCAAGCCGACTTACTCCGCTTTTGGTTGAAATAGGAAGCAAGGAAATCTGGGCTTTAGAGCGCATACTGGAACACGCTCTTAGAAGTGCCGTGATTCCAGATATACTTACAGGATATCTAAAAGAAATCATCAAGTTGGGAGAGATAAAACATCAAGAACTACTTATTAAAAAAACCAAGGGGACTCATAAAGCTACATCAGCAGCTTCACCCAAAGTACTTGATAGACTGCCTTATTACAGGAAACAGGATGTCGAAATATCTATTCCTATTTACAAAGCGGAGTATGCCTTTCCACTCATCATTTTAAAACAACTACCCCAAGCCGAGAACGCACCATCAAGTCAACAGCGCCTGTTAGTTCTAGACAGTGACGGTGATCTTGCGGTAACTGCTTTATCTGTAGAACAAATCAGTAAAGCGAAGAGGAAGCTCAATAACTTACAGAGAAAGGGAAGAGACGGTTGCCTTATTTGCTTACGAAAACCCGAGGGTGCCTCTGTCGACGTTATGGAAATAAGTGGGTTGCAAAGACAAGCTTTAGAGGCCATAACTCAGTATTTTGAGGAAACCGGTAAGGGGAGGCAATCTCTTCCAGAGGCTGTTAAGATAGTTCTGAATAAAGCTATAGAGATGGTTTTGAGTTAAATCAATACCCGGCGATACTGCCCATTTTTATCAATTATCACTGTCATTCTGATTTTGCTTGCCGAAAAGTTTTGGTCCAGCAGGCATGATTTCGTCCGATTTACTTAGTGGCTTCCTCGACTGAGATTTAGTCCTGCTAAAGAGACTCGGCAAGCTTGGAAAGAAAAGCCAGCCATAGACTTCATAGAAGTTCGTCTTGTCGATTAGCATTACTAAAAATGAAGTAATGGCAATACTCAGCAGCACTACGCCATAAGTAAGATTCTTAATTAATTCCCCGCCTAGAACACCCTGTTGCAAGGGAAGGGTAGCTAACACGACCGCTGCCAAACCCTTTGGCACCATAACGGCCACGATAGACATATCTTTGAGTGGTAGTGAACGTCTAAGGGATAATCTGGTTGCTGGTATGCGAAGTACGAAAGCTATCACTGTTAAAACGAGACTAATAATAATAAGCTGCTCGCTAATCAGCTCAAGCGAGAGTCCAAGGTAGACAAAGAAGAATGTCTTTAGTAGAAAGGCTACCTCACTAAAAAACACCTTTTCCGTCTCTGTGAGCCCGACAGGCTCTTTTGTGGATGATGGTCTGAAAATAGAGAGATTAATTGACTCAATATTACCAAGGGTTATACCAAAAGATAGTGCCGCAATGGCTCCGCTAAAACCTAATGTCTCCACGATACCGAATATCACAAAAACAAAAGCCGGTGTGGTAAACATTGCGTTTTTAATGACATGAATTCTATTGAGTAATATTGACCAGATGAAAGCGCCAATTACACCAAAGATTATTGCCACTAAAAAAGAGGCAATCAGGTCACCAGATACGGAAGCAATATCAAATTTACCAATGATGTAGGCTTCGACGAGGGTAACGGTAATTATGATACTTAAGACATCATTGACCGATGACTCCACGGATAAAAGAGTTTGCGTATCTTCTTTTACTTTAAGCTGCCTTATCAAGGGGATTATTACAGCCTCTGAGGTAGAACCTACAATGGCTCCGAGAATAAATGCAGGTAGCACCTCCAGGTCCGTGAGCCATAGAACAAGTCCGGCAACAATCCCCATCGTAGAAAAAAAGGAGAGAGGAGCTAGAGTCATGGCACCACCAAAGGCAGAACGAATAGTTCTAAGCTTCAGGGTAAGCCCACTCTCAAATAAGATAATTATTAGAGTGATAATAGTAAAAACAGGGCCTACAGCACCAAAGAGAGCAGGAGAAGACAGGCCCAATACTGGGCCTATACAAATGCCTATTATTATAAGAAAAAGAACGTCCGGGATTTTAGTTCGGCTAAATATCCCGGTGAAAAGATGTGCAAGGAACACTAGAATACCAACAAATGCGATTATTGAAGCTGTGTCCTGCATTTACTTACGCCTTGCTATTTTGTGTATTCTATGTTTTGCGGGGTCACCCTTTTATAAAACAGTATTCCAAATCTATGTCAGTTTATAGCCTTTGTCAAGTATTAATAGGTACAAAATAACCTGTCCATATCATAAAGGCTCTGGTTTCGAAGCGGGACTGTCAAAGTCAAGACGATAGTGGACAGGTGGTGTTGTGTGGCGGTTCATTGCTTTTTGTTAATGTGGAATTGGCTATATAGTTAAACAGGTTATCGCTTCACAATTAACTTCTTTGTGGCTTCCCCCAGCCCTTCCAGAGTTAAGGAAAACATCGGGAAGAGCTTACCAATCATGCGCACCGTAGGGTGGACCCAGATACGCTGTTCCTCAGGGTTCAGCCAAACAGCGTGGGTAAAGTGCTCAGCAATACGCTTAAGACGAATGATACCTGGTATTTCATTGCGCTCGTAGTAATAAATTGCACCCCACCGCTCCATTAATTCATAGGGTGCCATGCGCGCATCCCCTACTAAGAGCACCTTATAATCGGACTCTAGCGTTTCTAGGAGATGGTTGGTGCTGACGGCATCCTGTCGTTCAATGTCCTTATAGAGATTATCGTAGATGCAGTTGTGGAAATAGTAGTACTGAAAGTCCTTAAAATGGCTGCTAGAGTGTGCTGCCGTAAAGAGCTGGCTGCACATCTTAGCGAAAGGCTCCATTGAACCACCTACGTCCATCAGGAGAAGTACTTTTACCGCATTCTTGCGGCTTTTCCCCCAGATGAACTCAAGGTCGCCGGCATTCTGAGCAGTAGCTTTTATTGTCTTTTCCAGATCAAGTTCGTCCTCAGTGCCAATGCGACTGAGCTGCCGCAGACCTTTGAGCGCTAACTTCATCTGGCGAACATCAAGGGTAATATCACTGCGGTAATTACGGAAGCGGCGTTCCTGAGCAATTTGAATGGCACCTCTTCCCCTTGATTCGCCACCGATTCTGATACCAGCAGGATGATATCCAGAATGCCCGAATGGAGAAAACCCGCCGCGGCCAATCCAATAACCACCACCATCGTGTTGCTCGGTCTGTTCCTTAAGCCGCTTTTCCAGTTCTCGCAGTAGCTCATCAAACTTCATCTGGTTGAACATTGCAACTTGCTTTTCAGCAAACGGCAGGCGCTCCAGAGGATCATTCAGCCATTCCAGCACCTGTTTAAGAATTTCGGCAGGTGTTTCGATACCAGCAAAATATTCCTGAAAGGCAATATCATAGTGATCATAATAGGTTTCGCTTTTAACTAGAATCGCCCGAGCTAGAAAATAGAATTCATCAAGACTATTAATGTACCCCTTAGCAAGAGCCTCTACTAGGGTCATCCACTCGGTTACGGAGACAGGGATTTTTCGTTTCCTAAGGATATAGAAGAAGTCAGTGAACATGGCGACTAATACCTAGCGACGTAAAAACCCACCAATCCTATTAGTATAATGATTGATAAAGTAATCGTAGTCCTGTTCTTTCTTGAGCAAGGTACCGGCAAAGGGAATTTCTTTAGCTATTCTCTCGTGAGAGATACCGCCAGCTAACAGAGCCCGAATCCAGTCAATAAGTTCGCTGGTAGAGGGTTTCTTGCGGAAGTCTTCAAATTCCCTTAAGGCATAAAAGGTATTCCGGGTAGTGTGGAGCAATGTTTCCTTAATATTCGGAAAGTGCACTCGGACGATTTTATCCATCAGTTCTGGGGTGGGAAATTCAATGTAGTGAAATATACAGCGCCGCAGGAAGGCATCCGGTAGTTCCTTTTCAGCGTTGCTGGTAATAACGGTGATGGGCCGATGCTTAGCAGTGATAGTCTCATTAGTTTCTGGGATATAGAAGCTCATCTCGTCCAGCTCGTTGAGCAGGTCGTTGGGGAATTCAATGTCCGCCTTGTCTATCTCATCGATGAGTAGCACTACCTGCTCTGCAGAAGCAAACGCCTGCCCCAACTTACCTAGCTTAATGTATTGTTTGATATCTGTAATATCTTTATCACCGAAGCGACTGTCGTTCAGCCGTTGTACGGTATCATAAACATACAGCCCTTCCTGAGCTTTAGTGGTCGATTTTATGTTCCAGATAATAAGTTTTTTGCCTAATCCACGGGCGATGCTGTGTGCCAGCAGGGTTTTCCCAGTCCCCGGTTCCCCCCTGATAAGCAAGGGTCTGCCAAGGGCGATAGCGCAATTAACCGCATTACGCAGCGGCTCTGAAGTAACGTAATCTGCGGAGCCCTGAAACTGGTCAAAACCATTACTACTCAATGTTCAATAGCCTCCTGGAATATAGATTCTACGCAGGTGACCAGTCTAATCACAGGTGTGGTGAGGAATTCTCTACAGGAAATGCAATAATCACCTGGACATATTATAGCAGAGTTAGCGTGTGAGGGGGAAATATGCCAAATCAAGAGACTTTCACAGCCCTTTAGCCACGTTTCTGGCTGCGATGCGGCCGAAAATTAACGCTTTACCTACGGCAGTGCCTGACATGTAACTAGCACCGTGAAATCCTCCCACTATCTCACCGGCTGCGTATAATGACGGTATCTTGCCCTGGCGATTTAGCACATTCATGTCTTCATCAACAACTACACCCCCGTATGTTCCTGGTAATGTACCTTTTGACGCATAAGCATAAAAAGGCGGGGTATCTATTCTTATAACTTGTCCTACCCCTCCTGCTAGTGTGGTCCTTCCAAAGTCTAAATCCTTTCCGGCATCTGATTGGATATTATATTTATCAACGGTTTCACTTAGTGTCTTGGGTGGCACAGCTATCTTAGAAGCCAAAGCTTCGATTGTATCGGCTTTGACCAAAAGCTTAATTCTTCCTTCATCTAGGTACATTATGGCTTCGTCAGGACGTAAACCCTTGGCCTTTTCCACCCCTATTTCATATATCTTCTGGTCAAATATCTGATAGCCGATACCATCGGGCTGATCCAGAGCAGCTTTAGCTACATCTTTGTATGAGATTGATTCATTACAAAATCTTTTGCCCTCTTTATTGACAATAATAGCACCACTATAGAACATTATTGTGAGTTCTGCGTTAGATGTGCCAGTTACATGAATCCCGAAGGTTGGTTTAACATATTCCATATCTTTGAAGAAAGCTCCTAGCTCTTCCGCCATCCTGTGACCGTCGCCAGTATGTCCTACTCCCACGATCGGAACGATTTGAGAAAGTCGAGGGTCAATAGCCTCTAACATCTTGATACTCCGTCCGAAACCGCCCGTAGCCAGAATCACACCTTTTCTGGCCTTGACTCCCACGCTTCTCTCCTTTCCCTTAGCAGTAACTCCTGTGACCCTTCCATCTTTGTCTACTAAAAGTCTGGTTACCGCAGTTTCAAAAATGAGCTTTACGCCTTTTCTTTCTGCAGCTTCTTTTAATACTATAAGCGTCTCAGCAGGATCTGCCCTATGTGATCGGGGGACACTCATCCCCGCAGCTGCCTCTATCTCAGTCCATTTCACCCCCAGATTGGTTAACCAATAGTAGGTATCGAGTTGATTTTTTACATAAGCCTGTACCAATTTTTCGTTATTCTTCCGTTGCCCGACCTCTATTAAGTCCTTATATAGGAGAGCGTTTGAATCCTTAATCCCTTCCCTCTGTTGAAAGTCGGTCCCAGCAAATGTATATAGGCCCCCACATTGGTAAGTAGAGGTGTCCTCTATAGAGCACTGTTTTTCAAAGACGACTACATCTGCCTTGGTATCCGCCAGTTCTATGGCTGCTGCCAAACCTGCCCCTCCAGCTCCAGCAACTATTACATCTACCTCGTCATTCCATGCCCCAGCATCGCATTCTCCTCCTCTTCTTCTTACCATAACTTTTACCCCCTTCGCTCCAATATATTTAGGTTTTCTTCCCGCTATTTAGATTGGTATTTCCAAATCACACTAATCTCTGGCTTAGATTCTACATTAATGTCTCGTGTGAGGCAATGCTAGGACTTTCATAAAAGCTTTCGAATGGAGACCTCCACAGGCATAGTCAAGTGGCTGATATGGTATTGGAGACATGCGTATAGATAAGAACAAAGATACGAGAGAATTAGCCACTGAGTTAGATACTTACCTGAAAAGACTTCCTAATATATGAGTCCACTGCCTCAGCAATTTGACTGATGGCAGTTCATGGTATTTTGCTGACATTTGCAAATCTTGGGTCATGGTTTTCGATAATAATATCAGCAATCTCTTTAATTCTAATCATACTGTCATAAGACTTTATTACATCCAAATGAACACCAGGCACAATAACAGGCATTACTTTCCTGATCTCTTCGCTAGGCTGAAAATTCTCTTGGATACAACATAAACCAGTAATTACTGCGATGCCTTTGGCAGTCTCTACGGCTACAGATTGCCCCCCAGAGGTATGACCTGGTGTAAATAAAACCTTTACTCCTTCGGTTATTTGGTAATCTCCATTTACAACTTCAAAATCTAATCCCTCAAATAGGCCTTTCTCATAGAATCGTCCCGCCGGATGAGGATTACGTGCAAAGTTTAACTCGTCTTCTTGAACTATAAATTTCGCGTTGGTAAATTGACGAGCATATGCCAGATGATCCAAATGTAAGTGGGTGAGGATAACTATATCTATATCAACCGGTTTCAAACCTAACTTGGCGAATCCTTCCTCGAGAGTTTGCACATGTTTTACACTTTCCCTAGGACGTCCGAGAGCTATCGCCATCTCAGCGGTTCCTCCGGCATCAACCAGTATTTTCTTTGCGCCAGCTTCTAAGAACCACACATAATAATAGAAGTTGACATTCTGCCCATAGTTAAAAAGGTACGTCATCTTCGGCTTTTCATACTCGGCATCTATGCTAACTAATGGTATTGGGTGTATCTCAATATGTTTCACATTCCCACCTCTTTTAGCACCTGTTTTCTTCTCTTTAGATTATAGTTTCGTATCCTCTATAAATCAATAAAACCAGTGTGTTGAAGCATTGTGCGGAATAATTGACCTGCCTCCAGTAATTAGGCCACTTTTTAAAGTGTCATTAACTAAAGCGGTTCAAAAATGGTAGACTGTTTCTTATTGACAGTCATCGACTATGGTATTAACATTACTTCGTAAATTGAAACAGGATTACTCAAATCAAATGGGTTGCTAGTAATAAAGAAAAGGGGGAAAATAGTTAAAATATTATTAATAAGGAGGAGGTTCAGTATTGTATCAAAAAGTTTTTCTAGGTCTGGAGGAAGCGCAAAAGGCTGTTGATGCAATATTAGCAACGGCCACGAAAAAGGAACCTTTTTATCCTATTGCTGTCGCTGTGGTTGATCTGTGTGGTGATCTCATTTATTTCGCTAAATTAGATGGGACGTTCCCAAATCAAGTACGCATGGCGATAAACAAAGCCTATACTGCAGCCCTCCTGAGAAGATCAACCGCCGTATTTGGGGAAAATACACGGAAATGGAACTTGAGTCTTGGGTCATGGGTTGATAGCAGGTATACAGATGTGGCGGGGGGAGTCTGCATCACGACGAAGGATGGCAAGCCTCTCGCTGGTATCGGGGTCAGTGGCATTCCGACACCTGAAGGCGACGAAGAGTTGGTGCTTTTCGGTCCAAAGGCTCTAGGTCTCATGATAAAGTAGCGGCAATGAGATAGTAGGTTAAATACCCTATCGTTAAATGGGGCTTGCCTTCAGTAAGCTTTTTCGAAAAGAGTGAGAAAATCATCGTATGTGGTGTACCGAGGGTTCCACCGATTATAATTAGCCTTAAAGGCAAGCTTGGCCATCTCAGGTATTTTATCCTCTGTGCATCCGATGTCCCTCAATTTCTCGGGTATATTGAGATCTTGGCATAATTGTTTGATCGTCTTAATAGCTTTTTGCCCTGCCTCTAGCGTGGTTAGACCATAGATATTCTCTCCCATGGCTAAGGCTACCCGCGCATATTTTTCCGGGTTAGCCGTTAGGTTGAATTCCGCCCCGTAGGGGAGACATATTGCATTTGAGAGGCCGTGAGAAACATGGAGAAAAGCGCCAACAAACCGCGCCATACAATGAACATTTCCAAGACCGGTAATGCCAAATGTCATGCCAGCAAGGTTGGCAGCACACAGCATGCATAATCCTTCCTCAAGGTTATTCCGGTTTGACACAAAGGTCCTAACATTATGTGCAATCAACTCAAGGGCATGCAGATTCATCGCATCAGTTATCGGGCTCGCATTTAATGAAATATAGGATTCAAAGGCATGCACAAAGGCATCCATGGCAGAATGAGCGGCGACTGTAGCCGGCAGCGATCTGAGTGCAATAGGATCCAAGATGGCAACTTTCGCTGGATTTAAGACCACGCTCCGTAGCGACATCTTCAGACCCCGCTCGGTATCGGTAATTACACAAGAACCCGACACTTCTGAGCCGGTACCGGCCGTTGTTGGAATAGCAATGAGGGGGAGTGGTGGAATTGTGAACTTATCTATGCCCTCGTAATCATGAATGCGTCCCCCATTTGTGGCCAGAATCCCAACCGCTTTCCCTACGTCTATCGTACTTCCCCCACCAAGGGCTAACAAGGCCGAGGCTTCGATAGTCCGATATATATTATATGCCTTCTCTACTGTTTGAGTGCTCGGATCGGGCTCAATGTCAGTAAAGACTTCAAATGAAATATGATTCTCAGTGAGAATATTTTCCACACTTTTAAATATTTCGGTACCGACAACGCCGCCATCACATAAAAAGAAAAGTTTCTTAATTCCCCAATCGGCTATAATCTCGTTTAACTTTTCATATGAATTAACCCCTAAGTATATCTTTGTCGGCAGAAGAAAGGTCAATATTTCTGAACCGTCCATAGTGAGCCTCTTATCTGTTAATGCCTTACTAAAATCTAGTGACCTGCCCCGATAATTGTACCACATGTTAAGTTAGGTGGTGATCTAAGCGGTGGTTCCAGGCTTTGTTACAGGGGCAACCCTACGCCGGGTAGCATCAACGCAACCGGTGGTTCAACGATAAGTCAAAAATAACAAGTCTGGGTTCTACATTTGCCAATACCGAGTCCTATACTGCCTTACCAGAATGGTCATTTGCTAACCGGATCCACTATCCAGCCTAGCTGCGATTTCCTCTACCGCTGCCTTGGTATTATCCATAATTTGAGAAATCTCTTCCCTGGTTATATTTTCAACATGGACGCCGCATATAACACCCACCGGTTTTTGGGTATGCTTGCCCAACAGATAGGCTGCTTCCCGTGTTAAATAGTCATCCTTGTGCCCTAGCAGGGTAATGGTAGAAACAGAATTTCTGCCCGAAGCATGGTCAAACTCGCTGACCGATACAGCGCCTAGGTGGGCATTCTCGTTGTAGATGCAGAGTAAAAGGGACTCACCCATATACCAAGCGGTAACATAGACCTTAAGCCTACCCTCTCCCTTATCCACATGCAAAAAGGCTTCTCGATTACACATCTTGCCGGATATTGCCAGTTCCACCCCACCTCTGCACCATGTCATTTTGTATATTGAGCAGGTCTAGAATATGACCTACCGTCTCGTTCACGATGTTGTCCACAGTTCTGGGCTTGCTATAGAAGCTCGGTACCGGAGGAAATATGATAGCTCCCATCTCCGTCAGCCGGAGCATGTTCTTAATGTGCCCTAGATGAAGGGGTGTTTCCCTCAGTACGGCAATCAGCGGTTTTCTCTCTTTGAGGGTGACATCTCCTGCCCTGCTGATGAGGTTATCGGTGTATGAATTGGCTAAAGCTGACATGGTCTTTACCGTGCAGGGGGCGATTACTGTTCCGTCTCTTCTGAACGAACCACTGGCAAGCTGGGCACCGACATCGTAGAAATCGTAGCAGTAGTCCGCTAGAGATTTTACCTGTTCGATACTCCATTCGGTTTCATACTTGATAGTGGTTTCTCCATCCCTTGAAATTATCAAATGTGTCTCTACCTCTTTAAGCTCAGATAGCACCTTAAGCAAGGTAACACCATAAATCGCGCCGGAAGCCCCGGTTATAGCTACTATCAGTACCATTCCTTCTATCACAAAACCAATCAGATACATCTTCTGCTAAGTAGTGAGTCTATGCCATAGCCAGTGGGTTATTGACAATACCCATAAACGAGCTTATTCCATGGATATAAAAGCATTCTATGCGGGAGGAAGGGATGAAAACCAAAGCTGATGGTATTGCAAAAGCCTTTGAGCCCTACTCGCAAAAAGAAATTGATTTAATTTTATCACTTGTACCCAATAAAACTAATACAACGAACCTTGCAAGCTCACTTGGACGTAGTTTTGATGCGATAGCTATGGTATATCATTGGGCCTATAGTGGTAAAATGTTAAAAAATGCACTTGCAAGTATGAAAGATACTCAGGATAATGTTGTTACAAAAGTTGCAAAAGCAAAAAAGAGACTCGGTATCTATATAGGACACGAACCTAATTAATTGGTGCTAAAAATGCCTACTGTTGACAGAATAAACATTGAACTACTTGGCATAGGAAGAGCAATACTAAACAAAATGTTGGCCGTTCCTTTTTATCAAAGGTCTTATGCTTGGGAAGACAAACACATCCTCGACCTTTTCTCTGATACGACTTCAGCGATAGACAAAGGTGAAAGCGAGTACTTTCTTGGTACAATAGTAACAACCAAGAACGATACTCCGAGACCCGAGGTATCAGATGGTCAACAACGTCTTGCAACAATTACTATGCTACTTGCTGCAATACGTGATTACTTCATAAATACTGGTGACAACGATAGAGCCTCAAATATTACACTCAGATACCTTTACACTCAAGACTTAAGTACTCTTGATACAATACCCAAACTATGTCTGAATGATGCTGATAATGAATTCTTTTTGAAAAGAATACTCACACCGCCTGCCTCTCCTGACCGTGCTATTGGACCCTCGAAGGAGTCACATAAAAAGATAGCTCGAGCATCTGTACTTGCTAAGGACTTTATTGCACAGAACGCACAACTACCAAATTCAACAGCACGATTGGCTTCACTAGTTGAATATATAACAGATTCTTTAAAAGTAATATGGGTTTCTGTTCCTGATGATGCTAATGCTTTCACTATATTTGAAACTCTAAACGACAGAGGACTAGCATTAGCAATTTCTGACTTATTGAAAAATTATCTATTTGGTATCGCATCCGACAGGGTTTCAGAAGTACAGCAACGTTGGATACAAATGGTCTC
>Ga0180009_10005711_pt1 | contig 13259 bp, 12 predicted proteins | sample OS_PC_MetaG_FD_123537 | JGI IMG/M metagenome (GOLD analysis project Ga0180009, IMG submission 123537) | Groundwater microbial communities from the Aspo Hard Rock Laboratory (HRL) deep subsurface site, Sweden - OS_PC_MetaG | ecosystem: Environmental > Aquatic > Deep subsurface > Groundwater... | reverse complement strand
GGACCTCAGGATTGGCAATTGCTTTTTCAACAAAAGTTACAGTGTGCTTTAAGCACGAATAGAAGGATGTTGAAAGGAACAATTCAATCTGGCTCTTGACAAGCTTTTTCATAGAAGGATGACAATTACAAATGACAGGGAATTGGTAATAAGGAACAAGGGACCGGGAATGATAGAGAGAGGCGTGCGGGAATAGATGCTTTGTTACCACCGTTCATTTTGGACAATCACGATCCCGGATCGTTTCAGATCTTCGATCCGGGATCGAAATATCTGAGGCGGGTTGGAGGGAAGGTTAGACCTCGGAAGTTTATTTCAATTAACTCCGTACTGGTTCAAAACCTGCTTGATGCCATTGGTTAAAGGTTCCATTGCTTTAGTCTCCCCGGCAGGCTCTTCAAAGGTGTTAATGGCAGTTTCGTAGTAGCTGATAATCCGGTCGTTGATGCCGGCGTCCCTGGTAAAAGAGCAAAGATACCAGGACTTGGCCGTCGGGGCCTGATCAATAAAAGGTCTAATTAAAGAGTCCCCTTTTAAGTCTTCCGCCAGATCAATCCGGGGATAAAGCTCCCCGAAAGGACGGATCTGGCTTTGGGTCGTGTAAAGTCTTTGCATTATTTCCTCTGTCGCCAAAAACTGCAAAAACTGCCAAGCTTCTTTCTGGTACCGGCTTTTAACCGAAACTCCCTCGACCCAAAAAGTGGCCCAGTTAATGTCAGTCAGCTCCGCCTCCCCTCTCTCGGCCGCTTCCCAATCGGTGTCTCTCAGTTTAGGCAGCTGGGGAACGGTGGTAATGCCAAAGTTCAAATCCGGATTGGCCTCCAAGATATTAAAAACCCTCCAGGAAGGGCCAAAATAAAAGGCCAACTTTCCGGCGGCAAAAGCGGCCGTTGATCTGGGCAGAGACTCGTCCCAAACGCGGTCGGCATTTTTAAAACGCAGGTAATACTTAATTGCGTCTTCAGTCAAGCCATCCGGAGAAGCCGGATCGCCGCCGTTCTGGTAAATCATCAGGCCGATGATGTCGCTCCAGTGGTCGACATTGCTGATCGCGCCCAAGGCCGCCCCGGCGACAGCGATTTTTTGGTCGGGGCGGACGGTCAGCTCTTTGGCCAAATTTTCCAAACCCCACCAAGTTCTGGGCGGAGACTTGTTGGCCCGAGACAAGATATCTTTGTTGTAATAGAGGGCCAACGTGTCAATCATTAAAGGGACTCCGTAATAAAGGCCTCCTTGTTTGATCGATTCGGAAATCACCGGGAAATAATCGGTTTCCAAGGCTAAAGACCCGGCTAATGATTCCGGAACCGGAGCCAGCTCATTTTTAAGCATCGGGGTCCAGGTGTTATGAAAACGGAAAATATCGGGTCCTTCGCCTCTGGAAAAAGCGGCCTGCATTCGGGCCCGGTAATCGTCTTTATCCTGCTGGGAATAATTGATTTTAATCCCGGGGTGTTCCTCTTCAAACTGGGCAATTATTCCCTGAATCACCGGCTCCGGTTCCCAAAGACCCCAATAATTGAGAGCCGCTTCTGTCTCAGGCTGTTTATTTTTTCTAAGCAAATTCAAAACAAAAAAGGAAAGAACGATCACGGCAACGCCGGCGAGTATTAAAAAAATCATTTTCCTACCTAAAGCAAACTGTTTGCCGGGCGGTTTTTCCAAAACCTGCTTTTGTCCAGGAAGAGAAAAACCGGGAAAGTCCGAAGGCTCTACCCGGAAAGGAGGAATTTCTTCTTTCTCTTCTGTTTTGCCAGGAGGAAACGCGGGAGAGAATAAAGGATCAGACGGATCATTGGCATTCGGTTCCGGCGTCTGCGGCGGTAAAGACGCTTGCTGACCCGGCGGCGTTGTTTGCGGCCGGGGCTGGTCCGGCTCCGGCTGTCTGGCTTCCGGTTGAGGCAGATCTAAATTCGGATTATCATCCGGCATTGGTTTAATTTTAAACTAATTTAGAAATAATTGTAACAAAAAGGGGGCAACAAATTCAGAGTGATACTTTGTTGATAACACTTTATTTATAAAATACACACGGGTTCATGCCCGTAGTCCGCCTTGCGCGCCCCGACGTTACGTCGGGGAGGATTCACCCGTGGATGAATTGGTTTTCTGGTTTAGGTATCTTCGCCCCAACGGGGCGTTTGGATTGGCACCACGGGTTTTCCTCCTTCGCTGTCCTTAGCCTTTGGCGGCGGACAGCTACGGAAGGACGAGATACCCGTGGGGCTCTATTTTATAACAGCAATTTACTTATCTGCCAAATTTTGATATTCTAAACTGATGAAGGTTTTTGCTTTTGATATCGGCCAGGAATTTTCCTTAAGAAGCGGAGGAATCCGCTCCGTCTTCCCTTCATTCGGCAATTTGTTCTCAACGATTATTTTTAATGTTTACGGCTTAGTAGGGATAGTTTTAATCCTGCTGTTGATTTTCGGAGGAATAAACTTTATCATCGGAGCAGGAAGCCAAAACAGCGCCCAGATCCAGCAAGGACAAAAAACGCTAACTATGGCAATTATAGGTTTTTCAGTAATTGTTTTAAGTTATTTTATTATTCAAATTATCGAGGTACTCACCGGTGCCCAAATTCTCAGCCCTGGTTTTTAAACCGGCTTTTGCCCAATTTTTCGGTACGGTTAACCCGCCCCCGGGGGTGTCGGGTGGTGCCGCCGGATTGGTTACCTTTATCAGCAATGTTCTTAAACTTTTGATCGTCGCCGGCGGGATTTACGCGGTTTTTAATTTAATTATGGCCGGATATGAATTTATCAGCGCCGGGGGAGACAGCCAAAAAGTAGCCAAGGCCTGGAATAAAATCTGGCAGACAGGCTTGGGACTTTTAATAGTTGCCGGCTCTTTTACTATCGCGGCGATTTTCGGACGAATAATATTCGGCAGCGGTTATTCTATTCTGTCACCGGTAATTTATGGTCCGTAATTTGATTGTCAAACCGGTTCTGGCTCAAAATCCGCAACCTTTGGGGGATATCAGCGGTATCGGCCCTTTAGGCCTTGAAGGCGGCGGCGATCCGGCCGGGATTTTAAATACGATTGTTTCCAATTTGCTGGGATTTTTAACTATTTGCGGCGGGATCTGGTTTATCATCCAGCTGATCCTTGCCGGGTACAACTTTATCAGCTCTCAAGGCGACGCCCAGAAAATCAAAGATGCTCAAAGACAGATTACTAACGCCTTTATCGGCATTGCCGTGGTTGTCAGCGCAATTTTCCTGCTTTCGCTGATCGGCGAACTGTTGGGCGTTGAGTTTTTAAACATCGTTGAACAAATTAATAATTTAACCCCGTAAAATGCCGGTTTATGCCCAATCATTAACCAATCCCGCCTTGAATGCTACCATAGGCGGACTAACCGGGAGCGCTTTCTTAAGCCGGGCCCTGCCTTTTTTGTTTACCTGGCTGATTATAATCGCCCTGATCTTTTTCCTGATCAATTTGGTCTTAGCCGGCTTAAACTGGATCCAAAGCCAGGGAGACAAAGCCCAGATTGAAACGGTCAGGAGAAAGATCAGCCATAACTTCATCGGTATTTTGGTGGTGTTCTCAGTTTTCCTAATCGCCAAGCTAATCGGCACGTCTTTGGGTATTGCCGGGCTGGAAAATTTGCGGATTACTCTGCCGACGTTGTAGAATTAAAACCTAAAGCAGGTTATTTAATGATTTTTATTATGAGAGGGGGTGACCATGAGAGAACTTATTAAAGCAGCATCTGCTCAAATCAAACTGGCGCCGCAAGATACCTTCAGCGCTTTGGGAGGTTTAACCATAGAAGGAGTAATCAGCGGTCTGGTAAGACTGCTTTTGGTAATCGTAGTTTTGGTTTTCTTCTTCATTTTGGTTTTAGGAGGAGTCAGATGGATCACCTCCAGAGGAGACAAAGCGGAGGTTGAAGGGGCGCGAAACCAAATCACTCACGCTTTGATCGGTTTGGCAATTATTTTCGTCGCCTGGGCGATTATCCAACTGGTAGGTACCATGTTCGGGGTCGAGCTGCTAAACCTGACGATTCCTACTTTTACCTAAGGATTATAAAAGTGAGAAGATTACTTGGAAAAATTAACTGCTGGGGGGCGGTGTTTGCGGCCGACCCCCAGGTTTGGTCTGGAGATTGTGTTTTTGACGGAGATGTGGCCACAATCCAGGGAATCGAGTGTTTGTTCCGCAATGTTTTGGGGGTGATTACTTCTTTGGCCGGGCTGGCTTTTGGAGTGATGATCGTTATCGGCGGGTTTAATTTGATTTTCTCCGGAGGGGAAAAGAGCAAAATCCAGGCAGCCAGAACAACTCTTACTTTAGCCTTCGCAGGGATCGCTTTGATCATCGGCGCCTGGTTTATATTGCTTCTGATCGAGACGGTCACTGGCGCTCGGGTGACGGAGTTTACCGTGCCGAGACCGTAAAAAAACTAAATTGCCATATTGCTACATTGTTAAACTGCTAAACGGTTACATGCTATATTGTTAAACCTGCCTGCCGGCCCGCTTCGACCGCTCAACGAGGCGAGCAGGCAGGTTGTTGGAAAAACTTCTCGACTCGAGTTTACCCTGAGTTTATCGAAGGGCTCGAAAGATAAAAATCAATATTACTAAATGGTTTGTCAGCCAACCAGGCCAACCACCCCCGGGGTGTCTGCAGATCTCACCCCGGGGGTGAACCGCCAAAACAAGGGGTTCTCTCCCCTCCGTCATCCTGAGGGAGTTCCGACGACGAAGGATCCCGTCGAGATTGAACAAGTTGCCATTCCAAGGGGATTCTTCGCTACGCCCTGTACCGGCTGGTACAGGGCTACGCTCAGAATGACGGGGGGGTGAGGGGATTCTTCTCCTTCGACAAGTTTTAATAGTGAGCGTGTCGAACTGCTCAGGATCGTGACCCTTCAACAAAGCCTCAGGGTCAGAATGACGAGAAAGCGAAAAGCTAAAAATTAGAGGACAGGAAGTTCTCGACTCGAGTTTACCCTGAGTTTATCGAAGGGCTCAAAAGATAAAGGGCTTTGGTCTGTTTTCCTAATTCCTGGTCCCTAATGCTTAACCCCCAATGATTAATGACAAATGATAAATGAATAAATAATTCGGGGGGTTTACTTCGCAGGTCTCTCTTGTTAAGCTGTGTATAATATAGCGCCGCGGCTTTTTAAAACCCTTTTTGGGTAGGAAAGGAAGTCCCAAACTCAGGTAGCCCTAAGACCAAACAAGGATAGTTTAGAAAAAGCGCCAATAAAAAAATGAAAAAGTTTTTTTTGACTGTTTCGGTTTTTCTTCTTCTAACTGTTTTCTCCTGCGGTAGAGTCTCCGCCCAGGTGAACATTATCGAAGGCTACGACGGCCAAACGCTGCAAAATGTTATCAATGAGTTCGGCGCTAACGCCTGGGTAGTAGTCACCGGTGAACCGGAAAACGCCACTCTGATCAACGTAGTTAATTCTTATTCTTTTAATTGGGTTGTCCGCGGTCATGCCGCCTGGTTAAGCATCGGCCGGGACATGCTCAACAACCCTGCCGTCGCTGCCCAAAGATGGGGCAGTTTTTTCAGCCGGGTCAGCAGAACTTTTTATTTTGAACCCTGGAACGAGCCGGAGCATCCGGCAGAGTGCGGCGGTTTATCGGTTGACCAATGCGCTAACAGGATGATCGCCTTTTTACAAGCTCTGCAACCTTATTTAGACGCTAACCCGCAAGTAAGGCTGATGACCCCGGCTTTTGATACTTTGCATTCTAACCATGACGCTTTAATCCAAAACCTGCTCAGCAAAAACTTTTTTAACCGGTTTTCTTTTGAGGCTGTTTCTTATCATATATACGGAGAGCAAAACATCACCAGCTATCAAGGCGAGTTGGCCCAGTGGGGAGTTTCCGGATTGCCAATCGTGATTACCGAATCCGGCGCCTTAAGCGGCGGCGTTGCCGCCTATATTCCCAATTTACTTTGTCTTTTTTATAACCAGGCGGTGCCTGTCTGGCAAGCCAGCGGTCAAGCGCGCGGCTGGGCTTTATTTGACCGCGCCCCGGGAGACAGCGGCTATACCGGCTGGAACCTTTGGGCTCCGGAGGCGGAATGCGTCCGCCAGGCTTTGCGCGGAGAACAGCCGGACTGCGCTACCTGCGGGGAATTAAACAACGGCGCCGGCTATCTTCAATCCGGCTTGGGCCGGGCCTCGCTTTGCCCGGAAATCCCTTTGGGTCCGGACGGGGAGTGTCTGCCTTTTAACCCCAATGTTGACTGCTATTACGCCCCGAATCTACAGCAAGGGTGCAACGTTCCGGTCAGTCTGCCGGAATTCGGAGATACCTGCCAGTATGATTTAAGAAGCTCGGTTACCGTTGTTAATCCGCAAACCAATCCTGAGGGACAGGAGATAATCAACGGCCGGTATACCGCTGATTTGAACGAGGACTGGAATCAAAACGGAGTGCCCTTGCCGATCGCCAATTTCTTTTTCGCTTTGGCCAAGAGACCGGAATCAAATATTCCCTTAAACATTTCCCCGGTAGTCAACGGCTTTGATTTAGGCTCAGCCAACAGAGGACTTCTTGGCAGAACCCTCGGGGCTAGAAGAGACGGGGTAATGATTCAGGCAGTGACGGCTCACTACGACGACAGTCAAGGAGCGGATTTTATTATCGCCTGCGCCTTTGTTCCGGAAGGAGGCAGGGTTTACGCCGCGCCGGTAACTTCGGCTACCGCTTCCTGCGCCTCGGGAGACCGGCCGGTTTACGCCAGTGAATTGGCCTGTATGAACGAAACCCAAACTTATAAAGCAATCGCTCCGGGATTAAGAATAGAGTTCCTGCCCTTTCCGGCAGAAGTGATTGAAATGTGCGACCGGCTCTACGGAGCGGACCGGTTTCAAACCGGCAGGATTTCCCCAAACAGTATCCTCGGCCAAACGTCTGGAGCCTCCGGAGAGTTATTGGCTTTTCTGCCCCATATTATTGCCAACGAACTTTGGGAAAGACTGCCTGCTCATGCCGCCAGCTCGTTGAGGTTTACCGCCACTATTCAGGAAAGAACCGAAGTGGGCGAGCTGGGTTACGGCGGCGGAGTAGTTGACGCTTCCGGATTCGGCAATGATAGGGAAAACAGGAGAACCGATTTTTCTTACGCCAACAACTGGATTCCACAGAGGGAATTAGCCGGACTTGATGCCCAGTTAGCCATGCCGGTAAACACATGTGGCGACAGGGTCAGACAAGACTATCTGGCCACTTCGACAGTCCGGATCAGAAGCATTTTTGAAATTATTATCGAATTTATCAACCGGGCAATTGATTTTTTGGTTTCCCAGGACGAAGAGGGCAACCCCGTTTACCAAGAAAGCCAGGATGTGCCGGTTTCAGCCCAGGCGACCTTGGATTATCCGGGTTTTAGCCCGGCTTTGGAAAAATATAATCTGATGTTTTACCACATTCTGCCGGAAAGGGTCGGTCGGGAACTGAAAGAGGCTCAAGACCCGGCAATGCAGTTGAAAAGAGAACAATCTTTCGGCCATGCGGATCAGTCGATGTTTCTGCCCAAAACCCCAAAGGGAGAATCAGTGGCAGAAACTGCCCATGGCTTTCTCTGGCCGGAAAGATGGAAAAACAGCGAGTTTGCCTTGTAGAAAATTGGGGCAAAGAACGCCATTCCGAAGTGGTTGACAAGACTAATTTGATCGGTGATAATTGAATCAAATAAAGATGAAATTGAAAAGGATCGCCATTATTTTCAGCCTTCTTTTAGTTGTTTTCTCCGGAGCCGCTTTCTTTGCCAAAAAAGCAGAGGCGAGTTTGACTTTTCAGGAATGGATCGACGATACCGAAATGGGAGAAGGAAATATGGAACAATGGCAGGATGAGGGCTGGGGTAACGATATCTTCAGTTTGACTTCCATTTTCATCGGCAAAGACCTTACTTTACTGCAAGGAAAAGAACCGGGCAAGACTTTTGCCAATGCTAAAGGAGCGCTCCCTTCCACAATTAAACTGATCGGCCAGCTTTATAAACCTCCCGCATCGGGAACTCTTTATCTTGCCGACACTCTCCAGAGGATCGGGGGCAAACAGGCTTACGCTCAGGGAATCGGATTCGTCGGCCTACAGCCGATTTTGCCTATCTGGAGAGGGTTTAGAAATGTCACTTATGCCATCTTGACTATTGTTTTTGTAGTTATCGGCGTGGCAATTATGTTTAGAACCAAAGTATCCCCCCAGGCGGTAATCACTGTTCAAAATGCCCTGCCGAAAGTAATCGGAGCCCTGCTCTTAATTACCTTTTCTTACGCTATTGCCGGCTTTATGATAGATATAACCTATCTTGTTTTGGCTCTGGTAATCAGACTTTTGATGTCTGCCGGTCTCTCTCTTCCGGGAGGCCAATCGTTCCAGGATTTAGTTAATTTCAACATGATAGATGCGCTTCAATTGGTTCTTGGCAGTATTCCCTGGATAACAGTAGAAGCTTTGGCGGCTGTTTTGGGGGCAATAATTTTCGGACTATTGGGAGGGTTGATAGGCAATCTGCCCGGGATCTTACCAGGCGCCGCCGCCGGATTAGTAATCGGACCTGTTTTAATAGGGTTAATAATACTTATTTATATCTTGTTCAACTTGATGAAATTTTTCTTTGCCTTGATGAAGTGTTATGTCAACGCGCTTCTGCAAATAGTTTTAGGACCTCTCCAAATTATCGCCGGGGCGATACCGGGAATGCAAACCAGCATGGGATTCGGGACCTGGCTGCAAAGGTTAATGGCTAATCTTTTGGTATTTCCTATCTCTGCTCTATTTTTGATTATCGCTAAAATGGTGATTGATGCCGGCTCACAAGGGCTATGGGCGCCGACGCTATTGGGACAAGGTCAAACAGGTGGTATTATGGGAGGATTCACCGCTTTAACCGGAGGGGGATTGTTAACAGTATCAATCGGTTTAGGAGTAATAACAATTTTGGCAAAATTACCGGATCTGATCGTCCAGTCGGTCTTTGCGATCAAACCGTCACCGTTTGGGGAAACTGTAGGGGCCGGATTGGCCGGTTTTGGAGCAGGGGCGATGGCACCAGTTAGAGGAGCGTTGGGAGTTGCCCAACCAGCACTAACAGGAGGAGCGTTGGGATTGGTAGACCAACGTTTGGGGAGAATGGAAACTTCACCTACCGGGGGAAGTAGAACAATAATGGGAAAGTCTATTTCTGATGTCAGAGGAGGCGTAAAGAAGTTCCGAGACTACTTGGCTCAACAGAAAAAATCAACACCTGCGCCCTAATTCTTAAAGCGTCCTGTCAGATAGATCTAAAGGTACTCCAAAAGAGTTATCGTGCTTATTTACGCTCGAGGATAACCTTGTGCACTTTCATTTACTTTCTTACGGTAGTTCTCGAGTTTTTTATTCCTAGTTTGCTGATCTCTAATACCCATTTCCCCTTTACCTTCTAATACTTGACCTCTTTCATAAAGTTCTGCGTCATCACCCACCCTTTTAGCTAAAAGGTCAACAAGCCAAGGATTCTTATCAAGGTCAGCCGAAGTTATAACCAGCAAGTCCTCTGCCGTAGTAATCTCCCCACCACCACGTCTCTGATCCCAAATCATTTGGCAAACTAATTCAACCACTGGCCGGGTCATCACTCCGTCCTCGTGGCAAACTTTTTCTTGAGTATATTCTTTGATCCTAGTCAGTGCTTGCTTTAACCAATCCACTTCGAAAGCGTTATAGGTGTCTCCACCCCTCCAGTAATTACGTAAGGCCGCTTTTCTCATAAAAGCTCCCAAACAATTGGCTAATACCCTCATCGCCTCAGCCTTGCCTCTTCGATTTTCAGGATCTTTTGGGTCTTCAAAAGAAAGGGCGTAGCTCTTTTCTGCCCTCTTTAGAGTATCGGCAGCCCAATCCGACCACACTCTGATAGCTTTAAAGGCTGTCGAAGTTCTGCCAAGCAATAGCTCTATTTGTTCTCGCGGCATGTTGCTAAGTTGATCGTAAAGCTTACAGGCTTGGAATATCTTTAAGTTTTGTAAAAAGAAGAAATTTTCAGGCTGAGCTCCAGGAATATCGGAAAGCTGAGTTTCACCAGTTAATAAAACATCAAAAGCCCTCTTGCCACCATGTTTCATGTAGAAAAGTAGCGGCAGCGCCGCCCGTTCAGCCGTCTCGGCGATAACCAGGTTTAGCGGGGAGGGGTACCCCTTACTCGCTTCGGATTTAAATTTACCTTTAATATCAAAAATCTTGATTGTGTCTGGGGGAGCAATAGCAAAAGCTGACCCCGAAGTTCCATCTTCTGCCTCGATAACCTGAAAATTCTTATCTTTCGGATTGTCATAAAAAGCGTTCAAAAACGTTATTTCTCTAAAAGAGTTAACTATTCCAACAGCATTTTCAGCTAAAAACTGACTCCCTCCGCAATCCGCTTGTATCTTTTTCGCCAAAGCCGCATTAAATCCATCTTTAAAATCAGGTGTTATATTACTAACAGCGCAAAGGTTACGTCGAAAACCCGGCAAAGGAGAGTCTTCTTGCAATCCTTCACCTCTATCCAATTGAAGCGTGATTCTAAACCCGGTGTTTATTCCCTCCCTAATTCCAGGAAGATTAAATAAAGCATCCATGTGAGTAGCCGTAATCGGTGTCCTAACATCAAGGGCCAATTTTCCAATCATGCCAATATCAGAAATCGTTTCTACAAAAGCGTTTTTACGTTCGATCAACTCGCTGACTGATAGTGCTGCCATGGCAAACTGACGGGCCTGGGCTTCTTTTCTCGTCAATCTATCTCGAACTTCAACCTGATTTTCCTGAGCCAAAGTGGTTTCGTTCTCGCAAACGAGAATTAACTTTTGTTCCAGCCCGGCAACGACATCTTCTTGCTCTCTAACAGCCGCTCGCAAGCTCCTAAGATTATGATGAACTTTCTGAGCGTCCGCCTCAGAAACGTCGCTGCGCGCGCCCCTAGCTTCTGACCAATCGATCTCAGCAAGAGTCAACCGGTCAACCAGGCTCTTCAAGCGTTCTTTTTCTTCAACTATTCCTCCAGCAAAATTAGCCGGCCCTTTTTCCATTATCGCTCCAATCTCGGCCCTGGACTGCTCATACAAAGAGGCTATTTCTGGAGGAGCATAATAATTCGCTCTCTCCTGATTCCGTAAACCAATAACAGCATCCGTATCAATGAGCAAAGCTCTGGTTAGGGCCGAAGAGGTAAACTCCGCTCCGGGCTCGAGCTCAGAAATAGCGTTAGCTGTTTGTTCGATATAGTAGCTGGCCCTTAGACGCCTTGTCTCCTGATAATCTCCTTCTGCCGCCTGCGTTTCAGCATCTCTCGCCCTACGATCCTCCTCGGGGGTCGGTCTTCTTCCAGTTTGGTCTCCCGGCCTTCCTGCTTCTGCTTCAGTCATATTAGTTGTATTTTACCATTCTCCATCTAAAATTGCGAAAGAAAAATCAAAAACAAAGGCGCCAGTTCTGGAAGCGATCCTGCCGCCGCTGTTATAATGGTTGCATGCGGTTTAAGAAAGTAGTTTTCAGCACCGGGCTGATTATTTTTGTCTGGCTGCCGATAGCAATCGGAGGGGCATTTTTATTGTCGCTGAAAGACCGGATTTATCCAAGAACCTTTGTCGCCGGAATTGATGCCGGCGGAATGACTAAGGAACAGGCAGGAAAATTAATCAGCCAAAAAACGCAAACAGAAAAACCTTTTAAAATCATTTTAAAGGAAGAGGAAACTTCCGTCGAAACAGAGTGGCAAATAGATTTGGATGAATTGGGCTTAGAATACCGGGTAGCAAAAGCAGTCGAAGAGGCCTACTTTGAACCGAGAAAAAAGAAAATAGAAAGCCTTTCTTCCAATACTTATTTAGAGTTAGCCTTTGTCATTGACCAAAACCTTTTGGAAGAAAAATTAGCCACCATCGCCGCCGAGATTTACCAGGCCGATATTCCCAGCCAAATCAGTTTTGATCATCAAAAAAACGAAGTCGTTTTCAACTTAGGCCAGGAAGGCAAAGAGTTAGACATTGAAGATACCAAAAAGGCGATTTTTAAAAAGGTCGGACAAATGGATTTTGGTCAACCGGCAGTCTTAGCGGTCAGGAAACTGAGCCGGCTGCCCTCGGAAGACCAAATCCAAAAAGCTAAAGAAAAAGCCCGGAAACTTTCAAACAAGATCCTTACCTTAATCAGCCAACAGCAAAATTTTGTGATTGAAAACAGCCAGCTGATAGAATTCGTCGGGCTTTTCTCGGATTGGAAGAAAGACGAAATTGCCCAATATGTTGAGGTTTTATCTCAATCGGTAAACCGGCCGGCCTTAAACGCCCTTTTCCAGATTACGGGAGGGAAAATCGCTGTCTTTAAACCGGAACAAAAAGGATTCAGATTAGATAAGAATAAATCGGTGGTGGTAATTTTAGAAGGCTTGGATGAGCTGGCCGCAAAAGACAACGGCAGTGTCGCCAAGGAATTGCCTTTAGAGGAGCTGAACCCGAGTATTACTGCTTCCAATACCAATAGGTTGGGAATTGTCGCTTTAATCGGCCAGGGAGAGTCCTGGTTCAGCCATTCGATCGTTACCAGAGTTCACAATATTGATTTGGCCTCGAGCAAAATCCACGGCTATCTGATCCCGCCGGGAGAAGTTTTTTCAATCAATGAGGTTTTGGGCGATATTTCCAAGGCCACCGGATACCAGGACGCTTATATCATCAAAGACGGCAAAACTATTTTAGGAGCCGGCGGCGGAGTCTGCCAGGTCTCGACTACCTTATTTAGAGCGGCGATTAACTCCGGTTTGCCGATAACCGAAAGGCACGCCCACGCCTACCGGGTCTATTATTACGAAGAAAATTATCAACCCGGTTTTGACGCCACTGTTTTCTATCCCTCCTCGGATTTGAAATTCAAAAACGACAGCCAAAACCATATTTTGATCCAAAGGGCTTTTGACGCCAAAAAACACTACCTTTCTTTCCAGTTTTACGGCTCGCCCGATGGCAGAAAAGTGGAAATCAGCAATGTCCGGCTCTGGGGAATCGTTCCCCCGCCGGAGGATCTTTATATTGACGATCCCACTTTAGCGGCGGGGGTAGTTAGACAAATAGATTTTAAAGCCTGGGGGGCCAAAGCGGCCTTTGACTGGAAAGTGTTTAACAAAGAAGGAGGAATTTTGCAGGAGCAAACATTTTTTTCCAATTACCGACCCTGGCGGGCGGTGTTTTTGAGGGGAAGTAAAAACTAATATTTATTTGTCATTTAACATTAAACATT
>Ga0180009_10005710_pt1 | contig 13259 bp, 11 predicted proteins | sample OS_PC_MetaG_FD_123537 | JGI IMG/M metagenome (GOLD analysis project Ga0180009, IMG submission 123537) | Groundwater microbial communities from the Aspo Hard Rock Laboratory (HRL) deep subsurface site, Sweden - OS_PC_MetaG | ecosystem: Environmental > Aquatic > Deep subsurface > Groundwater... | reverse complement strand
GGCAAAACACCCAAGGACTTCGACGTCGCAACCGACGCCACCCCGGAAGAAGTGCGACGGCTGTTCCGCCGCTCGCGCATCATCGGACGCCGCTTCCAGATCGTCCACGTCATGTGTGGCCGCGTGACCATCGAAGTCACCACCTTCCGTTCCAACGAGCAAAAAGAAACGGATGAAGTCGACGAACGGCCCACCGACGAGCATGGCCGCCTGTTGACGGACAACGTCTTCGGCAGCATGGCCGATGACGCCGCACGCCGCGACTTCACCATCAACGCCCTTTATTACGACCCCTCGCGCGAGGAAGTGCACGACTACTTCGACGGCGTGGCCGACTGTAAAAAACGGGTGCTGCGCATCATCGGCGACCCCGAAACGCGCTTCCGCGAAGACCCGGTGCGCATGCTGCGTGCCGCGCGTTTTGCCGCCAAGCTCGATTTCCATATCGACCCCGAAACGCGCAAGCCGGTCGCCACCCTGGCCCCCTTGCTTTCCAATATTCCGCGTGCCCGCATCTTCGACGAAGCATTGAAACTGCTGATGTCCGGCCACGCCCTGCGCGGCGTGCACCAGCTACGCGCCGAAGGCCTGCACCACGGCATGCTGCCGCTGCTCGACACCATCCTCGACGACCCCACCGGCACCCGCTTCATCAACGCCGCACTCAAAACCACCGATGCGCGCATCGCCCAGGACAAACCCGCCTCGCCGGCATTTCTGTTTGGCACGCTGTTGTGGCCACAGGTGCTGCAGCGCTGGCAGGCGCTGGAAGCCGGCGGCGAAAAACCGCAGCCTGCCCTCTTCACGGCGATGGACGAAGTGCTCGACGCGCAGCGTGGCCAGCTCGCCATTCCGCGCCGTTACGATGGCATGATGAAAGAGATCTGGGCGCTGCAACCGCGCTTTGAACAACGCGGCGGTCAACGTCCGTATCGCCTGCTCGAACATCCCCGCTTCCGCGCCGCCTACGATTTTCTGCTGCTGCGCGCTGAGTCCGGCGAGATCGATACCGAGATGGGCGAGTGGTGGACGCGCTTCCAGGAAGTCGACGATAACGCGCGCGAATCGATGCTCAAGACCGACAGCGCGCCTAAGCCGCGCCGTCGCCGCAAACGCAAAAACCCCGGTGATTCAACAGGCCCCACCACGGGTGAAAACGAACCCACATGAGCGTCATTGCGACCATCGGGCTGGGGGCCAATCTTAACGACCCTGCCGCGCAGGTTGAATATGCGCTGGCCGAGCTCGACCGCCTGCCCGGCACCCGATTGACTGCGCATTCCTCGTTGTATGCCTCGGCTCCTGTTGGTTACGTGGACCAGCCCGACTTCATCAACGCCGTCGCCCAGGTGGAAACCACTCTCGCGCCGCGCGCACTGCTGGATGCATTGCTCGACATCGAACATCGCCATGGCCGCGAACGCAGCTTTCGCAATGCCCCGCGCACCCTGGACCTGGACCTGCTGCTGTACGGACACGCGCATTTTCATGAAGCGGCCCTCACGCTGCCGCATCCACGCATGTGTGAACGCGGCTTTGTACTGCTGCCTTTGCTTGAGATCGCGCCCGACACCGTCATTCCAGGACGCGGCCCGGCTGCCGACTGGCTTGAAGCCTGTGCCGACCAACACATTACCGTCCTCCCACCCCCTGCTGCGGCCGTCAACGCATGAGTCTTGATCGTTACCGTTACGTCGTCGTCGAAGGTCCTATCGGCGCCGGGAAAACCAGCCTCACGCACAAGCTGGCCGAGCATCTGAGTGCCGACACCCTGCTGGAAAACGCCAGCGACAATCCGTTCCTGCCGCGCTTTTACCAGGAGCCCAAGCGCTACGCGTTGCCCACGCAGCTGCATTTCCTGTTCGAGCGTTCACGGCAAATACGCGAGCTGGCGCAGGGGGATTTGTTTCGTGCCGGCACCGTATCCGATTTCCTCATCGACAAGGACATGCTGTTTGCACGCCTGAACCTGGACGACGACGAGTTCGAGCTGTACCAGAAAGTGTATGCCGACCTCACCCTACAAGCGCCCACGCCCGATCTGGTGATTTACCTGCAAGCGCCCATCGACGCGCTGCAGGAACGCGTCAACCGGCGTGGGGTGGAGTTCGAGCGCGGCATGGACGCGGGCTATTTGCAACGCCTGGCCAACAGCTATAGTGAGTTTTTCCACCGTTACGATGCGTCGCCGCTCTTGATCATCAATACCAGCAATCTCAACTTCGCCGAGAGCGATGAAGATTTCAAACTGCTGCTGGAACGCATGACCAAAATGCGCGGCCCGCGCGAATTCTTCAGCCGCGCGGCATAAGCGCGCCTTCATCACAATGGCCATTACGCTTTCCACACTCAAGGCTATGCGCGAGCGCGACGAGAAAATCGCCGTGCTCACCTGCTATGACGCCAGCTTCGCCCGCGTGCTCGATGCGGCCGAAGTCGACGTGCTGCTGGTCGGCGACTCGCTCGGCATGGTGATCCAGGGCCACAGCTCGACGCTGCCGGTCAAGCTGGCCGAAATGAGCTATCACACGCGCTGCGTGGCGGCGGGTACCGAACGCGCCTTCATCGTCGCCGACCTGCCGTTTGGCAGCTACCAGCCGTCGCCCGAGCGCGCCTACACGTCTGCGGCACGCTTGATGGCGGCAGGCGCACACATGGTCAAGCTCGAAGGCGGCGCGGTCATGGTCGACACGGTGGCCTTTCTCACCCAGCGCGGCATCCCGGTGTGCACACACATCGGTTTGTTGCCGCAGTCGGTCAATCAGCTAGGCGGCTACAAGGTGCAGGGCCGCGAGGAGGCTGCAGCCGCCCAGTTGGTGGCTGACGCACGCGCGCTGGAATCTGCCGGTGCCGGGCTGATCGTGCTGGAAATGGTGCCCGCAGCCGTGGCAAAAGCCGTCACCGATGCGCTGACCATCCCCACCATCGGGATAGGCGCAGGCGCTGCCTGTTCCGGCCAGGTGCTGGTGCTGTACGACATGCTGGGGATATACCCGCATGCGCCCAAGTTCTCGAAGAACTTTCTCGCCGGCACTGATAGCATCGAAGCGGCGACACGCGCTTACGTCACCGCCGTTAAAAACGGAAATTTCCCGACCGCCGATCACGCATTCTGATGCAGCTTTATCACACCGTTGCCGAATTACGCGCCGCCCTCTCCGGGCAGAAAAACATTGCATTTGTCCCGACCATGGGCAACCTCCATGCGGGCCACATCTCGCTGCTTGAACTGGCGAAACAGCACGGCCATCCCGTTGTAGCCAGCATCTTTGTCAACCCGCTGCAGTTTGGCGCCGGCGAAGACTTCGAGCGCTATCCGCACACGCTGGATGCCGACTGCGCGTGGCTGGAAGCTGCCGGGTGCGACATAGTGTTTGCGCCCGATGTCGCCGAGGTTTATCCCGTGCCACAGACATTTACGACACGCCCGCCTGACAGCCTGACACAGGATTTGTGCGGCGCCTTCCGCCCCGGCCATTTCACCGGCGTGGCGACCGTGGTGTTGAAACTGTTCAATCTGGTTCAACCCAAAACTGCCGTATTTGGCAAAAAGGACTTCCAGCAGTTGTTGGTCATCCGCGAACTGGTCCGGCAGTTCAACCTGCCAATCGAAATTCTGGCGGGCGACACCCTGCGGGAGGCCAGCGGGCTGGCGATGAGTTCACGCAATGCCTATCTCAGCGAGTCAGAACGGTTCCAGGCAGCCCAGTTGCAGAGCCAGCTTGCTGCCATCGTTGACGCCATTCAGGCGGGTGAACGTGATTTTGAGGCTTTGTGCACCACCGCCAGCCGTCACCTGAAAATGGCGGGCTGGCGCGTCGATTATGTTGCGCTACGCGACGCCACCACCCTGCAGCCGCCCACGGCCGGCAGCCCCCGGCTTGTCGTACTGGGCGCGGCCTGGCTGGGCTCAACCCGACTGATCGACAACATCGATTTTTCCCTGTTGGGTAATTTGCCCTGAAGTTTTATAATGGCTGTCCATTTTTCGTGAGGGCACCGTCATGCAAAGAACGATGCTCAAGTCCAAGCTTCATCGGGCAACTGTCACCCATTCCGAGTTGCACTACGAAGGCTCGTGTGCCATCGATGAGGCACTGCTGGACGCTGCAAATATCCACGAATACGAGCAGATCCAGATTTACAACGTCACCAACGGTGAGCGATTCACCACCTACGCCATCCGTGCAACCCGCGGATCAGGCATGATTTCGGTCAACGGCGCGGCCGCGCATAAAGCGAATCCGGGCGACCTCGTCATCATCGCCACCTACGCGGTCTACAACGAACTGGAACTGGCGCGCTATGCACCGGAACTGGTTTACATAGGCGAAGGCAACTGCATCCTCGACACACGCCACGAAATTCCAGTGCAGGCAGCGTAAAGCTGCCGCCCAATAAAAAAGCCGGGGAGACCCGGCTTTTTTATTGGGCGGATAAATCGACGGTTAAAGCGATATTGACTGGTTGCCAGCCATAGGTAACGAAGATCAAAACATGCTGCACGCTGTTAAGCGCAGCATGTTTTTTCGCTGCAACTGCTTGCTATATGTGAACACCGGCATAGCGAAATTGTTTGGCAAAATGATTAATTTCTTTAATCGATGTGATTCTATAAATAGCTTTACCTTTACCACGACGCTGAATCTCCTCGAACAACTCAGGAGTCCAGAACTTGGGAGATAACCGCAGATATTTCCAGCTTGCCAATGTACCTTTCAAAACCGAACTCCCTTCAGGCCACCCTAGTGGTTTTACAAAACAGCTCTTTAGTAACCTCTTAGTAACCCACCAGTAGTGAACAAAATACGGCAAATCAACGTAAATAAGCGTATCTGCAGCATCAATACGCAACCAAAAAGATTTTAATGTCCCAAGCCCTTCAATTATCCAGTCGTCAGTATCGATCAAATCGGCATGCTTTTTTGAATACTCTTCAGGTGAAACACGCTCACCATTTTTCTTGTACTCGATTAAATCTAACGCACACAATGTAATACCTGTTTCAGCAGAAAGCTTTCTACTCAGAGTTGATTTTCCACCTCCGGGCTTTCCAAATACAGCAACCTTATTCATTTAATGATGCTTCCCTTCGCTCGGGTCCTGATTGAATATAACGTGTCAATAACCGGCGCAGCTTCACTGCGTCCGGCGCCAAAGGCGCGAAATTGATTGATTTGTTAGCATTGCGCGCTCTGCAGTGCCTGTCGAATAAAAGGCCATTTTTTCTCTGTATATGCTTCGCGATCTTCTTTATAAGCCGCTGCCAGTTCTCGTTTTAAATTCGCATACTGCGATGCCACATTGGCATCCGAGCGCAGCAAATCACGAAATTGAATGCGTTCTTTCCATAGAGGGCTTTCAAACGGTATCAAATGCAGGTGATGTGTTCGGAAAGCATCCGATGGTTTACAAAACCAGTGCATCACTTCTATTTTGTAAGGCCAATATTCATAGCCATCTGCTACGAGCACTTCGATAGCAGGCTTGGATTCCTCGAGGGACTTGACGCCAAACATCACATCAATCACAGGCTTGGCTACCATGCCTGGAACAGCCGTGCTCCCAACATGTTCAATGCTACCGAAATACCATTCACCTGCTATGGCCATTAAGTGGCTTTTTTCCTCCTCAAATTTTGATGTCCATGAAAAATCATATTCTTCGAGTATCACTGGTGCTCGGATCATGCTGTGAATTCCCCTAGTGATGTTCACGTGTTCAAGTTGAGGGGCGTGCCGCTTTTGGCGCGTTCCTCTCGAACGCCATGTCAGGTGGCATTCGCCACCCATTGCGAGTGCGACAACCGATACAAACAGTGTTGTCGAAGAGCGCTATCCACTGGGACGCTGGGATGCTCAAATGTTGCTTCTGTCTCACGCATGCCAAGCTTTACCATAACGGCACGTGACCTGAGATTGGTGACCGAGGTAAAAGACACGATTTCCGCTAACCCGAGCCGCTCGAAGCCAATGCGAAGCGCGCCGCGTGCTGCTTCATTGGCAAAACCATTGCCCCAATGCTTTGCAGCCAGCCGCCAACCAACCTCGACACACGGAGAGAATGGAAGCTCTGGTGCTGGGATATGCAAACCAACAAAGCCAATGAACTCATTTTCACGCTTCGTTTCCACAGCCCAGAAACCCCAACCACGTTCAGCTATCAGTACTTGGCAACGATTTGCCAATGCGTCACTTTCGGTACGACTGAGAGCAGCTGGATAGAACGCCATAACCTTTGGGTCGGCATTTAGCACGGCAAAAGGTTCTCGGTCGGCAGCGCACCATTGACGCAACCGAAGGCGCTCAGTATCGAACTCAAACAGCTCGGGCATTTTCTCCGATACTCATGCTTGATGACGCGTAAGGCCGAATTTCAGCGGCGGACGAAGTCCGTCCACTGCTTCGCTTTGTTAGGTGGCATATGGTGAGAATCAGGCATTCTCAGTCCCGATCCAATAATGCAGCTCGTTGAGTGTCTGAAGCAGCCGTTGACTCCGCAAATTTGGCGACGTTTAGAACTGCCGTCAAGTCCTCCGCCATATCCAGCGCAAGCCGCGCACGCTTCAGCGCAAGACGCCCGTGGTATTCGGCGGCATCGCGCATTTGCGCATTTCCAAGCGATGAAAGAGCGCGCAACGCTTTTTGTAGCCGCACCGACACCTCGACCACACCAGCGCCGTCACGGGCAATCGCCGTGAAAGCATCATCGAACATGTCACGTAGCGAGATCTCTGGCACTTCTACGCGATCGTACTTCGGAGCCTGTTGATCTCCAGCCGTCGCGGGCTCATTCCACTGAACAAAGAGCCGCAGCAATGTTCCTACGACATCGATCGCCGTACCGGGATCATTCACCGCGGGCGATAAGGCGCGGCTGGCGATCTCCGACAGCACCACCAAACCAAATCGCGGGTCGTCGTCGAAAAGGCGATCACCTCCGATCTGGAACGACTTGACGACACGCTCGCAGTCAATATCGTTCTGATCGCCCGGGTGGAAGCTGACGTATGCCAGTGGCTGGTCAGGGGCCGTGAACGTGCCCGGCAGCGCCGCGACCACCACCCGCACCTGGGCTTCCTCCGCCCATGTCTGAAGCGCGGCAATGTCGATGTATTGCACATACCCTACGCTTGCTGCGAATACTGCACGTCCACGCGCCTGGGAGCGTACCGGCATACCGCAAAGAGTGGGTGCATCACGCCGCCGCTTCAGGGCTCCTGCGGTCGCCTGTTCAACCTTGTTAATCGTCGATCCCATTCGTCCAAGGCGCGCGATGCGGTCAACCCAGCGGACAAACGTAATGATGACCATGCCGAACACGATAACCGTCAGGGTAAAGAGGATGAAGAGGCCTGCCGTCCCAAAGTAGTTGTTCTTGACCGCAATGAGCGCCACGATGCTGAAAATGAATGAACCAACAAAGGTCGAAAGGGCGTTTTGGGATGCGTCATCGGCGACGACCAAAGTGAACGAGCGCGGTGTTGCCGTGCTGCTTGCCGAAGCGTAGGCCGACACCATCGACGCCACCGAAAAGGTGGCGATGAGCAACATACTGGCGGCCATGATGGACAACAGCGTCTCGATGGAGTCCGCTGCAATCTCAGGCACGAGTTGCGCTAACGCAGTGCCATCAGCGAATTTTGCGACAAATGCCGCCGCGATCGATAGCAGGCAAACAACCAGGGGTTTTACCCAAAGCCGGTCGCGAAACCGATTGAGGAGAAACCTGACGCGGTCCGCCGAAATAATAGAGGCCAACTCAATCTCCTATGCGCCGCCTAACCCATGAAAGAAAAACCAATGAAAAAATAATGGCGTCAGGCTGACCTCATGCTGAGCGCCGAAACCCCATTTGATGCGTAACCTTCAGGCAAGCCTGCCTAGGTCAATTTCCAGATATCGGCGTTGTATTCCCGCATGGTGCGGTCGGTGGAAAAGAACCCGCTCGACGCCGTGTTGAGTATGCTCATGCGCGTCCAGTTTGCCTTGTCCTGCCAGGCCTGCGCCACCTTGTCCTGCGCGTCGACGTAGCTGCCGAAATCGGCCAATACCATCCACGGGTCGTGCGGGCTCATGAGCGCGTCAAGGATCATGTCGAAGATCCCCGGCTCACACGAATTAAAGTGCCCGGAAGACAGGAGCTCGATCACTTCGCGTAACGACGGGTCATTTTCCACGTAAGACTGCGGCTGATAGTTCGGGCGCAATGCCTCGACCTCTTCTGCCCGAAGACCGAACAGGTAGAAGTTATCCGCCCCCACTGCATCGAGAATTTCAATGTTGGCTCCATCGTAGGTGCCTATCGTAATGGCGCCATTCATCATGAATTTCATGTTGCCGGTGCCTGACGCTTCTTTTCCGGCAGTCGATATCTGCTCCGACAAGTCCGTTGCAGGCGCGATGATTTCCATGCTCGTCACTCGGTAGTTGGGTAGGAAAGCCACCTTCAACCGACCATTGACCGCTGGATCATTATTGATGACTTCGGCCACGCTATTGATCAGCTTGATGATGCGCTTGGCGATCACATAACCCGGCGCGGCCTTGCCGCCTATCAGCACGCAACGGTCTGCCCAGCCTTCCAGATGCCCTTTCTTGACGCGGTTGTAGAGATGGATCACGTGCAGCACATTCAACAGTTGGCGCTTGTATTCGTGTATGCGTTTAACCTGGACGTCAAACAAGGCGTCCGGATTGAATTCCACGCCGCATTTGTCTTTGACCAGCCCAGCCAGCCGGACTTTGTTCGCCCGCTTAGACGCGTGCCACTGTGCATGGAATTCCGTATTTTCCAGCGCGGCCAGCGGCTTGAGCTTTTCCAGTTGGCTCAGGTCGGCAATCCAGGCATCCCCAATTTTGCTGGTGATCAGCGCACTCATGCCGGGATTGGCATGCGCCACCCAACGACGCGGGGTGACGCCGTTGGTCTTGTTGTTGAATTTGCCCGGCCACAAATCGACAAAGTCGCGAAACAGCCCTTCCTTCAGCAAGCGTGAATGCAATGCGGCAACACCATTGACTGAAAAGCTGCCGACGATCGCCAGCCACGCCATGCGCACCTGACGCTCCCCACCCTCTTCGATGATCGACATGCGACGCTTGCGACCCATGTCGCCGGGCCATTTCATCGAAACCTCACGCAGGAATCGAGCGTTGATCTCGTAAATGATTTCCAGCGGGCGTGGCAACAGACGCTCGAAAAGGGCAACCGGCCAGCGTTCCAGTGCTTCGGGCAAGAGCGTGTGATTGGTATAAGCCATGCAGCGTGTAGTAATCGCCCAGGCCTGGTCCCAAACCAGCCTTTCCTCATCGAGCAATAGCCGCATCAGCTCAGCCACCGCGATGGTGGGATGGGTGTCGTTCATCTGGAATACGTTTTGTTCGGCAAACTGAAGCAGATCGGTATTGCCGGCTGAGCGCCATTGCCGCATTGCATCCTTCAAACTGGCCGAGGCCAGAAAATACTGCTGGCGCAGTCGAAGCACCTTGCCGCTTTCACTGCTGTCATTGGGATACAACACCATCGATATGTGCTCGGCATGATTCTTTTCCTGCACCGCCTCGGTGTAGCTACCCGCGTTGAATTCATCCAGGTTGAATTCGTCTGTTGCTGCGGCTTTCCATAGTCGCAGCGTATTCACTGCGTGGTTGCGATAACCCGATATCGGCATGTCGAACGGAATCGCCAGTACATCATTGGTGCCGGCCCAGCGCGCACGCCCGATGCCTTCCTTGTCGCGAAAGTGCTCGGTGTGTCCACCAAAATGGACTCGGCAGGTAAATTCAGAACGCTCGACTTCCCACGGGTTGCCATCACGCAGCCAGTGATCCGTGTCTTCCATCTGGTAGCCATTTTCGATGCGCTGGCGGAACATCCCGTACTCGTAATGCAGGCCATAGCCCATCACCGGCAAATTCAGCGTGGCGCAACTGTCCATGAAACACGCTGCCAACCGGCCCAGACCGCCATTGCCCAGCCCGGCATCGAGCTCTTCTTCGGCAAGGCTTTCCAGATCATGGCCGAATCGCTGCAACGCGTCGTGCACAGGTTCGTCCAGTCCGAGGTTCAGTACATGGTTGGACAGCGCACGGCCGATCAGAAATTCGAGTGACAAGTAGTAAGCACGCCGCTTGCCCGGCTGATCGCGCGCCGCATAGGAATTCATCCAGTCCGACATGAGGCGATCACGCAGGGTCCAGGCCAGTGCCTGATAGGTATAGACCGGTGGGCACACTTGCAAGCGGCCCATATGGTAGAACCGATAACGCTCTATATCCTCGCCGATTTCAGCGGCGCTATTCGGCAGCGAATGCATGGAAAACGTAACAGCACACTGAGAATTAATGGGTGTGGATGGCATGGCTATCCTCGCTAATTGAAGTGGAATACAAAGCCAGATAATGGCCGGCGCTATCCGCCCAGTCGAATGACTGGCGCATCCCGGTTTGCTGCAGCTTCCGCCACTGGGCAGGCTTCTGATACAGCGCAAGGGCGCGACGAATCGTGGTCAGGAATGACGCCACATCCGGCGTTTCGAACACGAAGCCATTGGCGGTGGCATCTTTCATTGTGGTCTTGTCTGCATCGACCACGGTGTCGGCCAACCCACCTGTCTTGAATACGACAGGGGGGGTGCCGTAATTCAGGCTGTACATCTGGTTCAAGCCACAGGGTTCGAAGCGCGATGGCATCATGAACATGTCTGCGCCGGCTTCGATCTGATGCGCCAGCGACTCGTCATAGCCAATCTCAACAAATACACGCTCCGGATGCAGCTTGGCAAGGCGCATGAGCTTCTGCTCGTAGATCGTCTGACCACTTCCCAGTAGCACAAAACGAGCATCGGTTTCCGCCAACAAAACGGGGATCGCGGCGAGCACCCAGTCGACGCCCTTCTGTTCGACCAGCCGTCCCACCTGACCCAACAATGGCGCCTGCATGGCGGCATCGTCAGCCTGCGGCAGAAAACGCTCAATCAGGGATTGTTTGTTACGCCGCTTCCCGGGAAGAATACGACTCGATGAATATCGCGCAGGCAAGTATTCATCCGTGGAGGGACTCCAGATTTTGGTATCGATTCCATTGAGAATGCCATGCAGTTTGTACTTGAAGGAAAGCAGCAGGCCGTCGAGCCCATAGCCGAATTCCGGCGTGCAGATTTCGGCAGCATAAGTGGGGCTCACTGTGGTCACGGCATCCGCATAGACTATGCCCGCCTTCAGCATGGAAAACCCGCCGTGGAATTCAACGCTCTCGGGTGACCACCAGTGGCTCGGCAACTGAAGCCGCACAAAATCACCGTGTGAAAAATAGCCGCCGTAGGCCAGATTGTGGATCGTGAACACGGTTTTCGGCCGTGCTGGCTGATCGGCCAGAAACGCGGCCACCAGACCTGCCTGCCAGTCGTGCGAGTGAACCACTTCTGGCTGCCATCCCGTATCCAGGGCATCCAGCGCCAAGAGTGCCGCCACCCGTGCAAACACGGCAAAGCGCTCAGCATTATCCGGCCAGTCCTGGCCGCTGGCGCCCACATAGGGATTGCCAGGACGGTCGAACAAGCTCGGGCAATCCACCACCCACAGTGGAAAAGCATATTCAGGATGCCGGGTTTCCAGAATCCGCACGCTCACAATGCCCTCTGCACCACGCACATCGAGCCAGCCGAGTATGCGAACCTGGTCTAACTGGCGTAACAATGCACGATAACCCGGGAGCAGCAGCCGGACGTCTGCACCACGCGCATACAATGCGTGTGGCAGGCTGTAAACCACATCGCCCAGCCCGCCGGTTTTAACCAGCGGATAGGCTTCGCTGGCGACAAACAGTATTTTTTTTGCTCCGCTGTTCATTTATTTTTTTGCTCCGCAATTCATTATTGTGTCCGTTGTTTTTATTCGTTGAATCATTTATTTACAGGGCTTTAGGAAAATGGCGCCCAGCGGCGGGATCGTCACCTCAACCGAGTGATCGAATCCCATCCATAACAGGTTCTGTGGATGCAGCGGTCTGCCATTTCCCAGGTTACTGCCTCCGTAAAACGTCGAGTCGGTATTCAGCACTTCGCACCAGGGGGCCCCCGATGGCACACCAATTCGGTAAGCGCGGCGCGGCACGGGGGTGAAATTAAATAGCATCACCATGGGTTCCGAGTCATCGCCTCCCTGACGAATGAAACTAAGTACCGACTGGTCTGCATCGTGACAATCAATCCAGCGAAATCCGCGTGATTCAAAGTCGAACGCATGCAATGCAGGGTCATTGCGATACAGCCGATTGAGATCACGCAACAACGTACGAATACTGTCGTGGGCGGGGAACTCAAGCAGCGCCCAGTCGAGCTGATCGACTTCGCTCCATTCGTTCCACTGGCCAAATTCGCCGCCCATGAACAGCAGCTTTTTTCCGGGATGTGCATACTGCCAGGCATAGAACAGCCGCAGATTGGCAAAGCGCTGCCAGGCATCACCCGGCATCTTGTCGAGCATGCTTTTTTTCATGTGCACGACTTCGTCGTGCGACAGCGGCAAGACGAAGTTCTCAGTCCACGCATACATCTGGCTGAAGGTCAGCTGATTGTGCTGAAACTTGCGGAAAATAGGCTCCTTTTCGATGTAGGCCAGGCTGTCGTTCATCCAGCCCATGTTCCATTTCATCGAGAAGCCCAGTCCACCCAGTTCGACCGGGCGTGAAACTGCCGGCCATGCGGTCGACTCCTCGGCGATGGTCAGTACGCCCGGGAAACGACCATGCACTTCGGTATTCATTTCGCGGAGGAAATGGATGGCCTCGATGTTCTCGCGCCCGCCGTACTGGTTCGGTAGCCATTCGCCATGCTTGCGCGAATAGTCCAGATACAGCATTGATGCGACCGCATCGACACGCAGCCCGTCGATGTGAAACTCGTCCAGCCAGTACAGGGCGTTGGCCACCAGAAAATTGCGCACCTCGTTACGGCCAAAATCGAAAACCAGCGTACCCCAGTCCTGATGTTCACCCCGACGTGGGTCGGCGTGTTCGTATACCGGCTCACCGGTGAAACGTGCCAGCGCGAAATCATCCTTGGGGAAATGCCCCGGCACCCAGTCAAGCAGGACGCCGATACCGGCCTGATGGCAGGCATCGACAAACGCGCGAAAACCATCGGGCGTTCCAAAGCGCGCAGACGGTGCGTAATAACCCGACACCTGATAGCCCCATGAGGCGTCGAGTGGATGCTCGGCCACCGGCATCAACTGAATGTGGGTGTAGCCCAGATC
>Ga0180009_10005709_pt1 | contig 13260 bp, 11 predicted proteins | sample OS_PC_MetaG_FD_123537 | JGI IMG/M metagenome (GOLD analysis project Ga0180009, IMG submission 123537) | Groundwater microbial communities from the Aspo Hard Rock Laboratory (HRL) deep subsurface site, Sweden - OS_PC_MetaG | ecosystem: Environmental > Aquatic > Deep subsurface > Groundwater... | reverse complement strand
GTTACGTCGGTGCCGGAGAACTATCTGGTTAGCGCCTTCGAGTGGTGGCTGTACGACGGTGATTCTGTGCCGGATTTCGGTGTGGATCTCAATGGTGATGGTGAGATCGACGCTCGCTGGAATCGCCTTGTAAAAATCTTCAACCAATATGCTTACGCTGACACGGCTTGGCATATTGCCGACCAGCTTGAGGAGGGACGTCTCCTTTTAACGGCGAAGGTGTTTGGAGAGTATCCCTCTGAACAGGGTGACACCTCCATGGTCCAGTTTCTGCTCGGCCAGGTAGTTGACGCCACGCCGGTCTTCGACGGAAGCGACCGGATCCGTCTGTTGCCCGACTCCTCTTACGACGTGGGTTTTTGTGGTCCGGATGTGGATCGCTTCTACGGTCGGCCATTCGCGGCCCGGCCTCTGCGGTTCCCTGTACCCTGGCCCGGTTTGGGAGGCACGGTGCTGGCGGATGTCTACCGGTATTTCATTCGTGGGGACGTCAGCGCCTCGGGTTGGCAGGCGGTGCAGGTGGGAGGTGGATTGTCGCCAGTGCAGGTGTACGAGGAGCTGCTGCCTCTATTCGCCGAGCAGATCAACCGTACGATTGTGGATCGGCCCCTCACTGCCGATGCCGAGAGTCTTATTGAGCTACTCGATGGAGGCTGCGTTCCCGTCGATGATGTTCCCCGCTGCGACACGGTCGTGACTGGAGTGGGGGAGTGCGACGATACTGCGGATCCGCCCTTGATAACCGTGACGGAGATCGCTTGTAACTGGCTGGTGGGCGTCGGGTTCAGGCCCGATATTGACAGCGATGGTGACGGCGTGGCGGATCTCATCAGCTTTGGTGTACAGCTCAGCGCGGTGCCGGTGACGATTGTCGAGAATTAGGGCGCGGCGGCTCTGACCTGGCGGGCGCGTTGTGGTACTTTCGTGGTGACTGATCGCCACGGAGGGACTCATGTCTGACTTCTTTGCCAACACGCGGCCGGGGGTGGAGGTGACGCGGGGGGGGGCGACCTTTGAGCTGCCCATCCTGTACTATCGGGACGACTGTTTTGCGTCGTTTCATACGGCGGACTTTCATCGGGTGCAGGCGCTCATGCCGTCGGACCGACTGCATCCGGTACGGTTGCCCGGGGGGCGCACCCTGGTGGGGGTGGCGGCGTTTAACTACATCGACACGTCCATCGGGCCCTACGGCGAGGTGGGCGTGGTGGTGCCGGCGGTGCACGGGGACCGGGCGCCCTGGCCGGTGGTGCCGGGGCTCTTGGAGGCGCGGTACCCGGGCTTTGGAAACGTGGTGCTGCACCTGCCGGTGACCCGCACCGAGGCGCGGGACGCCGGGCGTGGGGAGTGGGGCTACACCAAGTTCGTGGCGGACATGCGCTTTGCCAACACGCCCGAGCACCTGCAGTGCCGGCTCGATGAGGGCGGGCGGCACATCTTGACGATGCGTGTGGCACGGCGCGGACTGGTGAGCCCCGATCGCAAGCCGCTGGTGACCTACTCGGTGCGGGACGGGGATCTGATCCGCACGGTGATTCCGCAGGTGGGTACGGTTCGTAACGCGCTGTGGCCCCTGGACAGCTCCCTGGAGCTGGGGGACCACGAGGTGGCCGCGTCGATCCGCGCGCTGGACCTGTCGCCCCACCCCTTCATGACGCGGTACTATCTGGAGCGGAGCGGCATCCTGCCGGCGGGCCAGGTGGTGGAACGGGACGTGCGACCCCTGGAGGGCTTCGGCGGCTCGGACGGCGTGGGGGAGCACGTGGTCACGTACACCTGAGGGCCGCGGACGCGAAGGAGAGGCGCACATGGACACCGATCAGCTCAATGCCATGCGGGAGACGGCCCGGCGCTTTGCCCGTCGCGAGGTGGCGCCCCTGGTGGGCACCGAAGGGCGGGACGGCGATCTGGCGCGGTTGCCCGGGGTGTTGGCCCGCGCCGCCGAGGCCGGATTGATGGCGTCGCCGGATCCGGATGCGGCGGGATTTGAGTACGGCGTCTGGGGACGGGCTTCGTTGGACGAGGGCGCGGCCGCCTCGGTGGCCGTGCTGGAGGAGCTGGCCGTGGAGTGTGCGGGGGTGGCGGCGTGTGTGCACTTCGCCGGCCTGGGGGCCCTGGAGTTGGCCGGCGCGCCTGCCGATTGCGGGTCCGGGCCGGTGGCGGTGGCGCTCCTGGGACCGGGATGGCGCGTGAGCTGGCCGGCCTTCGATGCGCCGCCCCCAGGCGCCGTGCAGCTGGGCGCAGGCGGGTTGCTGGGCGCGTGCAAGTTCGTTTGCGGCGCGCCGTCCACGCGGGACTACGTGGTCTACGCCGCCGGTGTGCACGGTTGGGAGCGGGCGTTGGTGTCCGCTGCCGCCGAGGGTCTGACCGCGGCCAAGGTGGACCCACGAACGGGCCTGGCGGCGGTGCGGGTGGCGCATCTGCACTTCGAGGCCGTGGAGGTCGCGTCGGCGCAACGGTTCGGTCCGGCGACGCCCCGGGCGTATGTGCGGCGTCTGATGCTGGGCCTGGCCGCCCTGGCCGTGGGCAATGCCCGGGGCGCCCTGCGGGAGGCGCGCCGGTACGCCGGGGAGCGGTTCCAGGGGGGGGCCCGGATCGAGGATCACGCGGCCGTGCGGCTCCTATTGGGCGATAGCGCCTCACGGGTGGCCGCCGCGGCGGCCTGGTTGCGCGAAGCGGCCGGGGCCGAGGCGGCCCAGGGGGGGGACGAGGAGAGTGTGGCACTGTGGCGGGCGCTGGCGGCCAAGCTGCGCTGTGGCAAAGAATGCGGCCAGGCGGTCACCGACTGTCTGCAGGTGCTGGGCGGCTACGGCTACATGGAAGAGTACCGGCTGGAGAAGCGGCTCCGGGACGCCATGACCACGGAGGCCATGGCCGTCGAGCCCAACACGCTCCGGCTCCTCTGCGCGACGGATCCCGGAGGTTTGCCATGAGCGACCGGATCAAGCCCAAGGGCGCCCGGGAGCGCCTCGACCCCTTGGGGCAGCTCCTGTTCGACACCGACGCCACGCCCATCTGGGACCACGACACCGCGACGCTTTCGCGCCCCCTCCGGCGGCTGCGTTACCGCTACCGGGACTTTGCGCAGAAGCATCTGGCGCCTCTGGGGCTCGCCGCGGATCGGGACCCGGACTTCGTGGACATCCCTGAGCTGTTTATGCGCGCGGCCCGGGAGGGCTTCGGGACGGAGTTCATGCCGCCGCCCTGGGGGACCCTGCAGATCACCGCGGTGTGGGGTGGGCTGCTGCTGCCGTCTGCCCTCAAGGCCGAGGAGTTCTGCGCGGCGGACGGCGGCCTGGGGTTGGCCCTGCTGGCCCACGAGCTGGGCATCGCGCCGTTGTTCATCGCGGGTAACCTCAAGGAGCACTTCCATTGGTTGGGGCTCATCTACCGGGAGATCAAGGCAGGCGAGCCGGCCCTGGCGGCCTTTGCCATCACCGAGCCCGGCGCCGGATCCGACGTGGAGGACACCGAGGGCGCGCGCACCGCCCGACTGGGGTGTTTTTACGAGCGGGGGGAGGGCGGCTTCCGCATCAATGGGCGCAAGGTGTTCATCACCGACGGCGCGGTGGCCCGCTGGGTGACGCTCTTTGCCGCAGAGAAGGGCCGGGGCGTGGACACCTGGACGTGCTTTCTGCTCGACAAGTCCATGGCGGGCTTCGAGGGGGGGCGCCGCGAGCGCAAGATGGGCCAACGGGCCGCGGACGCCTCGGAGCTGATCCTCGAGGACGTGTTCGTGCCCGACGATCGCGTGGTGGGGGAGGTGGGCGCGGGATGGGCCATCAACCGCAACGTGCTCAACTTCTCGCGACCCGTGGTGGGCGCCATCGCCCTGGGCATCGCCCGGGGCGCCTTCGAGCACGCAGCGCGGTTCTGCAACGAGACGCGATTGGGCGGCCGTCACCTGGTGGACTATCAGGATGTGCAGCTGACCCTGGCGGACATGCTCATGAAGCTGTCGGCCATGCGGGCCACGGTGTGGCACGCCACGAGATATCGGCTGCCCTTCCAGGCGGCGGGCGCCATCGCCAAGACTTTTTGCTCGGACACTGCCTGGGACGTGTGTACCTCGGCCATGACCCTGCTGGGGGACCACGGCTACGTGCACGCCGCCAGCGTGGAGAAGGCCGTCCGGGACGCTCGGCTCACCCAGATCTACGAGGGCACCAACCAGATCAACCGCCTGGCCATCTTCGAGGGGCAGCTCGGCGCGGAGTTTGGATCCGACTGCGCCGACTGCGCGGCGGCGGCCCAATGTCACGCGGAGTCCGGAGACATGGGAGGACCATCATGAGCGGCAAGAAAGTGCTCGTCACCGGCGTTTCGGGATACATCGGCGGCGCCCTGTGTCGGCGGCTGGAGCACGCCGATTGGTGTGTGCGGGTGGACGGATGTGACCTCCGGGCGCCCCTGGACAAGGCGGATAAGGTCCACTACCGCGAGCTGGACATCAACGATCCGGGGCTGGCCGAGTGGGTGGCCGACTGCGCGCCGGACGTGGTGGTGCACCTGGCCTTTGTGCTCAACCCCATGCACGACGAGGCGCGCATGCGGCGCATCAACGTGGGCGGCACCCGCGCCGTATTGCACGCCGCGGCCGCCGCGGGCACGCGCCAGGTCATGGTGGCCAGCTCGGGCACGGCCTACGGCGCCTGGCCGGACAACCCGGTGCCTCTGCACGAGACGGATCCCATTCGGCCCCACCCGACCTTTCAGTACGCCCGGGAAAAGGCCGAGGTCGAGACGCTGTGCGCCGACTTCATGGCGGCCCACCCCGAGGTGGTCTTTTCCATCATCCGCCCCTGCGTGCTGTACGGCCCCAACGTACGCAATTATCTGTCGCGCATGCTCACGGGCCTGCCCACGGTGGTGGGGCTCGCCGGCTACGATCCCGACCTGCAGTTTGTGCACGAGGACGACGTGGCTAGGGCCATCTTGACCATCCTGGAAAAGGACGCTCGGGGCGCCTTCAACATCGCCCCACCCGATACGCTCACCATGGAAGAGACCCTGGGCATGACCGGCAAGCGCGTGGTGCGTCTGCCCGAGTGGGTATTGGTTCCGCTGGCCGATTTCATGTGGCGGCATCGGATCAACGTGCTCGGCGCGCCGTCTTCTTTCCTGGACTACTTACGCTACCCGTGGGTACTGGATTCGGGTCGCCTAGTGGACGAGCTCGAATTCGAATTCCGCTACACCAGCCGCGAGGCGCTCACGGTAATGCTTCGCTCCAAGGGCGTGTTGCGCTGAGGCCAGTCCGCTCGGGGGCCAGCGGCGTTCGGATCAGATCACTCGTCAGTTTCCTGAGGGGCAGACACGCGGCGCTCTTTGTAAGCTGTTGAAATGCAACAGGACTGCTGCCTTGTCCAATTTGGCACCGTTTGTGTAGTAGATCCCGGTCGGTGCGCAGCATCGTACAGAGGAGTGAGCGTATGTGCAGCAGGAAACGACTCGTCGTGTCCCTCGGATTGGGGCTGGTATTGCTCTGGGGCGTCGGGTGTCGTGGTCGCACAATCGGCGGTCCCGGGAACAACAACAACGGCAACACCAACCCCACCGACGGAGGTGTGATTCCCGACGGGGGCGTGCGCCCAGATGGCGGTGGCGGCACCTGCGAGAGCGAGCAGTACGAATGGCTCCGGCCCTGGCGCATCGACAGCATCTATCCACTCCAGAACATGCCGAGCACCGAGGGCCAGACCGTGCGGTTGGGCGTGGGGCTCTACATCTCGGGCTGCCAGCGGCTGGCCCAGGTGGACTATCAGGTAAACCCCACCTCGCACACCATCCCCATGACTGCCTGGATCTGGGAGACCACCGGGCCCCAGGTGGCCTGTCCGGACATGGAGATGTATGTGGAGGAGGTCCTGGCCTTCTCGGGCCTGGTGACGGGAGACTGGCATGCGGTGGAGCAGACCAGTGGAGTGCCGGGGGCCGAGACGTGGTTCCAGGTCACCCCCTGCGACGGCAACGCCGACTGCTTCTGTGAAAACACCCCGCCCGGCGGCGGCGGGTTTGGCGCGGCGTGCAATTTCGACTGCGAGTGTGATCCTTCCCTGCAGTGCATCGCCCATCTGGGCATGGGGGGCCCCTTCTCCATCTGCGCCCATAGCTGCTCGGTCGATGCGGACTGCTGGGGCGGCGAGCGGTGCCTGTTCACTGACGACGGCCCCTATGCCGTGTGCGAGCCGGCGCCCGGGGTCGACCAGTGCCCGGTGGAGGGGTGCCAGCCGGGCTATAGCTGCCTCGAGGCGACCGACGGCAGCTCCTGGTGCCAGGCCGCCTTTGACATGAGCGACGAATACAGAGTCTGTTCCTGCGACGAGGAGTGCCCCACGGGGCTGCAGTGCATCGACTTTGGCGGCGACGCCGCGCCCAGTTGTCACGCCCCCTGCCGCGGTGACCGCGACTGCCCCGGAGGCATGTGCGGCGACTATCTCCCCGACACCGCCCCCATCTGTATCCTGATGTGGATGTAACGCCCCGCCGGCGTTCCCCGGTCGCCCGCGCGCCGAGGGTCAGCCGTCCGAAGAGTTCGTGCTCGCCAGGTACAGCTGGGCATACGCTTCGGCCAGGTTGCCCTCGTCCTGGTCGGATGTGTAGTAGAAGCGCACCCCGAGGCCCGCTTTGTCGGACTTGTGGTTCGCGTGCCCGGCCAGACGCAGGGGCTCTTCCCGGCCCGGGACGGTGATCTCGAATTGCATGGGGGTACCGAGGCCCGGGGATCGCCCCCAGTCCAGCCGCAGACCGCCGAGGCTGATGTCCGTGGCCACGGTCTCGACGACCGCGCCTTCGACGGTTACCCGCACGGGGAGGTGACATCGAACGCGGTTCTGGTGCCGGCGGATCTGTTGGTCCGTGGACTTCCGCTCCTCGAAGCGCAGCAGGGTTGAGCCCAGGAAGAGCTCGTCTCCCGGGCGCAGCGTTTCGCTCTGAATGGACACCCGGTTCAAAAACGTTCCCCACTTGCTGCCGAGGTCAGTGATGCGATATCCCCCGGCGCCGCCCAATCGGATTTCGGCGTGTCGCCGCGACATGAGCCGGTCCATGAGCCACACCGCGCACTCCGGGGAGCGCCCTAGCACGCAACGGTCGCTCACGGCGTGGGTCAGGTGCAGGTCCCCTTTTAACTCGACGAGGACCGGTGTCACTTCGACATTGGAGGCGGCAGCGTCCGATGGCTCAGACGGCGCGAGCGGGTCGTTGTTCTCTTTCATGGTCAGCCCCTATGGCGCCAAGATACCACGATCACGCCATTGTGGCGCAGGGTTGTACTACGATGAGCCGCGGGGCATCCGCCTGATCGCAGAGGATCGCCTCCACGCCCACTGGGATCACGGACAGGGGCAGGTGGTGCGGGTGGCGGTGATGGCCATGGTGTTGGTGGTGCAACCCAAGCAGCTACCGGCGTAGTTTCTGGTGAAGTTACCGTCCCAGTGGTCGTTGTCGCTGAAGGTGCCGGAGAATGTGTAGGTCTCCGTGCAGGTGCCCGCGTATGCGCAATCGGCGACGAAGCTTCCTCCCGCAGCGGAGCCGCCATCCCACGGATTGCCCCCGCAGGGGTTGGCAGGCCACGGATACACGTTGAGAGTCAGGCCGCTGTCAACAAACTGAACGCACTGGATGTCCAAATTGACCATCCCGAAGGCGCAGGTGTAGGACACGGGTGTCACAGTGAAGCAGCCGTTGGGGTCCAGGGGGCCGCCCATGGACAGGCAGTTGGCGTCGCAGGTGGTGCCGTCGGGCGGATCGCAGTCCTCGCCGGTGTCCACCACGTTGTCGCCGCAGCCGGCCGGGACGCAGGTGCGCCGGCAGGCGTCGGGCGCGGTGTCGCTGTTCGCGGTGCCGTCGTCGCACTGCTCCAGCGTTGCGTGTAAAAAGCCGTCCCCGCAGGTGGCCGCGACGCAGGTGCCCTGGATGCCGTCGGGGCAGTCGTCGGTGTTGTTGTGGTTGCCGTCGTCGCACCCCTCCACCCCGGCCTGCACGAAGCCGTCGCCACACACGGCGTGCTCGCAGAGCCCGCCGTTGGCGGTGTCGTCGGTGCAGGCGTCGGTGTTGTCGTGGTTGCCGTCGTCGCACTCCTCCACGCCCGCCTGCACGTGCCCGTCGCCGCACTCGGCCGGGTGACAGGTGCCCTGGATGCCATCGGGGCAGGCGTCGGTGTTGTTGTGGTTGCCGTCGTCGCAGGTCTCCCCGGCCTCCACGATGCCGTTGCCGCACACGGGGCAACCCTCGTCGATGACCCCGTTGCAGTTGTTGTCGATGCCGTCGCAGTCCTCCACGCCGCCGTTGGTGACGGTGCACTGGTACTCGCACCAGGGTGACATGCCGTCGAGCTCCACCCAACCCGTGGGGCATACGATGTCCCCGACGAAGGGGATCTGGTAGTTGGGGTGGGACGCGTCGTCGGTCTGGATCACCAGAAACTCAGGCGGCACGGGCTGGCCCTCCAGCGCCGGAATCGCGTCGAAGCGCACATGAATCAGCAGCACCTCGGGCGCGCCCTCACCGTCGTTGGGTTCCAACAGGAACGGGGTGGTGGCCGGGTCTGGGATGGGCTCTTCGAGGTATGTCCCGGGGTTGCCCGGATCCTCCACGAAGCGCACCACATCCAGGTGAAACTGGCCCACGTACCCGGAGTTGTTCGTGACGTAGATGTCGTTCACCACCAGGGGCGTGTTGCCCGTGCCGGCGTTGAACAGGCTTACGTCCTGCAGGGCGTTGGCGCCCGAAGGCAGTTGGCCGAAGTCGATGAGCTCGGGGTCCGTGACGCAGGGGCTGTACAGGTCCGTGGTCTCCATGACGCAGGTCCCCACGAGCCCGTCGCCCTTGAGCTCGGACACCAGCGGCACGGTGGTCATGGCCTCGTCCAGGTCGTTGGAGTTGATGATCAGCCGGCCGGTATCGGCCTGCTCGTCGACGTTGATGAGCTGGACATCCACGACCATGGAATCACCGGGCCCCAGCACCCGGGCCAGGTTGCCCACGGGCGTGGCGTCGTATTCGATGGTGGCGTCGTCCTCCTCGAGCACGATGGAAAAGATCGTGAGGTCCTGGCCGCCGACGTTGGTGATGGTCAGAGTCTGCTCCACGGCTACGTTGAGCAGCGGGTTGCCGAAGTCGAGCACCGCCGGCTCCACCTCGATGTCCGGATCGGTGGACGCGTCATCCTGGACGCTGCCGTCACCTTCGGCCACGCAGACGTTCGAGACGCATTGGTACCCGGGCGGGCAGTCCTCGATGCCCTCGCAGGGAATGAAGTTGCTGTTGTTGTTGCTGTTGCCAGGGTTGCCGCCGCAGGCACCGATCATCCCGGCGGCGATCAGCGTCAGGACCAGACATGTCCCGGTTCTCATGTCGATACCTTCCTATGTGTTAATCAAAGGTCGAAGCGCCTAAAGCGCCCCATTATTGCAACAATAGCGGTATCACCAGGCCGGGATCAAGGTTTTCCGCAAACCGCGCCGGCCGGGCGAAATGTCAGTCGTTGCGCTCCCAGGGCGTGAGCGCCGAGGCGATGACTGCGCGGGTGTCGGCCATGAGGTAAAGGACGGTCTCCTCACTGTAGCGCGTGGTGTCGATGGGCGGGTGCAGGGTGATGTCGATGCGGCCGGGCATGGTGCGGAAGTCGTCTGCGGGCAGCACGTGGCGGGAGCCGGAGATGGACACCGGCAGAATGGGTAGACCCATCTGCAGCGCCATCATGAACCCTCCCTTTTTGAAAGGGAGCATGCGGCCGTGGCGCGAGCGGGTTCCTTCGGGGAAAAAGACCACACTGACGCCGCCTTGGAGCACGTCCTTGGCCTTGTTCAGGCTCGCGAGGGCCTTTTCGCGGTCGGAGCGGTCGATGAACACATGTCCACCGGCGCTGGTGTACCAGCCGATGCCGGGGACCTTGCGCAGCTCCTCTTTCATGACCCAACGGAATTGCCGGCCGTAGTGGCCGTAAAAGGCCAGGATGTCGAACTGGCTCTGGTGGTTCATCATGATGATGTAGGACTGCGCCGGGTCGACGTTCTCGCGGCCGTGCACGTGCACGCGGTTCCAGTTCACCTTGCACGTGAGCCACGCCCAGGCCGTGCCCACATGGAACGCCAGCCGCGGGCTGAACTTGGTCAAAGCCACGGCCGCGGCTCCCATGCCGACCGTCGTGCCGGTGAACCACGGCCAGACGACCCCCAGGCAGTAGGGTGTATACAACCAGCGCAGCAACTCCCGCGCCTTTTCGCCGGGTTCTTGTTCGGGGGATTCTTTGTCGTCGGGATGGCTCATGGCCGCGCAGTGTAGTTAAGTGTAGGCGCCCTTGCAACCTTGCGCGTCGGCCTTGCCTTCCCCGGTGGATGACGAGAAGATACCAGCCACATGTTGCGACCCTTTAAACAACGACTGATTGCCGTGGGCGTAGGGTGCGCTGCGGTGCTTTGTTTGTCGCTGGCGCTGTTTGCCTGTCAAAAATCAACGTCCCACCGGCAGACGGGACCTTCCAAACCCGTGCGCTGGGTGGACGTGCACGCGCACATCTCGCCCCAGGCGGTGGATCGTGTCCTGGCCATCTTGGATGCCCATGGCATCGAGCACATCTTCAACCTGTCGGGGGGGTTCCCGGGCGGTGGCCTGGAGCAGAACCTCGCCGCCGCTGCCCGGAGCGGGGGTCGCATCTCGGTGATGTGCACCATCCCCTGGCGCGCCTATCCCCGGGTCCGGCGATTTGAGCCCCAGGTGGTCCAGCTCCTGGGCCGCTGCAAAAAAATGGGCGCCGTGGGCTTGAAGATCTCCAAGGGGCTCGGGCTCGCCTTCCGGGACCCGCAGGGACGCCTGCTCGCCGTGGACGATCCGCGCCTCGACCCCATCTTCGCGGCCGCCGGTCGCCTGGGGCTGCCCGTCTCCATTCACACCGGGGATCCCCAGGCGTTCTGGCGGCCCAACACTCCCGCCAATGAGCGGTACGCCGAGCTGAGTGTGCACCCGGGGTGGAGCTTTCACGGCCAGGCCGTGCCGAGCTGGGAGGCCCTGTGGCAGCAGTTCGCCGCGCGGGTGCGACGCCACCCACGGACTGTCTTCGTCGGCGTGCATTTTGGCAACGCCCCCGAAGATCTCGACCGGGTGGACCGTCTGCTGCGCGACTGCCCCAACCTTTACATCGATACGGCCGCGCGGGTCCCGGAGATCGGCCGCCACCCGGCCCACAAGCTCCGCGCGTTTTTCCTGAAACACCAGGACCGGATCCTGTTCGGCACTGACCTCGGCGTGGGCCGCCGCTCCCTCATGCTGGGCTCCTCCGGCGCCGAGGAGCCCACCCCCGCCGATGTCGTGCACTTTTACAAATCCACCCGCCGTTTTTTCGAGACGCGGGACAAGCACTTCGCGCATCCCACGCCCATCCAGGGGACCTGGAAGATCGATGGCATCGGGCTTCCCGCTGCGGTGCTGCGTAAGATCTACCGCGACAACGCGGTGAAGCTCTTCGGCTTGAAGTTGAAGTTGAAGTCGAAGTAGAAGTCGAAGTAGAAGTAGAAGTCGAAGTAGAAGTCGAAGTAGAAGTCGAAGTAGAAGTCGAAGTAGAAGTCGAAGTCGAAGTCGAAGTAGAAGTCGAAGTAGAAGTCGAGTTGGCGGCCGGGCTTGCCAATTCGCCGCGCCGGCGCGAAGATGCTACCACCTTGCAACCCAACAGCTACCAGCGCATCGGCATCCTCGGGGGCATGGGCCCCAAGGCCACGGCTGACCTGTACATGGCCATCGTGGCGCAGTTTCAGCAGCGTTTCGGCGCACGCTACGACGCCGACTTTCCGCAGATGATCATCAACAGCGTGCCCGCGCCGGACGTGGTCGAGCGCCTGGAGGACGAGGCCGCGCTCGTGGCGGTGCTGCAGCAGGGAGTGCGGACCCTGGAGGCGGCGGGCGCGGACTTTGTGGTCATCGCCTGCAATACGGTGCACGCCTTCCACGCGGCCATCGCGTCTGCCGTGTCCATTCCCGTGCTGGACCTGGTGGAGGAGACGGTGGCCGAGGTGCACGCGGCGGGACATCAGTGTGTGGGCGTGCTCGGCACGGGGCTCACCATTGCCCGGGGCCTCTATCGGCGCCCCTGCGAGCGGCGGGGCGTGGCGCTGCTGGAACCGGGCGAGCTGCAGCAAGAGACGCTCACCGGGCTGATCATGGACATCCTGGCCGGGCGTCACCCCCAGCGCTGCACCGCGCGGCTCGGTGCCGTCATCGGAGAGCTCCAGGACCAGGGCGCCGAGGCCGTGATCCTGGGCTGCACGGACCTGTCGGGCGTCGCGCCGGATCCGTCACCCGTGGCGATCTTCGACACCACGCTGATTCTGGCCCGGGCCGCAGTGCGTGAGGCTTTAGGGGCCTGACCCTCGGCCGGGCGGGTCGTGGGTTACGGCACCGTGGCGAAGCACGCGTTGTCCGCGTCACCGCCCGTGCCGTTGACGTTCTTGTACACCGGCCACATGCTGGTGGCCGTGAAATAGGCGCTGTTGGGGATCGCATTTCCCGGCGTGTTCGGGAGCGCGTCGGTATCCGGCAAAACGCCGCTGACCACCATGCCGACCACCGCGCCCGTGGAGTCGAGCTCGAACAGCCAGACGTTGATGCGTGCAGAAGTCGCGGTCAGCCGGGTGAACATCGCTCGCAGCCGGTACCACGTGTCGCCGGTGAGGGCCGGAAGGTCGACGATGCTCGCCCGGCCTTCGTTGTCTCCGAAGGTGGCGCCGTCCCAGTAGGCCTCGATGTTGCCGCCGGCGCCGCCGCCGCCGGGGTCCATCTGGACGCCGAAGATGTGGTCCGACGAGTCGTCGGTGTCCGAGATCGACCACCCCAGCCGGTCGTCGTTGAAGGCCCCCGAGCCGCTGGTCTGGTAGTCCATCTGGAAGACGACGCCCACCAGCCCCGCGGCGTTCCAGTCAAAGGGGTTGGCCACCCAGGTGAACGCGGTGACGCCGTTGCTCAGGCCGACCGAGCCGTTGACGCCGATGCCTGCCAGCGGCGTGGGTCCGGAGTGGCCGGCCTCATAGAACCAATCGGCATGCGTGCGAAGCTCCGCGCCCAGGGTGTACCCGGTGTCAAACGTTTCGCAGATCATCGTGGGAGCCTCGATGTTGCAGGTGGCGTCGCAACCGTCGCCGTCGGTGGTGTTGCCGTCGTCGCACTCCTCGCCCGTCTGGATGACGTTGTTGCCGCACACCTCGTTGACGCAGTTGGCGTCACAGCCGTCGCCGTTGGCCGTGTTTCCGTCGTCACACTGCTCACCGG
>Ga0180009_10005708_pt1 | contig 13260 bp, 11 predicted proteins | sample OS_PC_MetaG_FD_123537 | JGI IMG/M metagenome (GOLD analysis project Ga0180009, IMG submission 123537) | Groundwater microbial communities from the Aspo Hard Rock Laboratory (HRL) deep subsurface site, Sweden - OS_PC_MetaG | ecosystem: Environmental > Aquatic > Deep subsurface > Groundwater... | reverse complement strand
TCAAGTGCTGAAAAAATTTCCGCTATTTTTGGTCGAGAAATGCCGAATTTTTCCGCCATCGTCGTGAAATTTAAAACATCCATATCAGCCACGGCATATAAAATCGCTGAAATTTTTCCAATAATATCAGACGAGAGACCGCGCATTTGCGGAATATCTTTATTGATTACTCGTTCAAGAGATTTGCTTATTTGATCATAAACCAATGCTTCATTTTCCAGCGCAATCATAAAAGGCAATGATCCATAATGAAGATAGTTTTCAAAATCCAAACGGCTGATACCGTGATAATACTTATTTATTTTCTGTTCCAATTTTTTCAATGCGTCAAATACTTCTTTCACGTTTCGCCCACCAAAAACAATTCCTCTCAATTCTTTCGCCAATCCCTTAACTTCGTATTTATCATTTTTAATTTTAATAAATTCCGTAAATGAAAGCGGGTAAATTTTTTCATAAATTGCTCGTCTCGCAATGTCGGAATTGCTGTTTATAAGCGCAGCTGCCGAACCTGTCGCAAACATAAAGACATTATGCGCTCGGTCATAGATTGTTTTGAGAGTTGATCCCCATTTTTCATCATATTGCACTTCATCCAAAAATAAAAATAACGGTTTGTCCAAATTTGTGATTGGTCGACCGATTATTTCTTCGAAAACACTCACAACTTCATTGATATTACTACCGAGCGTTTGTGTAATTTCGTCAACTGAAAGAATTAAAAAATACCCGTCAATATTTTTCTTGGCGTGATACAACTGATACATAATCGTTGTTTTGCCCGCTCCGCGCAAACCAGTAAGTACCACCCAGCGATAAGCTTGATTTCCTGCCAAAAATTGATCCAAATGAGCCTGTATCCTGATAAAAATATTTCTATTCGGCCGTTTTTTATTTTGTGCATCAAAAACATACGCCCGCCCGCGAAAATCAGCTTGTGCGATTTGATCATTTATAAATTCCTTAATTTTTTCTTTATTCGCAATCATTTTCTTTGTTTTTTTAAGACTGTTAAAAATCTTTTTAGTGCTAACTGTAGTTTACACTAAACCCTATTTCAGTGTCAAGTCCACTTTACACTGATTTTAAATTTCATTTTTATCCTTTATTTAAGCCTTTTTATGGCAAATTCTTTAGATTGGTTTTTAAAATTGTTTTCATATTATTAATCAAAATTTATTACTAATTTTTATCTTTTTCCCCCAAAGGCGCCTGCCCGTTTAAGGACTCATCGCGAGACAAACTGGCGTTTGCCACTCCTTAATTAATTTACTTCCGTCGCGCGACTGCTTGCCTAAATTAATTTTATCCCTACGGGGTTAGGCAATTTTTTGCGTTAGAAGTTTGAATTCAGGTGGTCTAAAATTTTTTGTTACGTAGCGAATTACGTAATTAAATACGTAATACTCCGGGAGCCTCTGGATTATTGAACAGTAACTCCGAAGTGATAATATTTTGTTTTAAAAATTCATTTGGTAAGTTTGGCTCCCGGAGTTTGGGGTTTATTTATTTTTTTTATCACCTTTTTCTCCAGCAATTTAATGTTTTCTAAATATGCTTTTTCAACAGGTGATAGAGTTTTAGCCTGAAACTTTCTATATTTCTTTGGTCGCTTTTTCTAAAATTCTCCCATTTTGGGACAGCCCCATTTTGTGGGCTTTTTTTGTTTCCTCGTCTTGTTTTTCAAGCCACAGATCGTAATCTGACTTCTTTTCACCCTTTTGTTTAGTAATAATGTCAAGAGCCGATTGACCTGTTTCAACATCCACAAACTTTGCACCTGTAGTTTCTTCAAAGAATTTCATAAATGCCTCTGCATCAATGATTGGTTTTTGCATAGAGGTTCTCGTATTATTTTTTTATTTTAATCTTTTTTGATTATATTTCTCTAATTCTTCTCTTACTTTTTTCTCCATTTCTAAATGCGAGACATCGCCGGCACTTTGCAAAATTTTTTTCTCGTTTAAAATCAAAAAATCGTCTAATTTATGAATCCAATTTTTCATATACATCACTCTTTGCTCTACGCTTTGCAATTCGGCAAAAGACAAAAATTGTTCCACTAACAAATTTAATCTTTTTAATTCCAATTCTTCCAAATAATTTTTGGCGATTTGCGCCTGCTCGCGGGTGATAATTTCACCTTTCCAACTTGTCAGCCCCATATTTTCTTTCTGACTGTCAATTCTTGCGGAAACAATTTCTGCCACAGTTAAACCAGTAATGGCATAATGGAATTTGTTTTGTATGGTAGCGTAAAATAACTTAGCATAATCCGCTTTGGAATTATAATCGGCGCTAGTGGCAAAAACATCGCGGACTTTTTGATAAAAATTAGCTTCCGAAGTTCTGATTCTTCTGATTCGTTCTTCCCATTCTTCAAAATATGTCTTTTTCACTTTTCCTTCCGCCAATCTTTCGTCGTCCATAACAAAGCCCTTGATGATGTACTCCTTTAATTTCTGCGTAGCCCAAATTCGAAATTGCGTGCCACGCGGAGAATTTACTCGATAACCGACGGAAATAATAACATCTAAATTATAGAAGTTTACATAATATTTCTTCCCATCTTCGGCAGTATGCTGGAATTTCCGGCATACTGAATTTTCCATCAATTCTCCCTCTTTAAAGACGTTTTGGATGTGTTCCGTAATGGTTTTTCTGTCTTTATCAAAAAGCTCCGCCATCTGCTTTTGTGAAAGCCAAACAGTTTCATTTTTCATCTGCACCTCAATCTTGGTCTCGCCGTCTGCGGTCTTGTAAATAATTATCTCGCCAGAATTATTGTCATTTTTCATATTTATATAACACTCCGGGAGCCTCTGGATTATTGAACAGTAGCTCCGAAGTGATAATATTTTGTTTTAAAATTTTATTTTGGTAAGTTTGGCTCCCGGAGTTTGTGGTTTGTCTACATTTTGCAAAAAATTCTTTTTTGACACAATTGAACGTCCAGTTTTGCGTTCAATTTGTTTTCTGGCAGTTCCAGCGATTTGCCCACCGACTCTGGCATCATCTTTTAGACGTGGTACGCCTTTGGTATCTTTGGTGCGATGAATTTCGGTTGTTGTTCTTTCACCAAGCATGGTCAAGATTAATTCAAAGTCATCCATGTGGTCACGTAGATTTTCTTTTTTTAATCCTTTAATTTTTTTATATTCTGCTGGTGTGACACCAAAAGCTGCTTTTGAAATTTCAGCTGTTAAGATTTTGTAATCACGCTCATTTTCAGCTCCACGTTTTTGCCATTCATCAGTTAATTCTTCGCGAATAGCAATACCGCGCATTCGTTTTTCAATCCAGTCTTCTGGATAGCCTTTTAATTTATATAATATTTTGGTGCGTTTGGTTGCTAACTCTGGATTTTCTATTTCCTGTACTCGTTCATAACCGACCTTGGCTAGCCAGCGCTTGAGTGGCTCAGCTTTTGGAGAGGGGATTGATTGAATAATTCTAAACATACCCTCAGTGTCAGCACAATCTGTTTCGCGCATTTTGCCGTCTGGCGCTAGTAATTTCAAACGGTGACAAAATGTCACCACTTCACTTCCTTCCTCTTTCATACGTTGTGCCAATTTATTCCAGTATTTTCTGGCCACATAGTTATCATCTTGTTCAGTTAACACCTGCACAACGTCAATAACTGAAAAACACCACTCTTTATTATACATGGTTTTTCTAATTTTTTTGCCTTTGAATAAGGCGATTTGGTTGTTTTCCTCCATATTTTCCTTATTATAGTTTAAAATTTTTTGTTACGTAGCGAATTACGTAATTAATTACGTAATACTCCGGGAGCCTCTGGATTATTGAACAGTAGCTCCGAAGTGATAATATTTTGTTTTAAAAATTCATTTGGTAAGTTTGGCTCCCGGAGTTTGAGGTTTATTTATTTTTTTTATCACCTTTTAACAGAGAAATTTGGTTGTTGCCCACTATAAAGTTTACTTTCTTGTTATTTTTATATTTGAGGGCTCATCGCGAGACAAACTGGCGTTTGTCACTCCTTTATCAAAATACTACCCTCGCCAGTGTCTTCCACACTAAAACCTAACTTTTTAATTTCATCACGTAATCTGTCGCTTTCAGCCCAGTTTTTTGCCTTGCGTGCTTTTTGGCGTTCATTTAAGAGTTTTTGAACCTCATCTGGAATCACCGATTTTTCTTCTTCTTTAATATCAGCTAAACCTAAACCGAGAACTTTGTCAAATTCTAGTAGAGTAGGGTAGTCAAGCTTGTTTTGCTTTAGAGCATCCCAGATTAGGGCGATAGCCTGGGGTGTGTTCAGATCGTCGTTTATGGTGTTGAGGAAGTTTTGCTTGAGTTGCGAAACCACCCCGTCCCCCGATGCGAATCGGGGTCCACCCCTCCTTCGTAAGGAGGGGACAATTTTGTACATGCGTTCTAGGCCGGTTTGGGCGGCTTCCAGTGCCTCCCAACTAAAACTCAATTGTTTGCGATAATGAGTTTGTAATAGGAAATAACGATAGGCGAGGGGATTAATATTTTTTTCTTTTAGAGTTTTTAAAGTTATAAAGTTGCCAGCCGACTTGGCCATTTTACCCTGAGCGCCAGTCGAAGGGTTTGCCATATTTAAAAACTCATTGTGCAACCAATATTTTACCCATGGTTTTTTACCAGTGGCGGTTTCAGATTGGGCGATTTCATTTGTATGATGCACGGGGATGTGATCAATGCCACCGCAGTGAATATCAAATTGTTCGCCGAGATATTTTGTAGCCATGGCAGAGCATTCTAGATGCCAGCCGGGGAAGCCCATTCTTCCAAAAGCTTTCCATTCCATTTGGCGCTTGGGAGATGAGAGAGATCCTTCGCTCCCTGTGGGTCGCTCAGGATGGAGTTCGCTGTGACGCGAACTCCACTTCCACAAAGAAAAATCTGTGGTGTTTTTCTTTTCACCCATATCTACACGTTCGCCGGCTTTTAATTTTTGATTTTTTAGATTCGCCATTTTGCCGTAATCATCAATTTTTGTAGTATCAAAATATATTCCGTCTGAAGTTTCGTATGTGACGCCTTTTTCAATTAGTTTTTGCACTAATTTTATTTGCTCGGGAATATGATCAGTTGCTTTGCACCAGATGTTTGGTTCTTCAATATTTAAATCATGTAAATTGGATTTGAAGGCCTGTGTATAAAACTCAGCAATTTCCCAAGCAGTTTTACCTTCACGTTTGGCGCCCTTTTCCATTTTATCTTCACCCTCATCTGCATCAGATGTTAAATGACCAACATCAGTAATATTCATCACGTGTTTCACCTTATACTTATTATATTCTAAAGTTCGCTTTAAAATATCTTCAAAAACATAAGAACGCAGATTGCCAATATGGGCATAGTTATACACAGTCGGCCCGCAAGTATAGAGTCCGACTTCTTTTGATTTAAATAAACCTTTTTTTAAAGGTGTGAATTCTTCTTTTTTTCGGGATAATGTATTGTAGAGTTTTAGCATAAAATGTGTTATAATATATGCGTATTATAGAATAAAATGGTGTAAGAAGCAAGGATGTGGTATAATATTATTAATAGTGTAAGGATACAAGGAAACAAGAAACAAACAAATTACAAATAACAATTTTGGTATTTGTAATTTGATATTTGTTTGTTTCTTGTATCTTGTAACTTAATTAAGTATGTCTCTATTCAAAAAAACCGAAGCTTATCTTGGTGTGGATATTGGAGCCCATGGTGTTAAGTTGGTTGAGTTGCACAAAGTCAAAGGGCGTCCACAAGTTTGGACTTATGGTATAGTAGAAGAAGAACTGGATATTCATTTACCAGAAACTCATGATAAAAATCCAGAAGAGATTTTAGGTCATGATAGTGGTATTTTTTTGAATTCTGAAAACAAAAAGAAAAAAGAAAAAGAATTACCACAAATGGATGATCCTAGAATTGATAGATATTCTAAGCTCTTGAAAGAATTATTAAGCCAAGCTAAAGTTACAACCAATTTAACGACCGGTAGCCTTCCTGTTTCCTATATATTTCATGCTGTATTAAATTTGCCAAAAGTAGAAGATAAAGAATTGGATCATGTTGTTAAGGCAGAAATTAAGAAAATGTTGCCTCGGCCAATAGAGGAAATGCAGGTGGTGCATCAAAAAATTCCAAGTCGTGATGAAAATGCTAGAGATATGAGTGTATTAGTAACAGCTGCTCCAAAAGTTTTAGTTCAGTTTTATACAGCTATTTTTCAAAAAGCCGGTTTACAATTGCAAGAGTTAGAAACAGAGGCTTTTGCTTTGGAGCGATCTTTGGTTGGGCGTGACAAAGCTACTGTTATGGTTGTGGATATTGGGGCTGAGAGGACTAATTTTTTTATAATAGATCAGGGATTGCCAATGACCCACCGCAGTATTAGCAGAGGCGGACGTTCAATTGATGCTTTATTAATAGAGTCTTTAGGAATTGAGAAAGATTGGACAGGTCAGATAAAAAAAGATATTTCTAAAATGGAAAAAGTACCAAAAGATATTTTCATGCCGGTTGTTGATACAATTATAAAGGAGATTGATTATGGCTTCAATTTATTTTTAAGCCAAAGCAGTAACAAGGGTAAAAAACCTGAAAAAATAATTTTAACTGGTGGAGTATCTGTTATGCCATTTTTCAAAGAGGAAATTCAAAAGAAGTTTTCTGCCAAGGTATTTATTGGAGATCCATGGGCAAGGACAGTTTATCAAGACGGATTAAAACAAATTTTAGATAATATTGGACCAAGGATGGCAGTTAGTATTGGCTTGGCAATAAGAAATATTTCCTAATTATTATCCACAGGTGTTTTTCAAAAGTTTAATAATTTGCTATACTTAAACAAGTTAATAATAATTTAATCATATAAATATGGTAGAAAATAAAAAAATTCATATTTTATTAGTAGAAGACGATATTTTTTTGGCTAATATTTACAAGACTAAGTTTGATATGGAGGGATTTAAGGTAAGTGTGTCTGAAAATGGGGAAGAAGGATTGTCCGATGCTAAAAAGAAAAAACCAGATATAATTTTACTTGATATTCTTTTACCAAAGATGGATGGTTTTACTGTTTTACAAAAATTGAAATCAGATGAAAGCGTTAAAGAAATTCCAGTTATTCTATTGACAAATTTGGGACAAAAGGATGATGTTTCTAAAGGTTTAGAAATGGGAGCTGTTGATTATCTTATTAAAGCCCATTTTAAACCATCAGAGGTGGCAAGTAAAGTAAGAGAGGTTTTAAAGATAAAATAGTAAAGTATGAATATCTTACATAGAAAGGGGGTGGAAATATGAATAAAAAAGGTTTTACTTTAATAGAATTATTAGTTGTAATTGCCATTATCGGTTTGCTATCTACTTTGGCTGTTGTAGCTTTGGGTTCAGCTCGTGAAAAAGCACGTGATTCCAAACGTCTTTCAGATTTGAAACAAACTCAGACCGCTTTGGAATTGTATTATACTGATAATAGTGCTTATCCTACAGCTGCCTCTTCGACAGTTATTGGTACAGGAGCTTTTGCTTGTCTAAATTCTATTGGTTTTGCTGCCACAGGATGTTTGTCTCCATATATGGGACAAGTTCCTTCAGATCCAGGATCTGGTACCTATTATTATGTATCAGCCGATGGCACTACTTATACCATTACCGCCACTCTAGAGGGTATTGTAAGTGGTTTGTCAGGTACCGTACAAGCTACACCATCTGGTATTGCAGGTTCATAATGATTGTTTGATCGCTTAGCTAAGCAATTAAAGACCCCCTCTATGCAGGGGGTTTTTGTTTGTGGTATAATATACACACAAAAACACTCGGCCTGTGCCGGCCTAAAAACACTCTCCCGACTTCGTCGGGATAAAAACACCCGGCCTGACGGCCTCAAAACACGAAAACACCAAGCGGTGGAAAAACACTACTCGATAAAGATAAAAATATAATAATTCAATCAAAAAATATATAATATAAGTTTAAAAAGTAAAAACCTTTAATTTAAATTGGATGTGCTAGAAAAATGTGTTTTTGTGTTTTGAATCCGACGAAGTCGGATGGGTTTTTTGAGGCCATTAGGCCGAGTGTTTTTGTAAGATATTATTTATGATATTTTTCTATTACACAATTTCTTTCATCCTGGGTCTCTGCTTTGGTAGTTTTTTAAATGCATTGGTTTGGCGGACGCGGGAGAATATTTGTATTTCTAAAGACCGCTCAATGTGCCCGCATTGTAGACGTCGCTTGTCTTGGTATGAAAATATACCAATTTTTAGTTATATTTTTCTTGGGGGAAAGTGTCGGACTTGTCGGCGAGGAATAACAATTCAGTATCCGCTCGTAGAATTTTTTATGGGCTTGGCCTTTGTGTTAGTTGTTTTGGTTAGGGAAAATGGCGAGTTTTTACTGACGCCGGAAATAGTTCGTGATTGGTTTTTGGCGTTTAATCTCGGTTTTATTTTTTTATATGATCTAAAGAATAAAGAGATTTTAGATTTTTCTACAATTCCGACAATAATTATTTTTATATTTTTTGCCCCGGCAATCGGATGGCATAGTTGGCAAAGTATTGGCTTGGGAGTTTTAGTTGGTGGTGGAATATTTTTAGCACAATATCTTTTATCCCGTGGCAAGTGGATTGGTGGTGGAGATATTAGACTGGGTATTTTGATGGGTGTCGTGCTAGGTTGGCCAAATATCTTAGTCGCCTTGCTTTTGGCTTATGTTGGCGGTGCAATATTCAGTTTGATTTTAGTAGGCTTAAAAAAACAATCCCTAAAAAGCGAGACGCCATTTGGAACATATTTAGCTCTGGCCACATTTGTGGTGATGTTGTGGGGAGATTCTTTAGTTGCTTGGTATATGAGTTTGTTGAGTTAGTTTTAATAGAACACAGATTTAACGAATTAAACTAATTAGAACGAATTTTTTTTATCCATTTTTTGAGCCCCGGAGGGGCGACAGATATTAGCCAGGGAGAATTTCAGCCAAAGGACTGATCCGTCCTCTGGCGGATATTCCCTGGGAAAGAATACCTTTCAATCACAAGTCCCGTAGGGACGATATAAATATGAAAACTTATCATCATTTGAAGAGGTGTTGAATAAATATTAATAAAATATTAAATATGCCAGATGAATATTGGAGAGGTTTGGAACAAAAAAATGTACCCGATTTTTTTAAAGGACAGGGCTTAATCCGAGAAAGAGACATTTTAACTAACGGCAAGACGGAGGTGTTAAGAGTGGTTGATGTTGGTTCAGCTGGCAAAGGTCTCGTGGCCAAGGTAAAAATAGATGCCGACACTCGCGTGTTTGGTTTCCACGGATTAGAATCAGAGATTTTACAAGAAAGAGAGGCAAGATTAGCCACTTTACCAGATGAAAATAGCACGTGGTTTAATCTTGACGGCAATCCAGACCATTATTTGCCAAATGCTGTGTGCGTAGGTCAAGAAAAATCACCCAAAGGACTTGTTAATATCCATATGAATCCAGTATTGGACAGTCCGTTGCGGTTTCTTAATCACTCTTGTGATCCGAATACAACAAGATTGGGTGAGTTTACTGCTTGGTCTCTAAGAGACATAAAACCGGGTGAGGAAATAACAATGGACTATTCTCTGCTTGATGTTAATCCGAAATGGCACATGAAATGTGAGTGCGGATCGCCGAATTGCCGTGGAGAAATAAGAAGCGTACAGTTTTTAACCCCTGAACAAATTAAGGTATACTGGAGAAAACTTCCTGATTTTATGAAAAGGATATATTTAAAAACCGCAAACGAAAAATATAAGGATCCTGAAAACAAAAGGTTATTGGAGGAATTGGAAAAATTGTGGACTTAATAATAGAAAAACAAAAAAACCGCTAAAATAAGCGATTTTGGGGGAGTGAGGGTGTAAAAAGCCTTTTGGCACTCCATATATGTATTATAGCACATTTTAGGGGTTTTGTCAATAGGGCTAGTGGTTTGTTAAAATTCGTTATAATCTGCTAAAATCTGCTGTATAAATCGTTAAAAATTATCACGATTAGACAGCAGATTAAAACAAATCAGAGCAGATTTTAGCAAAAAATTATGATTGAAAATTTAAAAAATAAAATACAAAAACTTCGTTCTCAAATTGACGATCTCCGCTACCGTTACCATGTTTTGAATGATCCGGAAGTGACTGATCAGATGTACGATGGACTCATGAATGAACTTAGAAAAATTGAAAGTGAACATCCAGAGTTAATCACGCCTGATTCACCAACCCAGCGGGTGGCTGGTGTGGTCGCGGAGAAGTTTGAAAAGATTGAGCACACCGTGCCACAATGGTCTTTTAATGATGCTTTTAATAGTGAAGATATCACGAATTGGATTGAGCGAATAACACGAATACTTGAAAAACAATATGGTACTGTACCAAAAGATTTGGATTATGTTTGTGAATTAAAAATTGACGGACTTCATATTGTTTTGACTTATGAAGATGGACTTTTAAAAACTGCGGCGACTCGTGGTGATGGTAAGGTGGGGGAGAATGTGACGCAGAATATTAAGACGATTCAGTCGGTGCCTTTGCGAATATCACAATGTCATCCCGAGCGAATCCACCGTAGCTCAAGCGAAGGTGGAAGAGTCGAGGGATCCCTTTCTAATGCATCAGCTTTCGCACAGAAAAGGGATTCCTCCACGGAGCCTGTCCCGAGCGTAGCCGAGGGAATCGGAATGACAATGGTTGTTGAAGGCGAAGTCTGGTTGGGTTCCAAAATGTTGGAGAAATTAAATATTTATAGAGCGAAACGCAGTGAAGCCCTATTTGCTAATCCGAGGAATGCGGCGGCTGGGACGATTCGTCAGCTTGATTCAAAGATTGTGGCAGAGAGAAAGTTAAGTTTGACTGCTTATGACATCTCGAAGATAAGTAAGCAAGTTAGCAAGCCGACAAGTTTGCAAGTTGATACACAAGAAAATGAGCTTATTAGTTTAAAAAAGCTAGGTTTTTTAACTGACACTCATTGGAAAGTATGTAAAAATATTGGCGAGATTATTCAGTTTTATAATAATTTACAAAAGAAAAAAGATAAATTTGAATTTTGGATAGATGGGGTGGTAATAAAAGTAAATCAGAAAAAATATCAAGATGCTTTGGGGTTTACTGGCAAAGCACCAAGGTGGGCAATTGCTTTTAAGTTTCCCGCTGAGCAGGGCAAGACAAAAATTAAAGATATTTATGTACAAGTTGGTAGAACCGGAGCATTAACTCCAGTGGCTTTGATGGATCCAGTGCAATTGGCCGGTACGACTGTAACTCATGCGACACTTCATAATTTTGATGAGATAAAACGTCTGGATGTTAGGGTTGGTGATACTGTTATAGTAGAAAAGGCTGGTGATATAATACCAAAAGTTGTTAGGGTGTTGGATAAGTTGCGGGATGGAAGTGAGAAAATGGTTCACGAGCCGAAAAGATGTCCGATTTGTGGTGGAGAGATAAAGAGATATGAGGTTGGGGATAAAAAAGAAGCTGGGGCGATTTTAAAATGTACAAATTCAAAATGTTATGCACAGGAGCTAAAAAATATTATTCATTTTGTTTCAAAAAAGGCCTTTAATATTGACGGTTTGGGTAAGAAAATTGTTGAGCAACTTGTAGATGAGGGTTTAATAAAAAATGTCGCTGATATTTTTACTTTGACAAAAGGGGATTTGGAACCACTTGAGAGATTTGCTGAAAAATCAGCAGAAAATTTAATTGAATCAATAAAAAAAGCCAAGCAAGTTACATTGCCTAGATTTATTTTTGGATTAGGTATTCATCATGTAGGCGAAGAGACAGCAATTGCTTTGGCAAAAGAATATCATAGTTTAAATAATATAATGAAAGTGAGTTTGGAGGATTTGCAAGCGGTAAATGATGTGGGGCCACGTGTTGCTGAATCGATTTTTGAATGGTTTGAAAATAGTGAGAACAAGAAGTTGATTGAAGAATTGCAGAAGAACGGAATTAAGATACAAAATACAAAATATACAAAAATACAGAATACAAAATTTACAGACAAAATATTTGTTTTGACTGGGAGTATGGAGAGTATGAGTCGGGATGAGGCGAAGGATAAGATTCGTGAGTTGGGTGGTGATGTTTCTTCATCTATTAGTAAGAATACGAGTTATTTAGTAGCAGGGGAGAAGGCTGGGAGTAAGTTGGAGAAGGCGAAGAAATTGGGTGTGCAGATTTTGAGTGAGGGAGAGTTTTTGGAGATGGTTAGTTAGGAGTGACGCACTTCCCTTCGACTCGCCTCTGGGCTCGCTCAGGGTCGTGGGTCACTCCTTTTTTAATCTAGAGCCATATGAATTATAAAAATATCAATTTAATTTCAATAATAGGCACAGTATTTAATTTATTTATTTATTATATTTTAGATGTTAAATTAATAATTTATATTTTTGCTTGGAATTTAGTTTTTTGGGCGGTTTTAATTCTTTTGGGCAAAATTGCGCGCGAATTTTTCAAGAAGGAAGGGGTGTATATATTTTACAAGAGATTAGAAAAAGAAACGGTTATATTTATGGGTTGTTTTGTAATTTTTAATGGTCTGCTAAATTTCAATCTGGATTTTCAGAATGGTTATTCGCTACCTTTTCTATATCTCGTAATTTCTATTTTGGAAAATTTTATTGAAAAATATTTATATAGAAATGAAAAATTAAGAAAAATTGTAAATTATTTTTTATTTATCTCATTTTTTATTTTATCTCCAATTGTTTTAGTTTTAATTGCGATTTTGACTGTTAAATACGGCTGGGACATAGTAAACGCGCTCAAGGGAATTATTTTGATCATTGCCGGCTATGGAATAATCTGCCTTACGATTTTTGAGCGTAAAAAAATAAAAAAATATAAAATTTAATATAGATTATAATATATATTATAATCTATATTAAAAAACAAACAAAAACCTGTCATTGCGCCGTGCCCGCCTTTGGAGGGAGGAGTGTGTAACAATGACGTGGCAATCCCAGGCATTAGTGCGTTGATGAAGGGGATTGCCACATAATAAGTCTTCTTTCAGAGACTTATTATTCGCAATGACAGTGATCTTGTAATTATTTTTTTTATCTGTTTCTAAGTTTAATATAGAGGTTTAATAGTAAATTAGGTGGTACTAAAAAGTGAGTTTTGTGGCATAATATAGTCAATTTTTTAACTATTTTTATTATGTCAACTAAAAAAAGATAATTTAATTTGTTTTTATTTATAAACCTAGTAGAGGTCAAACT
>Ga0180009_10005707_pt1 | contig 13260 bp, 11 predicted proteins | sample OS_PC_MetaG_FD_123537 | JGI IMG/M metagenome (GOLD analysis project Ga0180009, IMG submission 123537) | Groundwater microbial communities from the Aspo Hard Rock Laboratory (HRL) deep subsurface site, Sweden - OS_PC_MetaG | ecosystem: Environmental > Aquatic > Deep subsurface > Groundwater... | reverse complement strand
TTATCCGAGTACTCTCCAATTCAGCTTGGCAGCCGCACCTTGATCATTAATCAATAATTCCATATCTTTCAGCCTGACCAGATCACGACGGGCGGTTCGTTCACTCACGGTTCTATAGAGAATGCCGAACCGGGGGAGATTAAACAAATCGGATAAAGCAAAGGCCTTGTCATAATCGAGTAAAGTGATAAGCAAATCGTACTGTCGCTGAGTGATGTGCCTGTTCTGCTTTAGGTTCGAATAATAATCACGAAGTGAAAACTTACGGATGAAATATGTTATTCTATCTTTAATTTCACGCGAAGATTCAATACACCCGTCTAATACAAATTCAATAAACGGTGTAACATCATGCTCCTTGCTTCTTATTGAATTTGAAAATGCCCGGAAATAATCATCTATATTCCGGTAATAATAATTGGACAGCATTACCGGAACGTACCGGATGCCGCCATTTTGCATTATTAACGCCTCTATCAATCTTGCCGTCCTGCCATTGCCGTCTCCAAATGGATGAATCAATCCCAGATAATAGTGTGCGAGAGCCGCTCGAATTGGCGTATCCGTTTCCTGCAATTCTCCACTGTTGATCCATTTCACGTATTCTTTCATCAGTTTTTGTACATCTTCGAGACATTTCGGGGGCGTATGCATTCCCCCATGCCTTTGGTCGCCTACCTGGACTTTATGGTTTCGGTAGCGCCCCGGATTGTTTAATTCATACTTGGCATTTATTGTAACAAGCGTATGGACCTCTTTTATGAGGTCTTCCTCCAAGTTAAACGGTTTTTCAGTGTTTTTTAGACTTTTGATAAAATCATATGCTTTTTTAAGATTTGCAATTTCTATCTCAGGATTTTCTTGGTACGCGGGTCTGTCCGATTCCGAAATAATCTCACCAACTTTTTCTTCCGTTAAAGGATTGCCCTCGATGGCGGCAGTTCCAAAGATCGATAGGTTTGTCATAGATTTTGACCGCTGATAACAAAAGAGGCTACTGCATGTGCAGTAACCTCTTCATATTTGGCTGGCTGGGAGACCAGGATTCGAACCTGGGTTGACGGAGTCAGAGTGTGAAAGATATTGATATTATTAAATATAACGATACAACAACATGCAATGACATAAAGGATTTGACGGAAATCTAATCTATTTTGTTACAGGGTATTCCATGCTGATATTGATCGTTATGGAGACTAAATGGAGACCTCGAGATTGGTGCGCGTAAGACAGCGGTCTGGAATTTGAATTTTAAAATAACCCTGCTAAAAATTCGTCGCGGACAGAGGGATAGATCCCCCTGTACCCCCTTTTCAAGATTCCTTCCGTCCAGGGCCTCCGCTCCGTTCAGTCCGCTCTAACGCCGTCGGCTTCGCTTCGACGGCTGATCGCTCCCTTCACTTCGCTCCGGACCCAAGGGGCTGCCAAGGGTGCAAGGGATCAAGGGCCAAGGGTAACGGACCTGGAGAGACGAAAACCGATACCGTCGTCGCGGCCGCCGGGCGGGCCGCGGCCACGAATCGCCGACCGGCAGCTGTGAGCCCCGCTGCCCCAGCTGCCGCCGCGTATCACACGGTTGACGCCTCTGGGTTCATCAATCCAGGCTCGCCCGATAGTGGGGGCGCCTTCGTAATTGTTGTGCCAATCATCCTCCACCCATTCATCGACATTGCCTGCCATTTGATAGATGCCGTACATCTGGGGTTCGAATTTCTGCACTTCAACCGTTTTTCTACCCGTTAAATCAAAATTACAGATGCTATTATTCGGTTCGTCATTACCCCAGGGATACTTTCTCCCAAGCCTACCCCGTGCGGCCTTTTCCCATTGGGCCTCAGTAGGGAGAGAATATGCTTTCCCCATCCAGGATACATACACTCGAACATCTTCCCGGCTCACATTGATCACCGGCCGCTCGCCCCTTCCCCACCCTTCATCATCTGGTTTTTCCTTGTTGCGGGCAAGGCAATATTCATCGTATTCCCGAAACGTCTCCGCATACCTGGAAATCCGATACTCTGACACATACACAACCCGGACCGGCTGTTCGTCACTAAATTCGTATCCACCCATCAAAAAGGCTCCGGCAGGGATTTTGACGAACTTACCATCTGTTACTGCCTCTTTTGGGCTCTGCTCCTTTTCCGTATCGAATATTTCCTGAAGTCTTTGTTTCAACCCCGGCTTTTCCCCTTTTATGTCCCGAAGGGCCAGCAGCCAGGTGAATTTGTGGCCGGTATCCTCGATTCCCTTTTTATCATGATCAGCCTGGGTTAGGGCCGTTTCAAACCGGTCCATGCAGTGATCGAACACCGGCGCATGGGGAAGAAGATCGTCCAGAAGATCGAGAACAACCGAGCTGAAAGGTAAACGCATCAGGGCAGTATCGAACGCTTCAGGATTTTTTTCAAACAATTGACTTAATCGACGGGCCGCAAAATATTCCTGTAATAGCTGGTGATAGAATGTGCAAAGGCTTTTGTCCTTTCCTTCAAATATCGTTCGGCTAAAAAAATGAACCCATTGGGTGTCGAAAATGACCCTGCAGGCATACGGAGACTCCTCCTCGTATCTTTCTATGAAACCGAATGGAAATATTTGGATATTACCTTCCGTCAACGTATCCAGGGAGAGCCGATATAATAAGTTTTTTATCTTTGATTCATCCAGAGCATGGATAGATATTCCTCTGTTTCTCGCCTCTCTGAAAAGCTCCACTTCAAATTCGGCGAGCAACTGGCCCCTATTTTCAACCAGGCGCCTTTCGGTATCCGGGCGGAGGCCGATGCGTTTGGCGGTGTTTGCATAGAAAGGGATTCTCAGTAATTCCTTGAAATTTTCTGGCAGTTTTCCGTAATTGAGCCAGTTTACGATCTCCGGGTTTAGATATGAAAGAAGCTCGTCTTCTCCAAATCCGTCCAGAATGATCCATTCGTACGCGGAGAATATGTCACGAAAAACAACCGGATTCATCTTTATGTGTTCGATCCGGCAGGCAACCGCTACCCTGTTTTGTTCCAGAATCCCGGACGAATCCATCTGAAAATGGTTTTTACAGCTTCTATCGTCGGTACACTGGTCCAGGGAATCTAATAAAAAACATAGACGACCGCTTTCATTCAGTATGCCTGCGATCCTGTTGGCTTTTTCGGGACTGAAATCCACCGATTTCGTCTTGCGCAGAAGGCCAACCAATCTGTCTATCAGCGTTCCGGCGTCGTGGAAAAAATCGTTCACGTTTGTAAAGACCGGAAGCGGCGCTTCCTTTAGTCGGTTTTGCATCAGCTCCAATTGCATCCGATAAAGGAATGTGGTCTTTCCCACGCCTGCACCAGCGATGATGAGGACTCGTTTTTTTTCAAGGAAAAGATTATGGAATGCCTCTGTATCGATTGGCTCCGTGTCTTTTTCAAAACCATCCGGTATCTGATTATCCTTTTTGATTACCCGCCGCATACTGGGAGGCATGTAATCGAAGCGATCGTGTATATTGGGCTCTCGACCGGCCATCTTGATATCGTAGCCGCGGGTCGCTTGGGCTTTCAGCCTCTGGCGGGCAGCGTTGACGGCGTTTAGGATGGTCTCGTCGTCTAGTTTGTTGTATTTTTGAATCTCCGACAACTGCCGGACAACCTCATCCCGGAACCTTGCCTTCTGGCACTCGCGGATCAGTTCGACCACTTCGCTCAGCGCCGGATGCCTGGAAACCTCCTCGAGCATCCGAAAATAGAGCCGCGGCAAGGCAACCGATACGGTTTCCGGTTTAAGAGATTTTAGTCCTTTATCCTTTATGAGTTGGGAAAGCGTCCGCTCGAACCCCTCCACCGAAAACATGTCCACCGATGATTCGTTGCCTGCCAGTTTGTAGGAAGACAGGTTGTCGATACTTTCGGTGATTGTCTGACGGAGTCTATCCGAAAGCTCTCCATCCGCCCGATAAAAGAGCTTATGAAGGGATTTGATTTGATCTTCGTCGATCCCCGCAAGTTCGGGGAAATCCTTGGTCAGTTTCGGAAAAAGGCTCTTCAGCCCGTTTTCCAGACTGTTCCGGATCTCTTCCCTGGACAATACCTTGGCAGCCTGCGTCTGCTTGAGATGCTCCCGGTGGAGCTGGGCCAGATGATAGACTCCATTAACGATCAGTCCGACAAAGAATTCCTCGATCATGGGGCGCCCTCATATTCTTATTCAGAATTAGCGCTAAAAACGGAGTGGGTACTTCAATCATGAACAGCGATTCCGACTGTTCCGACCATAGGGAAATGTATTCCATATTTCAAGCCGTAATGAGTGGGTGATCGACGCATGGGTAAGCAATTAATTCAATTCAATAACATTAAGATGAGACCGGTGTTGCTCAAAAGGGTGAAATTTAAAATTCTGATATCGCCCTTATTCGTTCCAACAGGGCAGGCAATCTGTTCTGGCTGGCTGCATCGGGTGGCAAATATCCCGGTAGGGCATCATTGAATCTCTGGTCCTGCAGCAAAATAGTGAACCGCTGTGCCAAATGGATTCTCAATCGCTTTTCCGATTTGTTAACTTCCTCAACGACCTCGAGCCTTCCGTCCAACACGGCTACAATGTCTTCCATGTCGCGGCTTAGGAGAATATCTTCGCCGCCTCTGTCATCAAAGGCCGCAAGCTTTGTCGCCAAGAAATAGGGTGCCGGGACCATCCGAATACGCTTCCCCGAAGGCAGTGAGACGGATTCCGCTGCAGCAAACGCCGGGGCATACCACTCATTTCCAAAACCCATGATTTCAGGATCAGTCGGCATAACATCCAGAATCACATTGTCTGCTTTCCATCTACATATTGGTGCCTCGGAACTCAAATCTTCAACGAAGCCTCTTGCCCTTAGCTTCACTGCCAGTTTGTGGTACTCTGGTAGTGAAGCTACTTCAACTATGGCATCAACATCCATCGTAGCCCTTACCGGTGCTGCTGCAGTATCCGTCAATAACAATCCTGTTGCACACCCTCCTAAAAACACCATGGCATCTGCGAGAGGTCCAAGTCGATGAACAGCTGTATACAGAATCTCAAGGTTTGGATTCATTGGATCCGCCATAGCGCTTTAGCCTATTCTTAAGTTCTTTGATGGCGATTTCCCGCTCCCGGGTGCGCCCACCGCGAATCGCATCCACCAATACCAAAAGCTCATAAAGTTGGTTATCTTTTCGGACTGCTTTTGGAACCGATTGATATAAAGGAGAGAAAGCTTCCCCACGGACGTTGCCATCCGGATCCGGCCAAACAGGGGGCGGTTCGGATGATTGCGCAAATGATGCATTCAAAGGGGATCCAGCATAGCTGGTCGGCACACCCCTTGTCATGCCGCCCCTCTCCGGAACATAAACGTATTTGAGACCGTGTATTAAGAATTCATTCAAGTTGCTGATGTTGGGTTTTATCCTATCATTGATCCGGTAGGCCAAGTTGGCACTTAATGCCCTTTTGACGGCACCATGAACTTCCGATGGGCTCATCCCCAAATCAATCGCCAGCTTATTGTAGGACCAGTCCTGCTTTCCAAGCGACACAATCTTCAGCAAAACCAAAACGTCTTGGGGTTTTAAAACCATAAGTCATTTCCTATTCGCGATTCACGAATAAAGAATGGCTAAAAATTAATACTTTGTCAACGGAAAATTTGGAAGTGGCCCCCAAATAGTTTCCCGAATTGCGAAAAATGAATTTTCGACACCTTGTAACGTAATAAAAGAGGCTACTGCATGTGCAGTAACCTCTTCATATTTGGCTGGCTGGGAGACCAGGATTCGAACCTGGGTTGACGGAGTCAGAGTCCGCAGTCCTGCCGCTGGACGATCTCCCATTATTTTAACGAGTTATTAGATGAAACCTCCTGATGTGTCAAGTGGAATGTGCCCTTTAAGTTTGAAACAACGTCCCATGGATTAGCCACCCGCTTCGCGATCAGATCAAGCAATTCTTCCTGAAAGGCATGTATGTTTTTACCAGGGCAAAGTTGTCCTGGTGAGAGTGTCAATCCAGTCTGCGTGGGTCTGCGGCTAAAGTAATATTTATCGACTCTCGATATATTGAACGGCTTTTTCCAGTCGTTTGATCACCTTTTCTTTTCCCAGGGCTTCGAGCACCTCGAAAATGCCGGGGCTTACGGTTTTTCCGGTGAGCGCTACCCTGAGGGGCTGGGCGATTTTACCGAATTTGAGATCGGTTTTCTCCATTACGGTCTTAAAGGGTGTTTCCAGCGCTTTTTCGGTAAAGTCGTCCAGGGATTTCAGTTCATCGATAAGCAGCTTAAACGGTTCAAGAATCGATTCCATTAAGAACTTCTTTGAAGCATCTTCATCGTAAGAAACGGTGTCCGGAAAATAGAACAAAGCCCCTTCCGCCATCTCCTTTAATGTCTTGCTGCGTGCATTCAAGGTTAGAACCACTTTGTCAAGGAATTCTCCCTCCTCAGCCTCACATCCAGCTTCCTTTAAAAAGGGAAGCAGGTGTTTGGATACATAACGGGGAGATGCCGCCTTGATATGGTCCGCATTCAGGGCCTGAAGTTTTTCCATGTCGAAGATTCCGGCGGATTTGCCCACATTGTCCAGGGTAAACTTTTCGATCAATTCGTTTCTTGTGAAAAACTCCTGGTCTCCAAAGGACCAGCCCAGCCGGACCAGGTAGTTGAGCAGGGCATCCGGGAGAAATCCCATATCCCGATAGGCGGTCACGGACATGGCCCCGTGTCGTTTGCTCAACCGGGAGCGATCATTTCCCAGAACCATGGGCACATGGCCGAATGCGGGCAAAGGGATGTTCAATGCCTTGTACAAAAGGATCTGCCTGGGCGTGTTGTTGACGTGGTCATCGCCGCGAATGACGGTGTTGATCCCCATGGTGATATCATCGACGACCACGGCATAATTGTAGGTGGGAATGCCGTCGCTTCTGAGCAGAATGAAGTCATCCAACTCATCATTCTGAAATACGATATTGCCCTTGATGACGTCTTCCACAACCGTGGTTCCCATAACCGGCGCTTTCAAGCGGACCACGGCCCCGTCTGTTTTTTCAAGGCCTTTTTCCCTGCAGGATCCGTCATATTTGGGTTTGCCGCCGGCCTCTTTGGCCATTTTTCGCATCTCTTCCAGCTGCTCCGGGGTGCAGGTGCAGTAATAGGCCGCCCCGGATTCCAGGAGTTTCCCGATGTATTCATTGTAGATATCCATGCGCCGGGATTGAAAGTAGGGGCCGTCATCCCAGTCGATGCCGAGCCATTCCAGCGCCTCCAGGATGGCATCCACGGACGCCTGGGTGGACCGTTCCGCGTCGGTGTCTTCAATTCTCAATACAAACCGGCCCTGAGTGTGCCGGGCATAAAGCCAGTTGAAAAGAGCCGTCCGGGCTCCGCCCACATGCAGATAACCGGTGGGGCTGGGAGGAAAACGCGTCACAACTTTATCCATTTTCGTCACCTATTTCTAGATTCTTTGCAGCTTCTTAGACTTAAATTGGGTCTTTATATTGTAGTTTCAGTCTGTTACAGCCTGATCGAAACCCTATGTGTTGTATGTCAGCAATCGATTCGATTACTATTAGAATTACAAGGTAGTAATAGTAAATCGACAAAGGATCCTGTTGTATAAAATATCAACACCTCGGCGGTGCCCAATAAAAACATAAAATACAGATTTCCTTCACCGAATGCCAGGAATTTTGCATTTTTCTGAATAACGGTAAAAAATTTACAGTTAATTCATGTGGTTAGAATTTGTCCGCAATCCTTCTGAAGCCTGAACCGCTTTATATCACAGGCAAAATTGAACCTCAAGGAAGGGGTGTTAAAAAAAAATGTAAAACCCCTTGACATTCTCCGGCATTTCAATTACTAAAGACGGAACTTAAATTAGTGGTAGTTATATTTAATTTTTTATTCATAAAATCAATATATTAAGGGGATTACTCATGGCTCTACCAAAACGAAAAATATCCAAATCGAGACGGGATAAGCGCCGGACCCACCAAAAGATCCAAGGACCGAATCTATCGACCTGTAAACAATGCGGCGAAGCTAAACTTCCCCATCACGCATGCCCGAGCTGCGGTACCTACAAAGGCCGCACCGTCACCGAACCCGAAGAAGACTAGCGCAAAAAAGGGGTCAGAATAAATGACAGCATCTGATACGCAACAGAGCACGGAGCTTCAAGGGTTAGATGAAGAATCGAGAAAATTGATTCTCGATACCCTCCGGCAGCTTCGCCGGAAGCTGCTGACCAAAGAAAAAATTCTGGAGTTCGACAAAAACGACATTTTTCCGGAAGACGCGATCCGAAAAATGCTGGCCCCGGAGATCGGTCTGCAGCTGCTGTTCATACCGGAAGCCTATGGCGGTATCGGCGGGGGTGCCAGGGACTGTTGCATGGTGACCCAGGAAATGGCCAAGATCTGCCTGGGTGTGGCAACGGCGTTTTTTGCCATTCAACTGGGGGCGGATCCGCTGCTGGTTGCCGGAACCGAAGAACAGAAAGATAAATGGCTGGGGAAAATTGCCGATGGTGAAGCCCTTGTGGCCTATGCCGTCACCGAACCGGATGCCGGAAGCAATCTTGCCGCTCTTCAGACCTCGGCCGATCCGGTTGAAAACGACAACGGCGAGCTCATCGGATACAACGTGAACGGGAACAAACAATTCATTTCCACCGGAGGTTATGCGGATTTTATTACCCTGCTGGCCAAGACGCCGGAAGGGCCGACTTTCTTTGTGGTGGAAAAAGGCACCAAAGGATTTATGCAGGGCAAGGGGGAAGAGAAACACGGAATCCGGGCTTCAAACACCTCTCCGCTTTCATTTTCCGATGTCTTTGTCCCCATTGAAAACCTCATCGGCGGTGTGCCGGGCAGGGGGCTCAAACAGGCCAACGCAGTGTTCGGATATACACGGCTGATGGTCGCCTCAATGGGTCTGGGCGCCGGAGAAGCAGCGCTCAACATCGTTATTCCCTATGCAAAGGAGCGGATTCAATTCGGATCACCCTTGAGTGAGAAGCAGGGCTACACCCACAAACTCGTGGTTCCCAATGCGGTGAGGCTGGAAGCTGCAGACGCTTACATCGAAGAGGTTGCAACCCGATTCGATTCAGGGGAAACCGATTTAGAAGTGGAAGGTTCCATCGCCAAATATTTTGCAACCGAAGTTGCCAACAAAACGGCTGATGACGCCATGCAGGCTTTGGGCGGTTATGGGTATATCGCAGAGTACGAAGTGGAAAAGATCAAGCGGGATGTGAAGATCACCTGCATTTACGAAGGCACCAGCGAGATTCAACAAAATATTATCAGCACCTTTCGCTGGAGAACGACCCGAAAAACCAAGGGCCAATACTTTGCGGACATCAAAACAGAGATGGAAGCGATGGAAGCAGCCATGGACGATGCCGGATGTCGGTTTTATGCACTTGCGGCAGGGGCCGTTAATGAAGCAACGAATCTGGTGCATGACAACCGGCTGACCCGGAAACAGTACGTCATGTTCGCCCTGGCCGATATGATGACGCATCTGGAGGTCGGTGTTGCATTGGCCCGAAAAGCAAAACGGCTTGCCGATGCCGGAGATTCAAAAGCGGAAAAGATCAAGATCATGTCCAGGCTGTTTGCAGACGAGGTGTCGACACTGGTGGTCCGTAACACGCAGAAAATCTTGATGGGCACCGGTTTGTTCAGCCCGGAAGTTGTTTCAGAATTCATGCAAAAGATATCCGTTCATGAGATGATCACAAGCACTCGAAACGTCATTCTCGATATGGACAAAGCGGCGGATATATTATTCAGGAGGTAATCCATGACGGAGACATCCAAGAGAATCGTAGTGGTTACCGGCGGCTCCAGAGGGATCGGACGGTCGATCTGCATTTCAATGGCAGGAGCGGACACGCACATCTATTTCAACTATTTCAACCCGGTAAATCCGGATGAAGAGGCTGAAAAAGCCAAGGAAACCGAAAACGCCATTGTCGATGCCGGCGGATCGGCAACCTCGGTGAGTGTGGACGTGGTCTCGGAACCGGCAGTGAACGCATTTATTGATAAAATCATGGAAGAAGCCGGACGGATCGACGTACTGGTGAACAACGCCGGAATCACCCGGGACGGACTCCTCGTGCGCATGAAGACCGCAGACTGGGATGCCGTCCTTGACACCAACCTGAAGGGCTCGTTTCTTTGCACCAAAGCGGTTGCAAAATTCATGATGAAACAGCGATACGGCAGGATCGTCAATATTGCATCCGTGGTGGGCGCCTCCGGCAATGCCGGGCAGGCCAACTATTCCGCCTCAAAGGCGGGGGTTATCGGTTTTACCAAGAGCGTGGCCAAAGAGCTGGCATCCAGGGGGGTTACGGTCAATGCGGTTGCCCCCGGTTTTATTGAAACCGACATGACAGCGGTTCTGCCGGAAAAGGCAAAAGAGGCGCTGATCCAGCAAATCCCCATGGGACGGATCGGAAAGCCCGAAGATGTGGCTGCTGCCATAAAATTCTTAGCGTCTGACGACGCATCTTATATTACCGGACAAGTCATTCATGTGAATGGCGGCATGTATTAACGAAAGGAGAAAGAATTCATGTCTATAGAAGAAAAAGTCAGAAAAATTATTGCCGAGAAATTGAGCGTGGACCTGGACGAAGTGGTGCCGGAGGCCTCATTTGTGGACGATCTGGGCGCAGATTCTCTGGACCTGGTGGAACTGATCATGACCATGGAAGAGGAATTTGATGTGGAAATATCAGATGAAGATGCTGAAACACTGGTAACCGTAAAGGATGCCATCGAGTACACGAAAAAGCAAGTTTAATCCGAATTTCGATACATCACTTCAAAATCCATAAACCGGCCGCCATGGGCCGGCCGAAAAGGAGGTATTCTTGGAACGTCGGGTAGTTGTCACAGGGATTGGATTGATCACCCCGCTGGGTATCGGTGTTCAGGAAACCTGGGATGCGTTATGCGCAGGAAAATCAGGGATTTCAGAGATCACCCGGTTCGATACGTCGGAATATGAGACTAAAATTGCCGGCGAAGTCAGAAATTTCAATCCTGAAGATTTTATGTCAAAAAAAGAGGCCAAGCGGAATGAAACGTTCATCGCTTATGCCATTGCCGCCAGTCGAATGGCGCTTGATGATTCCAAACTTATCATCGATGAGACCAATGAGGACCGAGTCGGGGTGTTGACCGGATGCGGTTTAGGCGGTTTGGGCATGCTCGAACGCACCCACCAAATCCTGCTTGAAAAAGGACCCAAGCGAGTGGGTCCCTTTTATATCCCCATGCTTATCGGTAATATGGCTCCCGGCCTGATATCCATCCATTTAGGGGCAAAAGGCCCCAATTCTTCCATTGCCACAGCATGCGCGGCCGGTTCCCACGCCGTAGGTGATGCGTATAAGATCATCGAACGGGGGAATGCCGACGCCATGATTACCGGCGGGGTGGAATCTGTGATTACCCCCACCTGTATTGCCGGATTCAACGCCATGAAGGCTCTATCCACCCGCAACGATGAGCCGGCAAAAGCGTCACGTCCTTTCGACAGGGACCGGGATGGATTTGTAGTGGGAGAGGGTGCCGGTATTCTGATCATCGAGGACCTGGATCACGCACTGGAAAGAGGGGCAAAAATATATGCCGAAATTATCGGTTACGGCATGAGCGGCGACGGCTATCACATCACATCGCCTCCTCCCGGCGGCGAAGGCGCGCAAAGATGCATGAATGCCGCCATTGAAGATGCCGGCATAACTGGTAAAGATATCGACTACATCAACGCACACGGCACATCAACCCCGCTGAATGATTTATACGAAACCCGAGCCATCAAATCCGTGTTTGGAAAGCATGCGCACTCAGTGGCCGTCAGCTCCACCAAATCCATGACCGGACATTTGCTGGGGGGTACCGGAGGAGTGGAAACCGTATTCACCGCATTAACGCTTTTGCATGGGATAATTCCACCCACCATTAACCTCGACAATCCCGGCGAAGAGTGCGATCTCGACTATGTCCCGCATAAAGCCCGGAAACAGGATGTTAAGATTGCCATGACAAATTCATTCGGCTTTGGCGGTACCAACGCATCATTGATATTGGGCAAATATCACAACGCATCCGGATAATGCGAAAGACCCCTGCCTGATTCCCATAGCTTGTTTTCGTTTTCTACCCGATACGGTAAGGTTTCCCTGCAGCAACCCTTCTGACCGGTGCTGCAGGGATCTTTTTAAATTTTTTCTTGCAGTTACATAAACTCCCATAATACAAATATCCGGGATAGGATGATTTCAAGAATCATGTTTCGGGTGAGATACACGGAAAGACAAAACAACAACCTGGAAATCATCGCAAAATTCATTGCCCAGGTGCTGACGCATCCGGATGATGAAGATATCATAGGAATTGTTTCATCTGAAGTTCAGGAGTTATGCCAGGCATTCCCATTATATGGGCAGTTCGAAGGTGGAATATAGGGTGTTCCTGGAATCTTGTTGATGGGGTTATGGGTTTGTTCAGTGCTAAAACAGTCTTGAGACAGGAGGAGAGTCCATGAAATGTCCGTTTTGCGGTGAGATCGACAACAAGGTGATCGATTCTAGGCTGGGCAAGGATGCCAGTGTCGTCCGGAGGCGCCGGGAGTGTCTCCCCTGCACCCGGCGGTTTACCACGTATGAACATATCGAAGACATCCCGATTATGATCATTAAAAAGGATGGGCGTCGAGAGGTTTTTAACCGCGATAAGGTTCGGACGGGTCTGAAAAAGGCGTGTGAAAAAAGACCCATCAGCATGGTGCTGATCGAAGAATTCATTGATGAGCTGGAGAGGGATTTGAGGGAGATAGGAGAAAAAGAAATATCGGCTCACATGATCGGTGAAAAGATTATGGAAAAACTCCATGAGCTCGACGCTGTCGCCTATGTTCGCTTTGCTTCGGTTTACCGGGAGTTCAAGGACGTCAACGATTTTGTCGATGAGCTCAAAAGTCTGCTCACCGACCGGTAAGAAATTTGCGATTTTCGAATGTCGATTTGCGATTTTAAACTGCAATATAGCAGAAAACGTTTCCTACGAATACAATCGTAAATCGAAAATTGAAAATCGAAAATGAAGCTCCCTGCCGCAAGCGGGCAGGGTATCAAAGCGGAACACAAAACAATTTAGATGATGGTGGGAAACGTAGTTTCCCCCCACACCCCCCTTCCGCATGTTTACCCCGCCGCAAGC
>Ga0180009_10005706_pt1 | contig 13261 bp, 21 predicted proteins | sample OS_PC_MetaG_FD_123537 | JGI IMG/M metagenome (GOLD analysis project Ga0180009, IMG submission 123537) | Groundwater microbial communities from the Aspo Hard Rock Laboratory (HRL) deep subsurface site, Sweden - OS_PC_MetaG | ecosystem: Environmental > Aquatic > Deep subsurface > Groundwater... | reverse complement strand
TTAGATGAAGCAGTAGAATATTATATTGAAAATCGTCCAGGAGTAGATATTAGGGATAGATAATTAACTCCAGATGAAGTAAGAGAACAGGCATGGAGATATTTTCCATCATATTATAAAGATAAAAAAATAAAAAATGAGAATATCAGATTATATTGAAGAGGAAGACAAAGTTAATTGGAAAAAATTAGCTAGATTAAAAAATAAATCAGATGATTTATTCGGTTCTATGTTTGACAATGTTTTAGAGTATTTAAAAGAGAAAAGATTAGCAAGTTATTTTCCAGAAAAAGGAACTTATTCAATAGCAGAAGGTTGCAGAATAAATCCAATATTATCTGATTCATTAATTCCTTATTATCCAAAAAGAAGAGAAGATGCAATAAATTATATTAATGCATTTAAAATATGGTTAGTTACTCCTACAGAAATAATTGCAAATTAATCACTTCCAACTTACCATAACATCATCAGTCCTCTGCCTTGGTTTTATATCAGCTTCATCAGCATTACATTTTATTCCACTTTTAAACATAATTTCCCCAAGAAATGCTATCATTCCTGCGTTATCGACGAGAAGAGAATTTTCAGGAACAAATAATTTTGCTCCTCTTTCTCTGCACATAATTCTGCACATTTCCTGCAACCTTTTATTGCAAGCAACTCCTCCTCCTAAAAGCAATTCTTTTTTTCCAGTATGTGCCAATGCACGTTCAGCTGTCTCAACCAACATTGCAAAAGCAGTTTCTTGGAGAGAAAATGCAAGGTCTTCTAGAGTATAATTTATTTGTTTATTATTTATTAATTTAGTTTGCTTCAAATTCTGCTTTGCTTGAATTTTTTGCTTAGAGTTATTATCACATAATTTATTATCTACACTATCAACGTTGGAATTTTCTATTAATAACATTTTATCAATTTGTGAGCGACTTTGGAGCGAACCTAACATCTGCCTCAACTTAGTCAAAATCCCAGAAAAAGCAACATCCATTCCTTTGACAGAATAAGGAAGTTCAATATATTTACAATTTTTTGATTCAGCAAGTTTTTGTATAACAGGCCCTCCTGGAAAACCAATTCCAGCATATCTTGCAAAAGTATCAATAAAATTTCCAACACCAATATCTAATGTTTCTCCAAAGATTCTGTATTTGCCTGCTTCATAAGCAATTATCTGTGTATTTGCTCCTGAACAATAAAGCATGACCGGTGAACCGGCCTCAGAATCATTAGCTCCCACAATTCTTCCGATTTCTAAATGAGCCACACAATGATTAACAGGAACAAGAGGTTTTCTCGTGCCCTTTCTTTCAGACCTACTTGGTAGGGTACCTAATTTTTCAGAAAGTTCTTTTGCAAATTTCATTCCTTCAAGGAGGCATAGAGATAAGCCCGGACCTTGTGAAAAAGCAATTGCATCAATTTCCTCTTCTTTAACATTTGCCGAAGATAATGCTTCAAAATAAATCTCATTCTTATTATTAAAATGAAATTTAGCTGCTTCTATTGGAATTATGCCTCCTGATTCTGTTGTATAAGTTCTTTTAACATTACTCAATATTTTACCATCTCGCACAATTCCTATTCCAAAAGTATGTGCTGTTGATTCTATTCCTAAAATTATTGGCATGAAAAATAAAAATAAGTTAACTATATAAGATTTGTTGATTAGATAAGTTTATGATACTAATCCATGTTCTTATAGGGATAATCTTAGGAAAAATCTATGGGCACTATCTATTTTTCATATTGGGCTCAATTTTCCCAGACATAGATCACATTTATATAATTATAACAAATAAAATATACAATCTGAAGAAATTAGTTAGGACAATTAAATATGAGAAGGAATTTGGGTTAAAATATAAAACTGCCTTTTTTCATTCTATTCTTGGGTTGATTTTGTTTTCATTAATAATTTATATTTTTAGTAAAAAAGGGGTAATTTATTTTTCAGCAGCTTATTTTTGTCACCTTTTGATTGATTGGCTAGATATTGATGAAAAATATTATCTATACCCTTTCAAAATCAAATTTAAAGGGGTTTTACCAATTTGGTCAAAATTAGAAAAAATATTAACACTTATTTTGTTATTAATAGCTCTAATATTATTCTTAACATAAAAATAAGTACCATAATTATTATAAATAGTTTTTTGTAGCAAGATTTATGATATATCCAGCAGGACTTTATTTAGGAGAACATGGAAATTATTTAGCATTATATAATTATCATCCAGATGTTTATATTCTTGCACCAGAAAATTCAGGAACAAATCATATTGCCCATGCTTCTTACGAATATGGAAGAAGAACAGGCGCAGTAGATTTATATCAATTAAACCATGATTCAAATTATAGTAAAGTTGCTAAGATAGTAACTGTAATAGAATCAAAAGGTAGGGGATATAGTATAAGGAAAAATACTCAGAGAACTCAGGAAACAGGATTTACAAACTCCATACAAATGAAAAATGCCCAAAGAATGCATAATGTAGATTGGCAAATCTTAAATCTTGACCCAAAAATAAGAGAAGATATAATTGACCCAACTTTAGCAGATATTTTATTTTTTTGTAAAGGTGTTGAAGCTAAAAAAATAAGGGATACAAAAACAGAGATTGTTGACAGGATAATTCCAAGAACAAAAGTAAAGTATATTACTCCCATAAGAATGCTAACTCCTGGAAAACAAGAGTTTGTTCCTTCTTGCATACTTGAAGCAAATATTGATTTTGGGCAAGGATGTGTAAGCTCTTTAATTCAAGGACAAAATCCAAGTTTTGATGGAGAAAATTTCATTGATTACTGGATATCTCAATGGGGAGAATGCGCTTATTGTTATGCTCAGCAAAGGCATAAAAATTTTATAAAAACATTATATAAATTTGACAAACAAAGATTAATAGAAGAATTAAAAGGAGGATTTATTTTAGAATTAGAATCTAAAAAGACACTTGGAAGACCTGTAGAAGTCTTAAGATTTGGAAAAAGAACAGAAAGTTACTCAGAATTTACAAGAAATAGTTTTATTGGAACATTAGAAGCATGTACAGAAACAGGAACAAGAACAATAATACCTACAAAGTTTCTTGTTTATAATAAAGAGATATCAAGATTAGTAAAAAAAACAGATTCTATTATTTTATTTAGTGTCACAAGAAGAGATGAATTTGAAAAAGGAGCCCTTGCACAGGGATGTGGTAATGAACAAAGATTAGAGAGAGCAATAAGGTACCATGAAGATGGAACAAATACAATAATCTATCTTGGAGTAGCAAATCCTCTTAAATTAAGTAAAGAAGATTGGAGAATAATAAAATTAGGCAAAAAAAGAGGCATCAAAGTACAAGTTCTTCCTATAAGATACAAAAGAAAAGATGTAATGAGAGCAATGAATGAAATAGAATGGGATTATGCAAAAGATAACCCAGATTTGTTTAGAAAAGAAGCAGGAACATATTATCATGAAGGAAATCAATGTATTCCAAGAATAGATTCAATGGACGCAAAACTTATCTCAATGATAGGAGATAATAAAGGAAATGTATGCATGTGTCATCATGATGACAAACAAACTTATTGTGGAGGATGTGGTATTAGAAAAGGACAAATAACTCCAACTATTAAAGTTGAAAAAATAGGTTATAAGAAAAAAAGAAAACAGAGAAAGCAAACACCACCAATAGAAATAGTTATTCATGATAATTAAAATTTAAAATGAAAATAGCAGTAGTATACATGGTTGCAGGATTGTCTTCACGATTTGGAGGAAAACCAAAATGGTTAATAAAAATAGGACCAAATCAAGAAACATTAATAGAATATTCTTTAAAACAGGCATTAAAAGCAGGAATAAATAAAATAATTTTTATAGTAAGTGAAAAAACCCATCCTTTGTTTAAGCAAGAATTTGGAGATAATTACAACAATATCCCTATAATATATGTTTTTCAAAAATTTGACCCAGAAAAAAGAGACAAGCCCTGGGGAACAGTAGATGCCTTATGTTCAATAAGAGAAATAATAGATTGTCCTTTTATAGTATGTAATGGAGATGATATATATGGAGAAAACGCATTCAAAATATTAGTAAATCATTTGAAAAATGATATTGGTGGAGCAACAATTGGATATAAATTAAAAAATGTTCTTTCAGAAAAAGGTGTAGTAAATAGGGGAATATTTCAAATAGAGGATAATTTTGTCAAATCAATAAAAGAGATTTTTAATTTGAGTTACGAAAATCTAGTTGAAAATAAATTATCAGGAGAAGAATTATGCAGTATGAATATTTTTGCGTTTCATCAAAGTATAATTCCAGAACTAAACAAAGTCCTTGAAAAATTCAAAAGAGACAATAAAGATAATAAAAAAATTGAATGTTTATTACCAAAAGAAATAACTAATTTAATAGGGGATAAAAGAATAATTTTAAAGATATGCCCAACAGAAGAAAAATGGTTGGGAGTAACAAATCCAGAAGACGAAGAAAAAGTAAGAGAGGAATTAAAAATAAAATAAATTTAAAAAAAATAAAATAAAGAAAATTTATCTTCTCTTTTTCTTAGCAACTTTCTTTTTCTTCTTTTTACCGCCTCTAGCCATCTTTGCCTCACAAACATTTCCTGCACCATCTACGTAATAAAGAAATCCTTTCTTTCTCTTTATAACATTTTTTACAATAACCTTTCCCATTTTTTACCTCCTTTTATTAATATTATAATAATCAATAATAAATCCTATTTAAATCTTTCTCTTATCGACGAGATTTAAGATTTTTCTTTGATACTTCTTATTAATAGGAACTTCAAGAAGCTTATGAAATGGTTTTTTAGGTTTTATAAACAATCTAAAGGGTCTTATAAACTTCTTTTCTATTATTTCATTTTTATCGTCTAGCCAGATAGCAACAAAAGGAAAAAAAACAAAAAAAGAATGAATAGCCATTCTTGTAGATTTATCAAAAACAAACAAAAGTGCTCTAGCTTTTTCTTTTTTTCTAAACATCAAACCTCTAAATTTACCAAATTCAGAAACTTTCTCGACGCCATCAATCAAAATCTTTCTTTTACCAGAAACGATTTTTATCTCCATCTTTCCTCTTTTTATATTCTTTAAACATTAAATTAACATTTTTTGTAGTTACATGGTCATGGTGCTTGAATCCCCCACCAAAAGCTTTTGGGATATGCATAAGTTCGTGGATTATAACTCTTGTTTTATCTTCATCACTTAATCTGCTAAATCTTTCTGATAAAAATTCCAGTGCATAATGTGGCTTGACTCCTATTGCTTTTTGCATTAATTTTCCAATAGTATGGCATCTTGCAATTGTTCCTCTTGAAGATGTTCCAGAACTCATAAAACATTTAACATTTTCCATTTTCACATGAGGAAAAAGGATTCTTGATATTTCACTTGCCTCTTTTTGAATGTCTTCTGCAAATTCGTATTTCATTTTAAATTAAACTCTTTATATAAAATCCATTTATTTTTTGGTTTTTTTAATATTGTAATATTATCAAAATTCAAAGTAAAATTTGGGTTGTATTTAGCAAAAAAATCCATTATCTTTTTAAATTGCATAGGATTTTTTGCAAAACCAATAGTTGCATGAGGTTTATAACTCAAATCAATTTTCCTTATATAAACTAATTTGTTATTACTTAAACTTTCTATCAAATCTCCCTGAAATCTGAAGTAATTCCTATCTGTGACAATATTAAGATAGATTACTTTATTCTTGAAACTTCCAAATCTACAGATTTTTATTTTAAATTTTTTCTTCTTCTTTGAAAATTTATCTAAAAAATTTTCTATATCTTTAATATTATTTTTTTTAAAGGGTGTTTTTAATGTAATATGTGGAGAGATATGATTATTAAGATTTCTAATCTTAAATTTAGATGAAATTTCATTTGTCAGTCTTTCCTGATATTTTTTTGCCCTCCCCTTTATTAAATAGACTATAACATACTTCATTTTAAATCAAAATTCCAAAAATTTAATTGTCCTCTTGCCGGAATCGGTTTGATTCTTTCAGCATCTTCTAAAACAAATCCAAAATTGCCCCAATCTGATGTAGCCAAATGTTTATCTTTATCATTATTAAATTCCTTATCATTCCTGTATTTTTTAACATCAATTAATTTAGCTTTCCCGACTATAAACCCATAAGGAAGTTCAGTAAATTCAAATCTTTTCATTGCTTCTTCATCTGGATTTCTAGAAGCATGAATCAAAAATTCTCCTCTAAAATTAGTATTCCACCTCCTTATTTCTATTGTTTTCTTTCCCTGTAGAATTAACTCAGCCCATGGTTGTTTTAAAGATAAAGCTTTCATTGACTATAGAAACAAAAAGCATTTATATTCGTTTTGTAACACATTTAAATGATAAATCAAATAACACCAAACATCTGGCAATTTTATTTTGAGCAATTTGGCTCGTGTGTTTACCTGATAAAATTAAACAACAAAAACATTCTTATAGATACCAGCACACTGCAAAATAGATCTGAACTGACAAAAAATCTTAAGGAATTAAAACTTACTCCAGATAAAATTGATTTTGTCTTTCTTACACATGGACATTTTGACCACATAGAAAATTTAGATATTTTTACAAATGCTGAATTTTATGGAAGCAAAAAAGATTTCAAGAATTGTGAAAAAGTAAAAGATATTAAGAAGCAACCTTTTAAGGAAATAAAAGTTATAGAAACACCAGGACATACATTTGGCAGTGTTTGTTTTTACATGCCTAATGAAAAAATTCTTTTTTCAGGAGATATTTTGTTTCATAAAGGAAATATCGGAAGAACAGATTTTCCTAATTCTTCTCCAAAAGACATGGAATCTTCCTTAGAATTATTAGAAAATTTAGAAATCAAGCATCTTTTACCAGGACATTTGGATTAAGGAAAGTTAGTAAAATTATTAAACAGGTTCTGACTATTTTTGTTATGGTGAGTAAATTAAAATTTAATAAAAAGAGATTAGAAAAATTAATACAAAAATCTTTTCCCAATGCCAAGATAAAAAATTATAAACAATTCTTTACAGGATTAATAAGTCCAACTTTTAACGTTGAAATTGAACATCCTAAAAAGAGGATAGTAATAAAGTTAGCCAAATTAAAGAATAAAGAGAAAATTCATCAAAATAATAAAATTCTTAATTATCTATATGAAAATAATATTCCTGCTCCAAAAGTATTTTTTGAAGAAATTTTTGATAAAAAATATATTACTATAATGGATTATATTAAAGGGGACGTTGCAAGCAAAATATACGAGGGAGCGAATTTAAAATTAAGAAAAAAAATATTAATTAATACAGGTAAAAACTTAAGAAAAATTCATAACCTCAAAATACCTTCTTTTTGGATACATCAACATCACGAAGTAAAAAATCCAAAAGAATGGAAAGATTGGACAAAATTGAGGATAGATAAATATCTTAATTTTTTTAAAAAGAAACTAAAAGGTGATTATAAATTTTTGAATAATGAATTAAATGAATTTTGGATGGTTTTGAAAAATAGTAAAATTGAATTTGTTCCATTGCATTGGGATTATCATTTATCAAATCTAAATGTAGATTATAAAGGGGGAGTAACAGGAGTTTTTGATTTTGACAATTCTATGAAAGGGCATAATTTAGCAGATATAGGACAAACTGCTTATTGGATAAGATTTAAGATAAATGATTATGAAAATTTTGGAAGTTTCTTAAAAGGATATAAAAAACAATTTAATAAAGATGAATTAAAATTAATTAAAGGATATTTCTTATTGCATTTATTAGCAGTTTCTAGAACAATTTGGTTTAGGAAAAAGAGATTGGGCTGGATTATTAAAGAACATAAAAAAATTTTAGATGAATTTAGAAAAGGAAAGTTTTAATTCACAAGGGTTAAATAGTATACATCTGTATACACAAGTATATTGGAAACAACAATAAGAATTTCTCCAGAAATTAAAAGTCAATTAGATAAAATGAAACTAATTAAAAGAGAAAGTTATAATAATATTATTGGATTATTTATAGAAGATACTTTAGAACTCAATAAAAAAACAAAAAGAGAAATTGAAGAAGCCAGAAAGAGAATCAATAAAGGGGAATTTTTCACCCAAGAAGAAGTTAAAAAAAGATTGGGGATATAATGACTTTTGATATAAAATGGGATAAAAAGCAGAAGAAGAATTAGAAAAATTAGATAATTTTCTCGCAGGAAGAATTGTAAAAAAATTCGTGAAATCTCAGAAAATCCTTTTTCACATATTAAAAAATTAAAAGCTAGTCCATATTTCAGATTGAGGATTGGAGATTATAGAGTTATATTAGACATAGATAATTCAATCAAAATATTAAAAGTTGTAAAATTAGGACACAGAAAAAGTATTTATGAGAAGTAATTTTAATCCATAACCACTTCAATTTTCTTTTTATGAGACCTAAATCCGTTTTTTATTCTAATATCTTTGGCATTGAAATGCTTTTTTAATAATTTAATCATCTCTGCATTTGCCTTGTTGTCTGTTGCAGGAGATTTTACTCTGACAATTAAGCCACTTTCATTTTCTTCAATGCTTTGCTCTTTTGAATTTGGTTTTACATAAATGTGGAGTATCATTTCATCTCTCCCATTGCTCTTTATATTTTCTTCCTAATGCATTATAAATTTCTCTCTCTGTTTTTCCTGCAATTCTCTTACCTGTTTTTCTGTTGAATAATCCATGCTGTGTTAATTTAAATCCTTTTAATCTTGCAACAATTCTCAAGCCAATCCCTGCTCCTTTTTTGCTCGAATAAGCCAAAAGTTCTGCACCCCATTCTTCTGAATTTGTATAATATAACTCCACCTTAATTCCTTCTATTTTCCAAGTAGATTCATGCTCTCCACCTTGAATATATTTTCCTTTTGTTTTCAGAAAATTAACAAGTTTTTCTCTGTTTTTAGGAATAAGAACAATATCAATATCTTTTGGGTTTTTCTCTTTTCGTCTTATGCTTCCAACAATTTCTATTCTCTTACAATAAGGTTTTAATTGTCTAACAATTCTTTTTGCTAAAGAAAGAATATGTGAACCTCTTTTATTACTCATTCATTAAATAATAAAAAAGAATATATAAATTTAACACTAATCTTCCTCTTCTTCACCCTCAGAAATAACATGCAAACCTTTTCTAAAAACTTTTTCCACATATTCATCCACATCTTCTGGTTTTTCAAATCTCTGAATTTCTTTGTAAATATTATGAAAAGGACAGCTATCTTGGGAATATTCTTTGCATGTGTCTGGTCTATCTCCATAAATTTCACACTTATGCTCTTTGTTAAGATATCTACATGGAGTCACAAACTCAACATTCCAGCTACCATCCTCATCTATGTAAACAAAAACATTTCTGTGGCAAACAAACCACTTTATTTCTTCAAAATCTTTTTCTGTTTCAGGTATGTCTATCTCTATAACAATATACTTGCAGCATTTGCCATCGCATTCTTGACATGTTAAATTTTTTGACATGAGAAGATTAATAGGAATCTTGTTTTTAAAACTATCTCGTAACAATCTCAAGTGCATCTCTGTTCTTCAATTTATAATCTTTGCCTAATGCTTTTTTGCTTCTTGCATCAATTGCTTTGATAAAATTCTTTCCAAAATCAGTATGAAGAAAATATGCAAAATCCAATGCAGTTGAACCAGGAGGTAATAAAAAGCAATCAGGCAAAATATTTCCCTTGCTGTCTGCTAATTTGTGGGCTCCTGCAGGAAAAATAGCCAAATATCCTAAAATTTCAAAAACAGCAGTATTCAATATTTTCTGCACTCCTGTATCTCCAAAAATATCCAGAACATTTTTTTTAATTTTATCCAGAGCTTCTTGCTGTTTTTGATTTATTTTTGATTCATTTATCTTGCCCTCTCCAGAGGGTACACCTTCTCTCAGACCTCTTTCAGACCTACTCGGTACTTGGTTAGGTGCAAAGTCTCTTTCACCAGGAATATATTCTATTAATCCATGCTTTGATGCTTCTCTCAAAGCTAATTCAGAATCTGCAGAACAAGGAATTATAATATAATCTGGAAATTTCTTTTTCATTTTTTCAATATTTTCTTTTGCATTTTCCATATCGCATTTGTTTGCAGCAATAATCATTGGTTTGCTTGTTTTTCTTAACATAGAAGCAAATTGCATTATTTGTTTTTCATTCCATAAACTGGGCTTTCCACTAAATCCAATTTTTCTTAAAACATCTTTGACATCATCTTCTTTGACTTTTAAGCCAGAAAATTGTTTTGCAACAGCTTCTGCAAAATTCAAGTCTTCTATTTCTGTTTTTCTTGCAAAAGTTCTCCATACTTTGCCTAATAAATTAAAATACCACTTATCTAATTCATCATCTAAAAATTCAATATCTCTGCAGGGATCATAATCTTTTGTAAGCTTTCCATTTTCGTCTGTTGTGCCAGAAGCATCTATAAGATAAATAAAAACATCTGCTTGTCTTAGCTCATCTAAGAATTGATTTCCTAATCCTTTTCCTTCAGAAGCACCTGGAACCAAGCCAGCAACATCCATTAAATCAACAGGAACAAATCTCTGATGATTTATACAAAATCCGTGATTAGGCATGCATTGTGTATTAAATTCTTTGTCAATGCAATCAACTTTCACATAACCAACTCCATGATTTGCTTTTATTGTTGTAAAAGGATATGATGCAATTTCAACATCTGCTAAAGTCGCTGCTTTGAAAAACGTTGATTTTCCAACCGAAGGCTTACCCACCAAACCAAGTAACATGATTATAAAAATGGAAAAACCTTTAAATATATTATTAAGTTGGAAATATTAGAGAAACCTTGGTTTTATTAATCAACCTTGAGTCTAACTTAAAGAAGATTAAGTCGAGCAATTTCGCGAAGTCGCCTCAAAGACAAGAGCGAGGTTGCGAGTTAAGGAAACCTTGGTGTCCTCGCGAGCCTATAGCTCAGCCTGGTTAGAGCACCGGTCTTATACGACTGCAATTCATCAGAATTGTTGCATCTCACAGATGTAAAAATCTAAGAGAGCCGGGGGTCTTCAGTTCAAATCTGAATAGGCTCATGTAATTAAATAAAAAAAGGAGGTAAAATGGATTGTAGTGATTTTTTTGAAATGAATAATATTAGTTCAGTGACTAATTTAGAAGGATGTAAAGAGTTCTTTTTAGGAGGAGCAATGAGAGCTTTAATTTTATTGGGCATAATAATATTTGCAATAATTGTTCTTGCTATTTATGTTTACACATCTTTTGCATGGATGACAATTGCAAAAAAACTAAAATACAAAAGACCATGGCTTGCGTGGATACCTATTGCAAATCTGGGAATGTTACTTCAATTAGGAAAATTTAATTGGAAATGGATATTTCTGATTCTAATACCTATACTTGGATGGATTGCTTTATTAGCATTAGTAATAGTTTCTACATGGAGAGTATTTGAAAAAAGAAAATATCCTGGATGGCTTAGTCTAATTATTCTTGTTGGAATGGTATTTCCAAAACTTAATGGGATTGCATTCATAGGTTATTTTATTATAATTGGGTTGGTTGCTTGGAAAAAGTAAATCTTCCCTTTTTCTCTTTTTTACAAATATTTAAAAATGATTTTTACTTAAACTAATTATGGCTAAAAGAGTAAGCGAAAGAAAAGAAGCATGGTTTAGAATTTTGGTGGCCATAGTTTCTGGAATAATTTTAGGAATATGGAGATGGTTGATTGTTGTGCTTGCGATAGTAAACTGGTTTATTGTTGTTTTTTCTGGAAAAAGAAATAGAGAACTTGCAGAATTTTGTGAATACTGGAATACTGAATTTTATATATTTTCTAGATATTTGACTTTTGTATCAAATGAAAGACCTTTTCCATTTACTTCTATGCAAAGAATGAGCAAGTTTCAGAAATAATAATCTTAAGAAAAAATTTATAAATAAATTAATCAAAAAATATAATGAAAAAAGATAAAATACAGGATATTGAAGAGAAAATAATAAAAATAGCAATAGAAATAGCGAAAACAGGGGGAGGCGCTTTATTTGTAATAGGAGAAAAAGTAAATTATGAAAAATTAATAGACAAAAAATTTGCAAAGCTTAATGTTTTTGAAAAAGGTGCTGAGAAAATATTAAAGGGATTGGCAATTATTGATGGAGCAATGATACTTAATAAAAAAGGTGATTTAATTGATTATGGTGCCTTAATAAAAAAATCCAAACCTTTTGTGGGATTTGGAACAAGACATGCTGCCGCAATGACTGCATCAGAAAAAGGAAACATTTCTATATTAGCATCAGAAGAAGAAAGAAAAGTAAAAATTTTCAAAAATGGAAAATATATTATGCAAATTGATGCCTTACAAAAAAATATTGAAAAAGAAACCCCCATAATCTCAAAAATATTAGAAAGCACAGGAGCAGGAGTTATAGGAATAATAGGAACTGCAGTTGTCGCCCCTACTCTTGGTATTGCTTTAATACCCGGCATAATTATATTTGGTGGAAGTTATTATGCTATAAAATCATTCTTGGATAAACAAGGTAGGAAATAATTCTAATTAGTTAACTTTAAAAATTAAATTATACAATGATAAATATGCCCCGATAGTCTAGAGGCCAAATTCTATTATTAGGGTAAAACCTAAATAGAAGGCTATGGACACAGCCCTTTCAAATAAGATTTTTGTTTCTTTAGAGAAAGGACATGTATTAGACTAAGCTTTTCATAAAGAAAGGCTGAAACCCGGGTTCGAATCCCGGTCGGGGCGTAATACCTTCTTGACTATTAAAATACTCTAAAAAAATAATTTTCTTTGAAAAAAAGTTTAAAAAATAAAAATAAATAATTAAAAAGATATTAAATTAATATCTTCTTGGTTTTTTCGGCTGCTTAGCAAAACATTCTCTGCAAAAAACAGGTCTTGGTTTTCCTTCAGAATCTTTGCTTGGCTTAAACGGCACTTCGCATTCTTTCTTGCACTCAGAACAGACAGCTTTATGCATTTCCCTAGGTTCACTATTAAAGTTGTCTCTATAACCTTCTCGTCTTGGTTCATTATTAAATCCCATTTGTATATTCCTCCATACTTATTTAATTACAATTTAGAAATCTCTTCCTATTTCATATGATAATTAGTAATATTTTTGATATATAAAAGTATTGTCTGGGCTGAACTAATTCTGGTTTCATATTCACAGCAATATT
>Ga0180009_10005705_pt1 | contig 13262 bp, 14 predicted proteins | sample OS_PC_MetaG_FD_123537 | JGI IMG/M metagenome (GOLD analysis project Ga0180009, IMG submission 123537) | Groundwater microbial communities from the Aspo Hard Rock Laboratory (HRL) deep subsurface site, Sweden - OS_PC_MetaG | ecosystem: Environmental > Aquatic > Deep subsurface > Groundwater... | reverse complement strand
TATCAGGGTTCTAAGTCTTAAGGATTTTCAAAAATTCTCTGATCAAGTCGGCTTTAAAATTCTGAAAAAAGCTGCTATTAATACAAACAACAACCAACGCCATGGCAAAATTATAAGTTTTCTGCCAAACCTGTTTGCCACCTATGGTATATTTTTAATCGGCAAGGAATAAACATGGAAAACACTATAGCTAATAAAGACATGATTGATAAAATCATTAAAATTAAACAGGAACTTGGAAACCAACTTGTCATCTTAACCCATCATTATCAAAGAAAAGAGATCGTTGATTTAGGAGACCACAAGGGAGACTCTTTTGGGCTTTCACAAAGGGCTGCCCAGGATGAAAATGCAAAATATATCGTTTTTTGCGGGGTTCATTTTATGGCAGAAAGTGCAGCCATTCTTGCCAAAGATCACCAGACGGTTCAAATCCCTGATATGAATGCAGGCTGCTGGATGGCGGATATGGCAGATTCTTACCTGGTTGAAAAGGCCTGGAATGATGTCACTGCCATTGTTGGAGAAGATAGTGTAACCCCCCTGGTTTACATGAACTCTGACGCTTTTATTAAGGCCCATTGCGGGAAAAATAATGGAGCTGTCTGTACCTCATCCAACGCTTCCAAAGCTTTTGAATGGGCATTTAAACAAAGAGAAAAAATCTTTTTCTTTCCAGATGAACATCTTGGCAGAAATACAGGAAACCATCTTGACATCCCGGCAAATGAAATGATTGTATGGGACCCTGAGAAACCCTTGGGTGGAAATAGCGAACAAGAAATTAAAAAGGCAAAAGTCTTTTTATGGAAAGGATATTGTCTGGTTCATACACGGTTTACCACGGATGACATGGAATCCATGAGAAAAAAATTTTCTAACGCAAAAATTGTTGTACACCCGGAATGCACCCAGGAAGTTGTCAAGGCTTCGGATGCAGTTGGTTCCACTAGTTTTATCGTCAACTATGTGGCACAGGCTCAGCCAGGCTCCACAATTATCATTGGCACGGAAATCAACCTGATCAAACGGCTTGCCATGGAATATCCAGATAAAAACATAGTCCCGTTAAAGGATTCCCTCTGTCCCAATATGTATAAAATCAATTTAAAAAATCTTTTAAATTGCCTTGAAAACATCGGAAAAACAAACATTGTCACGGTTGATGAAACCATAAAAAAAGATGCCTTTATTGCTCTTGAAAACATGTTGAACTTGTAAGCATAACAGCCACCTGTTATATTAAGCAGATTTTATTTGTCTGAATTTTTAACCCTTTTCAAGGATATAGTCATGGTGGTGGGAACGGGTAAAATTAAATTTAAACTCTATGGTGTCAGTTCATTAAAGGAAAAACGCAGCATCATTAAAGCCATTATCAATAGGATAAAAAACCAGTTCAATATCTCCATTGCGGAAACGGATTACAATGACAGCCATTTATGGGCTCAAATCGGCTTTTCAATCGTGGGCAACGATTCACGGGTTGTGAATTCAAAACTGGACAAGGTTTTTAATATGGCAGATGATATGGGTCTTGCCCAGATTACGGACACTCAAATGGAAATCATTCATGTATAAATTATTTTTTTTCAACTCTATCTTGAATTTCCCACCAAATGCAGTTGATTGCCGGCAATTTATTTCTTTTTTAGCAGTCCTTCAGGCCACTTATCCTTAATAAAACTAGTCCAGATCCAGGTTTGCTTTACACTGATTACATTTTACAACGCCCCTAAAAACCTTGTTGCCGCATTCAGGGCAGAAATAGCGGGCCTCTTCATCTATAATCCATTTTTCAGTGCCAAATTTTCGTCTATAGGGAACGGCTCGTAGAATTACCTTTTTCCCAATCGTCATGGGGAAATTTTCAATATATGAACAGGGAAATTCATCGCATTCATGACATCCTGCATATCCTTTCTTTATAGTACAGTCTCTGATCTCACACTGGTTGCAATGCATAAACAGATCATCAGACAAGCAGCCCGTGCATCGAATATCTTCTGCTGATAAATTTTCACTATTGGGAAGCATGCCTTTGCCGGAAACCGATCCTGAATAAAGCCCTGCCAACCTTTCCTTAAATTTTTTGTTATTATCACTATGCGCAATATAAATGGCACAGACTCCGCAGTAAAGCCCGCACGGTGCCATAAAATCCGGATTTATTTTCATATTTCTACTCCTTTGCATTTATCATTTTTATTAATAGCGTGCTAAAAGCGTTTTATCAATAGTCCAACCCCAAAACTTTTTTTGGAAGCAACACCAGCTCCGAAGCCTGCGGCTTGAGCATGGTGCCGGGAGAATGCTGGCGCGGCAGGAGAGTGGCCGTTTTGCCCGTTAAATAATAGGCAATAAGACCGACCCATTCTTTAACTGCAGTTTTCAGAAGTAAAAGGTTTTCAGAAAAATCCAAAGACACCCTGAACAGATCCTGTGGCTCTGTATAGTGGTCTACGGGATACGCAATAACGGGCCATCCGAATTTTTCAAAAATGCCGACGGATCTGGGCATATGCCAGGCTGTGGTTATGAGAACCCAGGTCTCACCGGATTTCGGTTTGACCAGGGCCTTGGAAAACTTTACATTTTCATAGGTGTTTTTTGACAGCTCTTCAAATACGATTTTCGATGTATCAAAACCCAGATCTGAAAAAAGCTTTTGGGCAACATGGGCGCTTTTGTATTGCTGGAGTTTCATACTGCCGGTTCCGCCCGTGAAAACATGCGTGGCATCAGGATATAGTCTTATTAATCGCATAAAGGAAAAATTTCTCTCTGCAGCTTCACCCAATTCTACCTGCTGCCACAATGCTGATTCATAAGGCTTTTCCGCCCCGGCCAAAACAATGACCCCGTCAATTTTATCAGGTAATTCAGGGTTTGTGGCAAACCGCATTTCCAAAGGGGACAAAATCCATTCCCCCACGGGAAATACGGCTATCAAGGCCATGATAAGAACCAGAAATCCCAGCAGGGCTTTGGCTTTTTTATAAGCTCCTTTGAATAGCAGCACCAGGCTGGCAAAAGCCACTATCACCAATACCATGTCTGGAGAGATGACTAACCAAATGAGCTTGGAGATCCAGAAAAAAAGTATGTCCATTATCCTGCCTACCGCCTTTTTGCGTTTTTTTTAAGTCACTTTAATGTTGAACAATCCCGTTGACAGGAAATTCTCTGCACATCTCTAATACCTGGTCTTTAATCTGATTTATTACCGCAGTTCTTGTCTGGTTCATTAATGCCATATCCATTAGATCAATAATTTTTTGCATCTGGACTTCTCCCATTCCCCTGGCCGATACAGCAGCGCTTCCCAGCCTGATACCACTGACTTTGCCCGGGGTGTCCTCATCCTGCGGTACTACATTCCGATTCAAAATAATCCCCACTGATTCTAAACAGGCTTCTGCAGATTTGCCTGAAATCCCTTTGCCCGTCAAATCAATCAGCACCTGGTGATTATCCGTTCCGCCACTGATAACATAGTATCCTTTTTCCATCAATACCCGGGCCATAACCCTGGCGTTCTCAAGGGTGTTTTTCTGGGCTTGAACAAATTTGTCTTCCATGGCAAGCTTGAAAATCAAGGCTTTTGCAGCCATGAGATTGACGGCACTGGTGCCCTGACATCCCGGGAATACGGCGCTATCTATTTTTTTCCCAAACCTTTTTTTGCAAAGGATCACACCGCCACGGCCGCCCATCATGGTTTTATAACAGGTAAATGTGACAAAATCAGAATAAGGTACTGGGCTTGGAATTAATTTTGCTGCCACAAGGCCTGCCAGATGGGCCATATCAACCAGGAAAAAAGCAGATATCTCTTTGGCGATTCGTGACATTTTTTCATAATCAATCAGCCTTGGATATGAACTGGCACCGGCAACAATCATTCTGGGTTTCAGACAATGGGCCATCTGCCTGACCTGGTCATAGTCAATCCGTTCTGTTTCAGGATTGACCTTATAGTGGCTGAAATCAAAACATTTACTGGTAATGGAGGCTTTATGACCATGGGAAAGATGACCCCCGTGGGGCAGACTCATGGAAAGAATCCCGTCTCCTGGTTTGAGCACGCTGAAATACACGGCCAGGTTGGCGGATGTGCCGCTGTGGGGCTGGACATTGACATGTTCTGCTTTAAAAAGTGCCTTTCCTCTTTCAATGGCCAGATTTTCAACCTTGTCAGCCTGGATGCAGCCTGCGTGGAACCGGTTCCCTGGATACCCTTCAATGGTTTTTGTATTAAAGACTGAACCCATTACCTCCAGGATTGACTGAGGGGAATGATTCTCCGCTGCAATCAGGTTTAATGTGGTTTCAAGCCGATTTTCTTCATTTTTAACAAGTTCGGCAAGCGCGGGGTCGTCTTTGGCTAAATATAACATGCGTTGAGCATACAATATGTTCCGGCTCATGACAAATCAAATTTAACCGGAAGAATACATTAAGTTCAGATTCCGAGAGCAGTACTTTTCAAATACTTTTGGAATGGTGGATCCAATGGATAATTCGTTATTTAGGGAATTCGGCAATGCTGCCATTTTCCCTAAATGGTTATAAACTGTCTTCCGGTCTATCCTCTGATAAGATTTCTGGTGGTTAGTGTCGGTATTCCCCAGGCATACCCGGAATGAGGCCTGACCAAATCCTATTATAGCAAATTGCCTGCAAACGGATTTTTCCATTTCTACCAGATGCCTGTTCAAGTCTTGCAAGTGCTTTTGTTCAGATATGCTTTTTATACCTTTGCTTTGTTCAGGCTGGGTTTTACAGAGGCGGCTTGAGTTATTGAAGGGAATGTCGGTTAATAAAATCAGATCGTTAAGCAAAAAAGATGGCCATTTCAAGGGTTTAGGCAGGTTTTTCAAAATAGACTCTACCTGTTGCACAAATTTGTGCAACAATGCCTCCGCTTCTTTGGAAATATGGGAACCTCTATCCTTGCTAACCCTTATAGAATCTAACTTTGACAGCAATTTATGTACTCTTTCAAGGGGTGTTTTACCTACCGTCAAATACTCGGGATCTTTGCCCATTTCCACATCAATGATTTCAATGGTTGCTTCAATGGATTCTATGGCTGATAAATCTTCTCGTAAAAGGTTCTCTGCAGCACTTATTCTTCTTGCCTGAAGATCATCTATGTCTGCGATCTTTGCCTGGATATTCGTCATACCAGTGTAATCTTTAATTGCTCTGTGCCTTCGTTCTCCTGCAATAAGCTGAACAATTAACCATAACCCGACAAGGAGAATACTTTCAATTACTATGTTTTAAAAATCCGTTTTTGGACAATAGTGGGTAAATATATGATTCCAATAATCCAATTACTTATTGTCCTGGCATGTCTTTATTTTGGTGCTCGGCGAGGTGGAGTAGCTCTCGGCGTCATCTCTGGCATCGGCCTTGCTATTCTGGTTCTCATTTTCCAAATGAAGCCGGGCTCTCCCCCCACAACGGTTATATACATTATCATCGCCGCCGTTACAACAGCGGGCATCCTGCAGGCCGCTGGGGGAATGGATTTTCGTATCCAGATAGCTGAGCGGTTCCTACGCAAGCATCCGGCTCGGATAACTTTTTTGGCACCATACTGTACCTTTTTTCTGACGATTCTTTGCGGCACAGGACACGTGGTCTACACATTGATGCCGATCATTGCCGATATCTCGCTGAAAAATGGTATACGACCAGAGCGCCCTGTGGCGGTATCATCCATTGCATCCCAGGTAGGTATTACCTGCTCTCCCATAGCGGCGGCTGTGGTCGCATTCGTCACCATGTCCGCTAAACATAATGTTGGTGTGTCTATTTTGCAAGTACTTGCCGTCACTTGGCCAGCTTGCATTATTGGGATATTTTTTGCTGCATTATACTCCAGCCGCCGGGGAAAAAATCTTGCTGACGATTCCCAATACCAGGCAAGACTGGCTGATCCTGAAATTAAACAATATATGTTCGGCGAAACTATCACTTCTCTTGAAAAAGAGTTGCCGAAATCGGCAAGATTGTCTGTTTTACTATTCTCTTGCGCGCTTATTCTTATCGATCTATTCGCTATATTCCCAGGAATGCTCCCGGCCTTTGGTCAACCGGCTAAAATCATTGATATGAGCCTTGTCATTCAAATAGTGATGTTGCTCACTGGTGGCTTGATTCTGCTCATCTGTCGGGTCAAACCGACCAATGTTGTTCAAGGATCAGTCTTTCAGGCAGGTATGGTAGCGGTTGTTGCTATTTATGGCATCGCGTGGTTATCCGATACCTATTTTGGTGATTACATTGGTGCCATGAAAGAATCGATTAATGCAGTGGCCCAGACATCCCCATGGGCCTTTGCATTTGCTCTGTTCGGCGTTTCCATCTTAATTAACACCCAGGGGGCACTGTGCTTGCGGTTATGCCCCTTGGATTTGCCCTTGGTATCCCCGTGTCAGTACTTGTGGGGATTTTACCGTCTGTGTATGGTTATTTCTTTATTCCCAACTACCCCAGTGACATAGCTGCTATGAACTTTGACCGGTCTGGTACTACCAAAATCGGTAAGTATCTTTTGAATCACAACTTCATGTTGCCCGGCCTCATCTCAGTGATCACATCATGCATAATAGGTTATTTTTGGGCAAAAATGATTATCTAGTAAAAAACTTAACAAAATAAGGGCATTTTATGAAAGAAAAAATAAAAGATTTACGTTCATTAAATTTTCATTACTGCTGCTGTCAGTAATTACTACAGGTCAGGCAACAGCAAACGCTGTCAATTGCAACGAACCATTATCTAAAATTTTTAACCCCGGCAATTCCGGTGGGCCACTCTTAAATATGTGCGGTGGGGTGGTTGGGATCAACACATCAGTGCTGGCCGGGGCAGAGAATATGGGATTTGCCCCAAGGCAATTGCCATATGGCAATGTAATGAAACATTGAAACAATAGATAATTAGGGATTTTCTAAAAGGGAGGAACAATTATGAAATTACAACGAAGAGAATTATTAAGTGCTGGAATTGGAACAATCGCCGGGCTCATCTTCAGTGGTGTTGGTACAAGGCTATCTTATGCAGCAACTAATTCAACTAAAACGCTTAACTGGAAACAACCCCAAAAAATCAATATTGAACAGGCCGCTGAAATCGCTTATGAAGGATACAAAGACAGGGGTCTGGGGTGCTGTCATGGCACTTTTAAAGGTCTTGTGAAACCAATCCTTAATCAGATGGGAGCACCCTATGATTCTTTTCCTATTGAAATCATGCGAGCCGGTAAAAGCGGGGTTGCTGATTCAGGGTCATTATGCGGATCTCTTTTAGCTGCTGCATATGCATTCCATCTGTTTTTTGATGCCAAAGTTGCAGATGAAATGCAGAAAGAACTTCACCGCTGGTACTCCCAGGCTATGCTTCCCCAATATGTTCCGTCTGTGAGTAATTTTAAATATTACAAGGTGCCTCAAACAAAGGCTGTTATTCCTGAGTGCCATGCCTCAGTAGATATATGGGTAAAAGCATCCGGATTTTCCAAAGAAACCGACGAACGCAGGGAGAGATGTAACCGAGTCACAGCCGATGTTACTATCCAAGCTGCAGAGATCTGGAATGCACAGCTTGAAGGTCGTAATTTCAAGAAGACAGCCTATACTGAAAAGCAGATGGAATGCGGGCAGTGCCACATAAAAGGCCTTACCCCAGAGAAAACAAACCCTGCATACAATGATGGAAAATATATTCGGGAAGTCAGTACAAACATGAGTTGTCCTTCCTGCCATCCCGGGCGTAATAAAAATCACCCCAGGTCAAAATTTAGAAAGAATCAAAAATGATTTATACCGTCACATTAAACCCTGCACTGGACCGTTTCATTCTTGTTGAACAATTACTGACCGAAGATACTAACCGTATAATATCTGAAACACCTTATGCTGCCGGCAAAGGCATTGATGTGTCCAGAGTAATTCGGGAATTAGGCGGGCAGAGTGTTGCCCTTGGGCTAGTCGGTGGTTTTGATGGTTTTCAATTGGAAGGATTGCTTATCAATGCAGGGGTGATGACCGCTTTTACCCGGATTTCAGGTGAAACACGAACCAATATTATTCTTCGCGAAAAGACGAAAGGCCACCAAAAAGGAATTCCTTATATTCTTGTTTCAAGAGGAAAGGAAGGGCTGCTACTATATTCATCCAGACAAAAAATAAGAGCAACAGCGCCACCAGTGAAAGTAGACAGTACCGTAGGTGCCGGGGATTCGGTGGTGGGGGGATTTGTACTGGCACATGGCCAGGGTAAAGACCTTGCCGACTGTTTACGTATAGCCTGCGCAGCAGGAACGGCAACCGCCAAGACTCCAGGAACAGGGCTTTGTCATCGCATGAATGTTGAAGAAATTTTGACCAAAGTGAAAATAACAGATTTATAATTACAATTTTTATGTTTAAACAATTATTACATGTCAGCCCAAGTGAAAATCTGAAATAACAGGAGAGCGATTTTGGGTATCACCCTGCCAAAAACAAAAATTGTCTGTACCATCGGGCCTGCCTGTGATACGCCGGAGACCATTCAAGAATTAATTTCAAACGGTATGAGTGTCGCCCGTTTGAAATTTTCTCACGGAACACACCAGGACCATGGTAAAAAAATTCAAATCATTCGAAAAATTGCCCGGGATATGGGCAAACCTGTTGCCATATTACAGGACCTGGGTGGACCCAAAATCCGGATCGGGCATGCATACATGTCATCCCACATCTGTTCCAGCTCTTTAAAACAAAACTGCAGCAAAAGATCATCGTGGTTTAACAGGGCATATCCCTTTGGCCGTTATTCAACATCAAACCCGCTTTCTTTTAAAGCTTTGATGTGTTTCCACACAGCCACCCTGGAAATATTTAAGATGTCGCTCAAATTGACGCCGGAAATCGTTTCCCCTTTGGCCAGGTAGAGGATTTTTAATGTTTTTTCTTTAATATTTTTCTTTCCGTTAACCATATTTAGATGACATAGTTAACAGAATCAAAATTTAAGATCAAGGGATAAATCAAATATAGTATTGGGAAAAAATGAAAGCTTGCAGTCCTATATTATCTTCAGTGATTTTAAGGGTATACCTGCTGTCAAAAGGCATGAAGATGCGATGCAAATTCGGTTTACTTTGCCAATTGTATCCAGTAAAGTGGTGTGAAATGAAATAAATATTCAAGGATTGATTTTGTTCAGGGTATGAAAATTAATCATGTAACATCATCTGTATCAAAATAAAGGTTATGCTGTGATGGAAATTAATATTCTTGTAACCGGTTTGATTGTATTTTTTGCCCGCATCTGTAAGGGAGATGTCCTGGCTGCAAGGCTGAGGGAATTGGGGCAACCAGTTACCAAATTCGTTGGTGAGGGCATGAGAGGCCCGGTTATTGAGCTTTATATCGCCTGCCGGCGGAAAAATCTGAAATGGATACTTGCCGAGGTAAACAGTTTTGACAAAGATGCATTTTATGTTGTCGAGCAGGCAAGATCGATGAGTAAAATATTGAAACCGGTGAGTACTCCATTAGGTGGATGGCGATCCATAGGAAAGAGGAAATAAAACCATCCTTTGTTCCCTTCAGACCTGATAGCGGACTGCAGCCAGTTTTTTAAATTCATTCCGCTCGTACTGATTACCGACAACCGCCACCAAATCCCCTTCCTGAAAAGCATATGCCGCATTGGGATTTGGATGAAATACGTTCTCATGGATCACCCCTACAATTGATGCGCCGGTTATGGTGCGAACGGCTGAATCTTTAATGCTCCTATTGATAAGAGGGCTTCCAGGTACGAGTGTAACCCATGAAATTTCCAGCATATCTTTTATGTTATCAAATTTGGCAAGAAGCTGATGATCATGGGTCGATTGATAAATTGGTGCATAAAGCTGCTGCCGTACTGCATCGGTATATTGTTGAATTGCAGCAACAGGCATTTCCAGGTGAAGAAGCGCTTGCCTTGCAATTTCCAACCCTGCCTCCATTTCCGGCAGCACCGCCATATAGACCCCGCTTTCATATAATGTCCGCATTTGATCAATCCCTTCGGCCCTGGCAATGATATGTAATTCAGGTTTAAGAAGATGGGCCTGTTTTGAAATGGACTGTGCCCTGATGACAGACGGAATCGTAATAAGCAAAAGTCTTGATTCCGATATTTTGGATACGTCGATGACGGTTGGCTGACTCATGTCGCCATAGATTACAGGAAATTTTGCGTTCTTACATTCAAGCATTCGCTGGTGATTCAATTCAACAATGACAAAAGGGATATTAAGCTGTGTTAGAATCTCAGCAATGTGTTGTCCCACTCGTCCGCCTCCGGCAATGACTACATGGTCTTTAAGTCCGGAATGCGGAATGTTTTCCATCTGCATTGGTTCATATCTGAACAATCGTTTTTTGAGTTTATACAGAGGAGTTGCCATTGCTGAAGCAAATGGGGTAAGCACCATGCTCAAAACCGAAATAGCCAGAATAAGTGAATACATATCCTGATCAATGGAATTTGTTTCAACCCCCATCCGTGCAAGAACAAACGCGAATTCACCCACCTGAAACAGACCAAGGCCGACGGCAATGGGAATAATATTGATATATCCGAACAGCATTGCCAGTAGATAAAATAGGGAACCTTTGAAAACGGCAATGACCAAAACCAATGACAGGATTTTGATCCAATTTTCTAACAAAAAAACCGGGTCCAGAAGCATGCCAACCGATGTAAAAAACAAGAGGCCGAAAATATCCCGTAAGGGAATAATATCACTCAATGCCTGATGGCCATAATCAGACTCACTGAGAACCATTCCGGCAACAAAAGCACCAAAGGCAAAGGAAAGCCCGAATAGATATGTGGCATAACCGATACCAAGGCCTATTGCTGTTATGGATAAAATAAACAACTCCCTGGAGTTCCATTGGGCCACATGCATCAATAATCGCGGGAGTAATTTCCTGCCCAGATAAAACATGACAACAAGAAAGATTACAGACTTGATCACGGCAATGAACAAGAGGGGCAATCCAGTTTTAGGGCTACTCAGTTGGGGGAGGATAATCATCATCGGGATGATGGCCAGGTCTTGAATAATGAGTATGCCAATCATTACCCGGCTGGAAAGTGTTCCCACAAGGCCTCTACTCATAAGTGTCTTCAGTGTCACCATTGTGCTGGAAAGAGAGATCAAGGCCCCAAACCATAAGGCGCTGGCAAAAGACCATCCTAAATATTTGCCCAGGCAAAAGCCGATACCGATTGTAAGCAGAATTTGAATGGGAGTGCCGATAAGGGCAATATTTCGTACTGGCTTTAATTCGCGGATGGAAAATTCCAATCCCAGGGCAAAAAGAAGAAGGGCGACTCCGATTTCCGCCAGGAGTTCTATTTCATGAATATCTCCAATTGTAACCCCTCCGGTGTATGGGCCGACAACAATCCCGGCCAGAATGTACCCGAGGATTAGCGGTTGTTTGATCTTTTGCGCCAGAAGCGCACCAATCAAGGCAGCAACTACTATAATGACAATGTCTGCGGCAAGTCCCATGCTGAGAACCTTAAGTTTATTTCTTTTAGTCAATTTGTAACAATCTTTTGAAAAAGTGTAAAGGACTATTCAAATTCAGGTCATGGGGATTTTAAATTATCGGGTATCCATATTCTTTGAATTCTCAATTACAAAATTTCTTATTTTTTTTGTGGTTATCATCCCCCTTTTTTGATATTTATGAAGCCATAAACAGTATGCACTACTTTTGTTAAATAAGATTATTATCTACCTGAAAATGTAGAGGTAATTTTACCGGGCCAGACTTAGTGGTCACTCAAAAATAATTTTACATTTTTAATATGATTTGAAACAAAATAATTGTCGTGCGTTATTGGGTTTATTCAAGCTATATACAGCAATTATCTATAAAAACAGACAAATATAGACTGAGGGTTATAAAAAATACTTCTTGACTAATGTTACAATTCCGCTTATTCTATAAAAAATAGGGGGAATTGTAACATTATGAGAAAGCAAACATATAACAGCGAGAGTATCAAAGAATTCCTTAAAAAATATAAGATTGCTACTATATCCGAACTAAAAACAATTTTGGGAACCAGTGTAAAAATGACCGTAATCCGAAAATTGAAAGAGCTGTCTTACTATACTAGCTATTCTCATAGAGGAAAATATTATACGCTGGATGAAATAGCGAATTTTGATATTGAGGGATTATGGCAATTTGAACCTGCACTATTCTCCACACATGGTACATTGTTGGAAACCTCTAAAATTTTTATAAATAATTCTGAAGCAGGTTTATCTGCGCTTGAACTGGAAAAATTATTACATATTGAAGTAAAAGAATCTGTTTTAAACCTTTACAGAAAGAAAAACGTTGATCGATTGAAAATTTCAGGCAAATATATTTATTTTTCAGTTGATCCTAAAATTAAAAAAAGGCAAATTTTATTCCGCAAAGATCAAGATGCTAAATCTATTTTACAACCGGATGGTTTGCAGAGTGACCTTTTAGCACACGAATTGAGAGCTGCTATTTTATTATTTTACACGATGCTTGATGAAAAACAGCGCCGTATATATACAGGATTGGAATCTCTGAAAATTGGTTATGGTGGAGACAAACAAATTGCAAAACTTTTTAATATTGATCCGCATACTGTTGCAAAAGGGCGTTCAGAACTCCTAACCAAGGATTTTATTCAAGGCAGAATCCGTAAAAAAGGTGGCGGTAGAATTTTTACAGAAAAAAAAAGCCCGAAATCATAGCCCGTCTTGAAAGTATAATGGAACATGATACTGCAGGTGACCCTATTACAGGATTAGAATGGACTCGGAAAACAACAGAGAAAATAGCATGTGAACTGAAACGTCAGGGCATTTTAGTTTGTGCAAACACGGTGGGAAAGCTTCTTAAAAACTTAAACTTTTCGCTCAAAGTCAATCACAAAAAAAATGAGATGAACTCAAAGCTTGACCCAATGGATAGGGATCAGCAGTTTAAATATATTGCCAAGACGCGTGAATATTTTATGAAAAATAATCATTTTGTAATTAGTGTCGATGGAAAGAAAAAAGAGTTGATTGGTAATTTCAGAGCTCCTGACATTAGCCAAATTTAAATGCAGTTTATGCAGCCTTAAATACCAGTTTCAACTCTGTCCCAGGGTATAAAAAATTTTCCTTATTTACTATGTCACAAAGCTCCTCC
>Ga0180009_10005704_pt1 | contig 13263 bp, 4 predicted proteins | sample OS_PC_MetaG_FD_123537 | JGI IMG/M metagenome (GOLD analysis project Ga0180009, IMG submission 123537) | Groundwater microbial communities from the Aspo Hard Rock Laboratory (HRL) deep subsurface site, Sweden - OS_PC_MetaG | ecosystem: Environmental > Aquatic > Deep subsurface > Groundwater... | reverse complement strand
AGCCGACCGACTTTCCAACTATTCTACTATCCGACGAACCATTCCCATCCCTTGTGCCGTCTCCCGCATTAGCGTGACCTCCTGCCGCGAAACCGGCAAGATTCGCTTCCCGCCAGACGTGTATGCCACGGCGCAGAACTACGCTTCGATGAACTCGGCGTTCCTGAGGAGCCGGCATATCAATGTGGTAGTGACCGGGATCAGTGTGGACCCGGCGACACGGGTAGTGTCTGTTACGATATCCGCCGACTTGTCCTCCCTGATTCCGGGCATATTGCCCTTTCAAGGGGCTTATGCTATTACGGGAACAGCACAGGCGCACATTGATGGCAGGTAGAAACCAGCTGCAAAGAAGATGAGAAGATTTATTGACACTATTCCCCATTGCGGTATAAACCTGCGCGCATGGCCGACTAGTTCAGCTGGCAGAGCAATTGACTCTTAATCAATCGGTTCAGGGTTCAAGTCCCTCGTCGGTCACAGAAGCCCCTGGAGAAGGGGCTTTTTTTGTATCTGAGGATTTGTCCTTGCTGATACCGGGATATTGCTATATTCGCGGGTTTACCTGATTGCATGTTATGCTGAGGTAAGAGTGGATAGAATCAAAAGCAAGATTAATAGGTTCATTGGGAGTTGCCGTGGTACCCGCCAGATATGGGGGCGTTTTTCCCGAAATTTGCCGATTCCACCCGCTATATGTGGCTGAATCACGGCGATTCCCAGAGAGCCGATTAATATAAGGAACAAGCGCTGTTCTATCACTCTTGTAGAAATTCATTTGGCTGAATGATCTGGAGAAGTTGGTCACGGCGGAAGGTACGATATTCGGGGTTACGTGATGCGCGGGGAAGAACCCATCGGTTAAGAGCAGCGATCGCGATTTCAGAAGCTGAGGGGCAAACCAGTGCGGGTTTACGTATCTGACCACATAAGAATTCTTTAAAGTCGGGAGCGAGGGACATGGCATATACTTGACGGTTAATGCCATGTTGAACCAAATTGTCATCCAGTCCCAAGCGGGCGAGCCCTACACGAGTAACACGTAAGCGCCAATTGGGACCTTGACCAAACTGGTGACCCGAAGCATAAGGATGGTTTTCAAGGGCGAGAAGGGTACGGAGGCGCTCGAAAAGTCCATTGGAGATTTGGAAATGACCAAACCCACGAGTTTCCCCGATGTGCTGGTACTCAATAAGAGTGCGTTCCCCCTGCATTAATTTCAGCCGATTGTATAGAGATGAACGGCCCAGCGCAGAAGTTACCGTCACCAGGACGAGTCGAGGAGACTTTTTCATTTTACTAATCACTCCCCGAGAGGCACCGTAACGATCTGAAAACAGTTGGTTGACTTCCTGGGAACCGATCAATGAGGCAACAAGCTTTCCACCCAAGAGTTGATTATAGGGCGGAACAGCTCCCAGCACATACGCATCCATCAGATTTACGAGCCTGGCTCGACGGTCATTAACATCCCAACCAATCCATTTATCACGACATTGTAGGTTAAAGACAGGATCTCCGAGAGCAAAGATCCCGATCAATTTCTGGTTGCTCCGATCGCGGACAAGAAAGCGCATACGGCGTCCGTAACCGTGAGAAACAGGGACAGACCAGAGTAAGGATGCGAATCGGAAGAGATACCCGGTTTCCTCCCCACTGACTACGGGGATAAGTTCAGGACTGATGGCAGCCGGTTTTACTTCATCACCATTCGCAAAGTGACTTAGAAGGCGAGCCTGATAAGGAGCAAGTACTTTATACTCGCGCTCAATAATTTCACTGCGCTGGTTAGAATGACTGGCGCGAATGGTCTCCTTGGAGAGGATCCCATTTGTTCCGCCATTTAAGGCTGGCAGTTGGAGGGACTCGAAATGATGCAGAATATCGGCACGTAAATCTTCAAGAAATTGTGGCGTAACTTCAGTAATATTCTCGACAGAAATGATGCTCTCTGGTTGATGGGCGGGGACAATCGGATCGTCTGGCATGAGAATGATGATACCTGTTGATGAGCTGGTAGGCAAGAGGGGTCAGCCCGTCACTATAAAGATCTCTGATTGATCAGTTATGTGGGCGGTAGGTTGGAAGAGTTGGCCTTTCAGGGCCGTGTCCAGGATCCGTAAACTCTGGTTGGGTCGAACGCTCACGAGATGGGGGAAGCGTTCTTGAGGGGCAATCAGTTTCACAAGAACTTTCCACCATTCAATGTTGAGATACCAATAATGGTTTTTGAGTTTGATCGTTTGAACCCGGCCCTCGAAACCCATATTCGCCTTGTCCACAGCTCTTAAATGGTTACCTTCGCTTCTTTGCCATGACCAGAAAGGATGACACCAGGCGCGAAACTCACAAACTTTACAGACATCCCCTGGCGAGGAAAGATCTGTAGGCTTTACCTTCCTTGTAACCTTCTCTATCAAATCCAGAGACTCGGCTGCAACCTGCCGGCAAATCGATTGCTCCACAGACACAACGTGGAAAGTTCCCAACATTGGGTAAAAGACAAACGCCTCGCTGGGCCATTCTCCCCTGGTTTCAAACCAGAGAAAGGCATAAAGCTGCAACTGCCGAATATAGCGCTCTGGCAAATCATCACGAAAAGCCGACTTGTAATCCACCAGGCGGACGCCGTTTTCCATCTTCTCAACCCGGTCGATGCGGCCCTGGATTAAGCCATTCTTGGATCTTACAACTACTTCTGCTTCAACTGGAGAATTCTTATTTGGCGCGGAAGATTGAAATTCTTCAATTGGCTTTCCTGTTTGAGATTGGGCTTGCCAATGGGAGGCTGATGATCTTGTGTTTCCCAAGGGTTGGGTTCGGATGGCCTCTGAGATCACTGCCTCCAAGGCATGGTTTGTCCGGTTTTGGTCCCACACAAGGGACTGTTCCCTCACACGGGATGTAGATTGATCCTGTTGCTCACGCAGTTCCGCCTGAAAACGGCGCCGGGTTTCGGCTGCCAATTGCTCGGTGGTCTCAGCTTGACTAGGTTGTTTATTCAAGGATTGCAAAGTCTTGTGCAGCACGGTGCCGATCCGGGCTGCAGAGCCAAGCCGTCTTTCATAATTGGGCGAAGCCTCAAAGCAGTTCCGTAACATGCAGGATCGCATGACCTCAATTGCCGTTGGTCCATAAGGAGGCTTGGGCCGTCCCATTGGAGGCCAGGATGTTTTGTCATTTAGGGTGTAATTGAATGGCATGGCTTAGTTCAATAAATTATTGAGAACCCAGAAGGGCCTGCGCTCAAGATCGAAGGATGTCTGGACCGCAACGCGGATCCCAGATTGTGCCAGGATTGCCTGCGTTTGATCTGAAGATGGACGGGCTTGTAGAGGATGAATGACCCACAAGCCGATCTTCTGCCCAGCCCGGTCCTGTAAAACGAGCGGGAGGAATTGGCCATTCACTTTGGCTGGCTCAAGGATAGAATATTGAGCCCGCGCATATTCTGCCAATCCTCCGCAATAAAAACTGGCTTGTTCATCAAAGATGGTTGGCAGGGTCCCTTTCAAGAGATAACGGAGCACAGACGTACCCAGGTTGCGGTCCAGGATCGGATGCAGGTACTGGTTGCGGTAATCAAACATGCAGCGATAGCACGCCCCCCCGCAGTCGGGGTTGGCGCATTTCGAGCCCAGTTCCAGAGCCAGTTCCAGAATCGGCTGGAGATGCTGGTCGATGCCGCGCGCATACCCTGCTCCGCCCGGCACATCATCATATAAGTAAACTTCTCCATGAATCCGATTGGTTGCGCGCTGGACTGCGCGCACCCCCACCTTTATCTCATCCGGCTCTACTTGCAGGTATAAAGCAGCTGCGTTGGCAACCAGCTGGCCAAAAGAAGCCCAAACCGAACGACCGGCAGGGGTGAAGAAAGAGGCATCCAGCGAGGGGAGAAGATCCACACCGAGGAGGATGACCTCCGAATGGAATTCATACCCAAGCAGGACCATGTTCTGGAAATCGAACCGGTTAGGGCAGGGCATTCCTGCGCGCGGACCTTTATTTTTCCCGAAGTGAGGCGGAATGTCGGCGGGGTAAGTATGTGTTTGAGGATCTGCGGGATCCAAATCACGACCGCAGGTGGGACAGATCATGAACCCTGGGTGTTGCGAGTCCTTGCCACGGTTGCAGCTAAATAAGTTACCCACCCGGGTATAGGTGAATAGCTTTGGTGCAAAGGGCTCGCGCGAATGGCCGGATGTAAACGATGTTTGGCCAACCAGCAACCGAGCAGGCGCTACAACTCCACTCCGCTCTAATCCTCCGGGGTGGTAATCTTCTGCGCCGGCATGTTCAAGGGAGCTATCGACTGTAAAACCCTTTGGCCGCAAATATGGGTAAATTTCCACAAACGGGCTGCCACATTCGTCGCAGGTCTCAGGAGTCGCGGTATCAGCAGGTAATAGATTTATCGATTGGCAGGCGGTGCATTCAATCAGTTTCCCCTGGGGATGGTAATCCGGTTCTTTGTTGAAAGGATCATATAAACCGGCGCTGGTAAATTTATAAGACTTAGAGGATTCCATCCTGACTACCTGAGACCCCGGCGCGTATTCCGCCAGGGCAATCTGAAGCTCGCGTTGCATTGCATCGTCTGGTCGCATATCTCCCCAGGCAGAATAAGGGCTTTGAAATGATGGGATGGACAGAGAGACAACATCGATCGGGAAAGCATATTTCGGCAGAAGACCGCTGCTGATCAATTCTTCGAAGAGGTCATCATTAATTTGAGCAGAATTTACAACTTGCTGAACATCTGTCACGATCGAATTTAGCCATCCACCTAATTTGGAGTGCAGCTCGGGATGGATGATGAACTGTGTTCTCTTGAGCAGTGGAGCCCGATTGGTGGCCAGGTACTTATGTAATTTGTCGGCCGTTAGACGATTGGCAAAATCGCCAATCAATCCCCACTCCTTGAAAAGTCCTGCACCATTGCTCCCCCTGGGGTTATGCAAGAAGAAGAAATCCTGGAGGACCAGAGCCCGGAAATGACGATGTGCAATTTCTTCATTGCTGATATAAAGGGCGGGAATACGTGGCGGGCGGCTGACGATCTCTGGCGGGTTGGTGAAATAATATTGGTCGTGGCTTCGTTGATTTGAATAGGCCAGCACGGTCGCAATGGCCGATCCGCGCCGACCCGCCCGCCCGGCGCGCTGCTGATAATTAGTGACCGAGGGCGGGATATTGCGCATCGCCACACAAAGCAAGCTGCCAATATCAATCCCCATTTCCATGGTGGTCGTGACAGAGAGCACATCCACGCGCTTATCGAGCGGATTCTGGTCATCATGAAATAGATCCTGAAACCTGCGCTCATAATCGCGGGCTTCTATTCCGGGGATTTGAGCGGTGTGTTCGTTTACCTGCAATGGGTAGGGATCGTCAAAGGGTGAAGACGGCTCAATGTATTGAACAGACCGGCGGTAAAAATTGTTGATCGAGACAGCCTGAACGGAAGTTGTTGGTTGGCCGCATCGCAAGCAGACATTGAGAACGGTCTCGCTCATAATATAACCACATGCCTGGCATTTGTGGAGTTCAGCGCCTGCCGGATGTAATTCAAAGCGGTCCAGGCGAATGCCATATGGCGTTTTCTGGTTGTCAAGTGTCTTTCCAGCTGGTTCCAAGATCTTGAGCCCTCGCAAGGCATCCCAGAGAGGTTGGCGAAGTTTCCCAAGCCATTGGTCAGCCTCGGAATTGTTTTTGAAGCGCCGGACTTGAACAAGTGCCCGTGAGACCGCGATGACATAGCGTCCTAATTTTCGAGTATTCCGCAAGTTGTAAGGAACATTATCTCTGAGCATAGCATCCCCCCAGAATATGCGCCGTCGCTCATATGAACGCACCTTGTCTTTTGGCCAGGCCCATGGGACAGCTGGTTCCGGAGGCAGCAGGATATTTTCAGTTGCCAGGATGCGTGTCACCGCACGAAGGAAGATGCGGGTTTCTTCCTCGATCAGGGGAGGAAAAGACCCAGAGCCAGTCTTTACATGCCAACTGGCCAGTCCGAGAGGCTCCAGAGCGAATTCATCTTCTGCAAGTTCGCGGCGCAAGGCCAAATTGAAAGAGTCATCGGCTTTAGAGTAGACTTCCTGATCTCCTGCTTCCAACAAGGTGAAGAAATCTTGCGTATCATTCCTGGTGGGATTGATTCCCAAGCGGATCTGTAATTCGATCACCCGATGACGGAGGGTATTAAAATCGATGGATGCAGGTTGATTGACCCTTCCACTCCCATGACATTGTTGGCATTCTTTTGAGGTGAATTGAAGTTCCTCGCCGATCGTAAAGGGTAATTGCTCCTGGATCTCTCCGACTCCATCGCAGGTTGGGCAGCTGTAAAGAGCCAGTATCAGCAATTGGCGAAATAAATCGAGATTATGGTTTTCATTCATATCCCCTGCAAGTTTGGCGGCTTCCTGGCGCGAGTCACTGAAAAGAAGCGCCTTCCGACCAAAGTTTGGCATTTTCCCCTTTGAACCGCGTGGCTGAATTCGAAAACCATCTTCTACGATCAAGGCAAAAGTTTGTGGCCCTTTGGTTCGTAAGTTTTCGATCACCTCCCGGCCATCCGCTCCGGGTTGTCGCCAATTTTGACAGCGCGGGCATTTCAGGGGGAAATTACTGATCGGCCTGTCGGTATCACGGTCTTTGGCAGGTTCCACCTCATAAACTTTACGGGCATAGGAGTCATTTTGGTGTATCAATAGAGTGGTGCGGATTGACCGGTATTTCATATCGTCATTGTCGAAATTTGGATGAGGAAGCTCGACACCAAATATATGGAATTCTTTGGGGTCTTGCCTTTTGCCCATCAAATCGTCCGACCACGGCCAAAGGCTCCCGCCAGTCTGGTCGGGAATTCCTCCAAGGAAAAGGAGACCGCAGTGCCGGCATGAAAATACTTCCAGGACGCGGGTCCCGCAATCGCACCAAAGCCTTGGTTCCGTATACAGTTTACCGAAAGGACGTTTTCTATCCGGAAGTCGAAAGGAGGCAGGCAATTTAGAGCATTCTGGATCCATGCAAGCCCAAAATCCTGCGATCCCCCGAAAGAAGGCATGGATGCGCACCGAAAGCAAAGGGGGCACGTCCGTGGAATCATCCGGACGCGCAAAACTGCCCGCACTCAACAATCCAGCCGTTGCCCGCTGGCGTTCTTCAGGTTTATCCAAACCGGGCCAAGTTTCCTCGGCCAACTTGTCGAGCAGGGTGGCATTTCGAGCTGTGCGCTGGCGTACCCAAGTGATATCCTCATTCTTTTCCAGCAAGGAATACAGGGCAACCTGGGGATGCACCCCTTTATTTACTTCGCCCAATGACAGATCCTGCGCCAGTTGCTCTATTGCCGGAACGGGATTCGCCAAGTCGAATTTTTTCTGAAATTCACCAAATGCTTTTAGTGACTTCTGATCTGCTTTGCGTTCAGGCAGGCTGGCCTGTGGAGACCCTATAGTAATCAAGGTAAACTGGTTGGACGGTTCCCCAAATAGATCGGAAACAAACGCCAGCAGGTTATCCGCCGCGCTGGCTTCGTTAGGGAGGGAGGCGGTTGCGGCAATCGCCCGGAATTTCGATGAACCCGGCTCAATCCCCAGACGTTCTTTCAGTCGCCGTACCAGGTGAGCCACTTCCGTGCCAGCTGCACCGGTGTAGGAATGAGCTTCATCCAAGACCAGCGTAAAGCGATTATTGTCCCCGCTCTCCAACCACTGCCGGGTTTTTCTAAAGATCGGGTCTTCAATTGGCCGGACGAGCATATACTCCAGCATCGAATAGTTCGTTACCAGAATATCCGGGGGAGCAGCCTGCATATCCCAGCGGTTCAGCATTTCCGGAGAATCGGGCCGTGGCCAGAAGCCGGTCTCCTTCAATTCGTCCCGTAACTTGGCCCAATCCTTTTCCATGTTTTCGTTGTAATCAGACAACTTCTTGCGGCGCCACTCTTCCTGCACCGGGCCTGTTTGCGGGCACAGGCTGGTGTACATGCCAAAGTGGATGACATTACCGTTCAGGTTGCGAGTCTGCCATTCAGGAGAGTCGCCGCGTGCCAGAATCCGTCTCAGGCGTGACAATTGATCATTGACCAGGGCATTCATCGGATAGAGAATGATGCCCCGAATTGCCGCTGGACGGACTTCATGCCGCCGCGAATGCAGCCAGACTTGGGCTTTTTCGTTGTATTCACCCCGTTGCTGGCTGCCGTTAATTTTTGGCCAATTCCTGGCCTCATTCAGAATATCTGCCAGGATGGGCAATAAGAAAGCCTCGGTCTTGCCAGACCCTGTACCACTGGCCACCAGCAGGCTGGGCCGGTCGCTAAAAGCGCCTAAAAGTGCTTCTTCCTGGTGGCGATACAGCGCGAAACGGTCGATCGGGACCCCGTATTGCACCAGTTCTGATAATCCTTGCGGAATAAAATCGTATGCTTTTTCAAGCTCGGAGAGCTTGCGCGTGGTTGGAAAGGCGGGCGTGGATTCGATAAAAGGTTCCTGGGCTACAGATCCGACCCGCCGAAGGATTTCGCCGCGTTCGGCGTAGACCGACGGGTCAGAAATTCGATAGGCTGTTTCCAGATATTCAATCGCGGATTCCTTGATGTGGTCAAAGGCCTGATTTGGGGTTAAAGGGATCGCCCGGGAGATAATCGGGGTCGGTTCAATGTCTGAGGGAGTTGTCTCCGCTGCAGATGCTGGGGGTGTTTCTACGGGCCAATCCGTTAATGCCCACCGGCCATCTAGGTTCAGGCGGAATGTTCCGGGGTTGGCGCGCAAGAAAACCCGCTCGATCATATCCGCTGTGAATGTACTATCCAGTCGCTTATTGATTTCTTGAGCGAGTTCTTTGTGGGTAATAGCATGCTCCAGATCTTCCAAGATCTGAACAATCACTAAAAGAATTTGAGACTGTTTGAATGGTGCAGCCATGATTCGCGGTTACTTTTTTTTATGTGCTTTCTAGTTAGGATTTTTGACCGAAAAGAAGCTTTGAAATGGCATGAATGATTTCTTTGATTTTTGATGGGGCAGGGGAACTGGCAATGGGTTTTGCCTGCTCCATTTTTATTTGTGCTGCAGCCAGTTCTGCCTCTAGTTGGCTGATTCTTATCGTGCTTTCTCGCCTCAGCTGCTCAATCTCTTTCTGCAAGTTCTCGTCGTTTGATTGGGTTGTTGCTAAATCCACATCTAATTTACCGGCTTTGGCCGCGCTTTCACCCCTCAACTGCTCGATCTCTCTCTGCAAACATTCATTGTTAGCCTGTGCTGCTGCGAGGTCCGCCTCCAATTTACCAGCTTTAGTTACGCTTTCACCTCTCACCTGATCAATCTCTTTTTGTATTCTCTCCTTGCTTGCCTGCACCGTTACCAGTTCAGCCTCCAGGCTTCTGTTTATTATAGACCGATGTTCCAGTTCCTTTGTCTGAGTTTCCAGTTTTCCCTGAACTTCTTTTGTTTCAAAGGCAGCCCTCTCCTGGATCTCTTTTGCTTGGTTTTGTAGGCTGTCTACTTGACTGGCAAGAGTATTTATTCGCTCCTGAAGTTGCGTTTTTTCTTGATGAACTTGATTTTGTATTTGTTGACTGGTTGCCTGGCCTTCTTCAATTTCTGACTGTAATTTTGTCATTTGTTTTCGCAGGGCTTCCAGTTCTTTCTGAAGTTCGGAATTAATTAGTTCTACCGCATTTTTATCCTTTTGAAGTCGTTCATTTTTGCCATTTGTTTCCGCGATCATATGCTGGAATTGTTCGAGTTGTGCAGAAAGCACCGGATTTCTCTCAGGTGAACCTTTTTGGCTTTCCAATTGCGCTTGTAAGTTGATTAACTGATCTTGGAGGGCACCATTTTCTGTCAGAAGCTCTTGCATTTTCATATCGTATGCCTCTTTCCGTTTTCGATCAAATTTCCAGTTGCCTGCGCCAACCGGTACAAAATAGCGCAGTTCTTTAAAAGGGCAGTCCGGCAGGCTGAGGATCTCGGAAATGGTATTCCGGGTCGCTGTTCGTTGATAATTAACCAGTTGATAAATATCTTCACGGTGCAGCGGGTAATCAAAGGCCTCCAGGACTTCGATCATTAGATCGTGGAAGTTTTTATTGACCCTACGCGCCTCATCGATCAGTTTTTCTATCTCTTGGTGGTCGAGGGCTTCTTGGTAAACCCGCTCGTCGCGTTTCCCATAAGGCCGGATAAATAATTCATTTATTTGAGAAGCTGGTTGTATGGATATTTTATCGCCGTAAGTCAAGCTGCATTTTTCCAGCCATTCTCGGATGTTGAGGATCGAACCCGTTTCATCAATATAAGCGATGAACTCATAATCCTCTTCATCTCTGAAATGGACGTTATTTGCTCCAACTGGTATCCAGTGTTTGAGCAATCCCGCGATTCGCAAATTTCCGTGAAGGATATCCAGATGGCTTAAGGTGATATATACTTTCTTCTGTGGTTCTTGAATGGCTTTTCCTATTGCAGATCTGCCCTTCCGAGGTGTTAATTTACCTGCTGTTGAACTAGAGTCCCCATCCTCTGCACCCTCATCGGTCGATGGGCGATGAACAGCGGCTCTCCCTGTACCTGAGCGGTCAAAATCAGGATCCGGGCTGCTACTTAATGCCCAGAACCCTTCATGAACTTCCTTGAACCGTTCATCCTGGCGAAGCCAGGTGGGTGCATCCGTAAGTCGTCCGTCATGGCCGATGGCCTGATAGACAAGCTCCTTAAGTGGAATGGCGGTTCGGAAATCAGCCTGTGTCGCCAGAGCGCCATAAATCTTTTCCACATCCGTCGGGGTCAGCGGATAGAACGCAGCCTGATGCGCGAACCATAGCCCATCGAGATCGATAAAGCGCTCATCTGCCTGTAAACGGCCCTGGGCATCTGTAGAATCGGGATGCAGATGCAATACCTGCCTTGTCAGGATGTCAAGCTTGCGTCCGGAGCCCCCATACTTAATTAATTCTTCGTGTAACAGTTCGATTTCAGTTGCTGTCAGCGAATGGCGGCAAAACCACCGATTGAGCGAGTCCTGCGCAAAACGAGGATCCTCCAAAGGGGAAAAAATCGCATTTTCTTCTTTTATGCCGTTCTGTGTGCAAATCAAACCTCTAATTGCGATCTCATGCAAGGCCTGGCGCGACGCCAATAGATATTCATATGCCAGGTTGTTAATGGATACCCATTCTTTAAGCCCCCAGCGAGTAGGAGGAAAAGGCCTGAAATGGTCATCAGACTCTAAGTCGAAGGTTGGCGACGGAATACCTTGCCCTGTTATAAGAAGTGATCCGATTTCCTCAAGCGAAAGCCATTTACGAGCCTGCCTAAGAACCTGATAGACTGCCCGATTATCCCTTTTCCGAGGGTCAACCGCTTGCCAACGCTGGGGAGTTCGGTTAGTTTCAGAGATGAACCTGGCATCTTTTAGTAAGAGATTCTCAAATTTTTGGAACAGAATCCGAGTATAGAATGCCTTTGCCAAACCCAGAGTGGAAGTAAGCAATTCGTTTGTCGTCAGCGGTTTGGGTGAAAGGAGCAGCTGTTGATAAGATTTATCTACAGCTTTTTTTACAATCGCTAAATGAATCCAAATTTGATTTCCAACCATGATCACATTTTGAGAAGCACTCAAGGCATCATCTAATAAGTTGATGAGAAGATTGCGACTCACATTTTCAATCGAGTCAGTTGGCCATATCTTTTCCAGGATGGTCTGACTACTTTGAGGAGTGCCTTCTTTGAGTAAATAATTTTCTGCTTGAGCGTAAAGGTCGCGCTCCAACATTTTTGATATCCAATGCGACTGTCCTGTCTGCCGAAGGTTCTGATTGTGAGCAAGCTGATGTTCAGCGATTGATTGAAATTGTTGTGTGAGCGGAAGGGTAGTTTGACCGGGAAAGAGACGTGAGCATACTAGTTTTTCTGTGGTGAGTGGTATTTGGGATATAAGAAAAATATCTTCAAACGGGTCATTATTCAACTTCAACAACTCATTAAGAAATACCTTTCCTTGGGTAACTTCAATAAATCGAGCATCCAAGCGACCTTTTAGAAAATGAACGATCTGGGAAGCAAGTTCTGACGATTCCTCTGGAAATAGAATTTCTATTAGCGAATTCAAGGGGACTGGCTGTCCAATATCCCGAATATGGGTTACCAGGGAGTCGATTCGAGCTGCAAGCGCTGTTCTTGATATGGCGAATTCTTGAGCAAAAATATCGATTGGATATTCATGAAGCCCCGATTCAAAAACCCCCAGCGTAATGTGGTCAGGATAATTACTGGGAGGTTCACAGTTATGAAACTGATTGCGTAGCCAGGCTGAGACAGAAAGTGGGCTAGAGGACTGTAGGATTGCTTGGGCAAGTTTTTCTAGCTGGTGATTGAAAATATCTTGTTTTACCCACACCTTATTTCCAACGCGAATAACTGAGGTTAGCTTAGCGAGTTCGGCATCAACAATCTGAAAGATCGACTGATGTTCTGATTCAAGATAGTGTGGATCTGCTGTAAAAAGTTCTTCGATCACAGTGTGCACATCAATAGGAGTATGGCATTCCTGCATTCTTTTCAGAATAGCTTCTAGTGGTACACAGTACCATCGCAGACGCTGCTCGGCTATTTGAGAGGCATAGGGATCTCTGGCGTCCTTAATCACATGCTCAAAGCATTTTGCAGCGGACGCAAAATCCCCTGAAGCCATGTGAATATAAGCTTGATCAAACCAAAGTCTTACATCGTCCCCGGCCATGCTACTTGTACCTCAGCTCTGAATGGTCAATCTGAAGTTGGCTGGATTGAACAAAAATGATTTTAATGGGTATTACAATCACTAACAACTAATCCATTTTACCTTTAACCTTCTTTGTTTATTATACACTGTGCTATCTTCAGTAATTTATTCAGGTAGTGTATGAATATCATATTTTTGACGCCCCCTGACAAACCAGAACATCCGTGCTATCTTTAGCTCGCCGGCTTACCGGCTACAACTGAATATCCCATTCGTTTACCAGAGGCCGCATTCATTTCCAGCATTCCCTGCCGGACGAAGTGGCGTTTTACGATTATCGCGATCACGTTAGCTGAATACTTGCACAAAGCCCTGAAACGGCGCGGCAGCCGCAAATCCCCCGATTCTGCCCTGATGGTCGGGCCGGGGGAGTCTCAGGCACACGAACCCTCGTTATTACCACAAAACCCGCTCTCGTGAGCGGGTTTTGTGGTAACATGGGGTTTGAGCGGGGAGAGTGGGATT
>Ga0180009_10005703_pt1 | contig 13263 bp, 3 predicted proteins | sample OS_PC_MetaG_FD_123537 | JGI IMG/M metagenome (GOLD analysis project Ga0180009, IMG submission 123537) | Groundwater microbial communities from the Aspo Hard Rock Laboratory (HRL) deep subsurface site, Sweden - OS_PC_MetaG | ecosystem: Environmental > Aquatic > Deep subsurface > Groundwater... | reverse complement strand
GGCTTTCGTTCGCTGACCTCTCCGAGACAGGGGCAAACGCCGCCCTTCGCTTGCCCCTGTAAATTTTCTTTTTCCCTTATATTTTTTGGCGACTCTATTCCGGAATTGTGAAAATGAGACGTGTTTAATAGGGATTCGGCGTTTCCGTTCTTCTATCCGACGCTGAAAACGCGAATCCCGACGACAAATATTCCTCTTGACATTTGCTGCATTAATGCGGTAACATTCAATAGAATGCGTAAATATCAAAATACGAATTCGGAATGCAATCTGGGTAATTCGCCCTACAATCAGAATAACATCATAGACACAGGCCGCCTAAACGCGAAAATAAAAAATCTATTTGAAATTAAAGATAAAGAGTGGTTTTTATTTGTGGCATCGGTTATGGGCAGTCGGTGAGAAAATATAAGCGATGATTCATCGGAAATTATTGGGAAACGCAAGAGGCTTGAAAATGAAAGAAAATCTTTATGTAACCGCAAGGCGTTGGGGGTCATAATTGAAACCAGAAAAATTTTATATCGGGGGGGCTATGAAAAGAACAGTTTTAATTTTGATTGCTTTTATAATGTTTGCCGGCAATACCTTTGCTGAGCAGAAAGAGGATAAAATAGACAGAGAGAAAGAAGCGAAGCTGTATAAGATAGAGCTGCACCCGAAGACACCAAAGACAGGGATAGAGACGGGGCATGTAATTGCATATGGTCATTACATAAAGCCGCCGTATGAGGTAACGATTGAGGAGAGACCTACGCCTGAATGGTCAAAGGAACAGTATGGTTTAACAAAGTCATACTACATATTTATCAACGGGATACAGGTTATACCGCAGATGTCAAATCCTAATATCAAAATAAGTAAGAGAAAGACACCTCTGGAGGTGAAAGAGAAGTATAGAAAAGAGAGAAAACTATTCAAAAAAATCAAAGCTGAATACAGAGAATTGGAAGCCAAATATGGAAGAGAGAAAGCAATAAAAAAGTTGATTAAGTTTTCGAAAAAGCAGTCACTTGTAGAGGATGCGACAGATGACCCGCCTACAATACCGAAAGAGCGTAGAATGGGGGATTTCTTTGTGAAAATAAAAGGGGGTGTAGACGAAGGATATGTAGGGATGTCTTTGTGGATGCCTGATTATGAGCCGACCGATGAAGATGAGAGAGCAGAGGCGGAGAAATTAAAAGGAATGTTAGAGGGAAGCCTTAAAAGAGGGCGTTTAAAATTTTATGGTTTTTCGGGAAGTGGTAGATATACTTGTGCTGGATTCAAAGTTTATGAGATAAAAAACATACTATCTCGGAAAGATTTATCATTTGAGGAAAAAGAAAAAAGACTTAGTAAAATGGTTGTTTCTAAGCAAATGCTGAAATCAATATTATATAATTTCAATCCATCAGAATATCCAAAAAACAGGAATCCGAGGGCAAAATAGTGAAAAGGTTAAATATAAAATATTTGATTTGCTTGTTATTTCTTTTAAGAGCAGGAATAGTTTTTGCTATCGTCCCGCCTGAAATCCCGGATAAAAGAACTGCATTGATATACAGCCCATATAGATTTGCTTTGAAAAATGGTGGGGAAACTGAAATTGAGGATATTTGTGATAAACATTCTTATGATCCAGAAGTTGTAATGCAGACGAAAGCAGATAATGAAATAGAGATATCGTCTCACACCAATAACTGCACCCTGACCAAATTCGAACAGCTAATAGAATCCAATGACTACGGGATAGTGTATGTTCACTCGCATGGTTGTCCTTCCGGATTTGCGGTTGAGGCGTATCCGGACAATACTGCCGGAGAGAAAGCCTGGCAGGATGCGTGTAACTATTATGAGACAAGATACAGAAAAGGAATTGACTTTTGGGCAGACAGACAAGACGGTTATTATATCGCCGTAACTAAAAGTTTTATTCAGGCAAATGCAGCTTTCCCTGACTCAATAATATTCGTAGCAGCATGCAGTTCATGGGGCTTAAAGGATACATTTATAGCGGTAGGCGCAAGAAATTACTTCGGCTATGACGGTGTAACGAATTATATTCAAGATACAACAGATATAGAAAAAATCTTCTACAACATGGGAGGAAGATGGAAGACAAGCAGTGATAGTAAGCAAGATAATGACACTGCTCAGGAAGCGTATTCGGTAATTAGTTCAAATCTAAAAAGAGCGCAATCAGCAATAACCCCACCAAATGCGAAAGACCAGCGGATGTATAACAGTCCGAGGATAATAAAGCTTGACATAAAAGAGATTGCCACAGGGAGACAAATATACTCGTATGAGTTTGCGGATGAGTATCCGTATAATCCCGGGGACAATACGGATTACCCTGACGAAACTAAATTAGATAATGCGAGAGAGAATGTTGCAATAGCGGGCAGAGATATAGAGATAGAAATAAAGTTTTCAAAGGAGATGAAGACAAACTGGGGTGATTTTTATGTTCAGTTTGACCCACAGGGGCCTTATGTCGGATTGGAGCCGATAGATTTTACAGGAAATTGGGAAACCGGTTTGTTTTCTAATGATAAATGGAAAGGAACGGCAAGAATACCCAATGCCGATCGCGACGAGATTAGCGGGGCTGCAATTGTTCAGGTAAAGGCATGTGACGCATTTGCAGAAGATGAGCTGAAAGATGGACTGGATAGCGATGGCGACGGAAATGCGGGGACTCTTGCAGGCGAAGAGCCGGTTCCGCCCCAGCAGGAAGGTATAGACATGAATCACTGGTTCGTGATTGAATCATTGAATTGCGAAATTGAAGGAAAACGGTATATTAATAACATGTGGACAGGGGCACAGACTGTGGAGACAACCGATTATCCAAATCCTGCATGGAATCAAAGCGTATGGGGAAATAAATTTGATCCTGGTGAAGGAATGATAGATTATTTGCATTATATTTATGATCCTAACAGGTTTGATGGCGGACCTTATATGGCAGGAACTTCACTTTCAATAGCTGGGGCATTTGTTGACATAGATTCAACCACCCCATTAGGTATAAATATTGGAGTTTTAAGTGCTGGCGGCGGTCTTGATTTAATAGAAGCGCATGGAGGAACTGAGGGCAGAGGCGCGACTTTATCAATATGGTGGATTGCTGATTTGGGTGATCCTATAAACAGATTTGAATTTATTGGGGGAGATAATTTTGACGCTATTTACGAAAACGGTGAAGAAGAAAAAGTTATTATTCACGCTGGGGACGAAAAATTACATAGGGTAATACAAAGCCCATTCTTTGACCCATATTCAGGAGTTACACCTGTTCCACAAATGACATTTTGGGATTTAGTAAGGGCAGCAGGGCAAGATCCGGCTAAAGTTACCAGATGGGGCTGGACTATCTTTTTAGAAACAGTGGGGCATCATGAAACTTTTTCATTAAATATTTCCGGGCTGGAACTGGACGGCAGCGCAAGTCAGAAACAACAGTATTACACCCCGCCGACGATAGGCAATAACAGCTCTCCGAGAATTGAAGGAGATGTTACGAGTTCTTTGGGAAATATAACTTCAATTCAATATAAAGTTGACAGCGGCACTTGGACAGAGGCAGGGCCTAAAGACGGCGTTTATGACAGTAATTTTGAAGAGTTTGATTTTACTCTGGCAAGTTTATCCAACGGCGAGCACACATTAGAAGTCAAGACTTTAAATAACATAGGGGAAGATGATGCGGCTATAAGGAAGATGCGTTTTATCATAGACACGAGTTCTCCTATTGCTCCCGCAAATCTCACGGCTCTCATGGATGCCGAAGAAAAGATAGGCAAAGTGCATTTGAGCTGGTCACTGGGAGAAGATGACCAAAATTTGAAAGACTACAAACTTTATAGAAGCAGCGTCTGTCCAATTGTTTCAAAGGATGATGGAATTTTTACAGCAAACATTCCTTCGGGAGACACATCATACTGGGAGATTTCAAAGTCAACGAATGTCTGGTATGCATTGGTGAGTGAGGATTATGCGGGAAATGAGAGCGATATTTCCAATGTTGCGAAGGTCATAGATTTGAATGCGCCGGCTCAGCCGGGTGATTTGGAAACGAGTATTGATAAATATGGAATAGGTTTAACATGGTATTCCAATAGCGAAGCGGATCTATGTAGTTACAATATTTACAGGGCGACTAATCCTAGCGATTTGTCAAAAATTGATTCAACAGCATTGGACAACTTTTATGATTCGGAATTAGACGCAAACGTTACATACTATTATAAAGTTAGCGCTGTTGATTATGCAGGTAATGAAAGTGTTTTATCGGATATAGCCGATGCCTGCCCTGACGGAATAACAGATAATACCGCTCCGCAGACAGTAACGTATTTGGCGGCGGTTGACAGCCCTAATGATTACGGCGGTAAAATAGAACTAAATTGGACAAAATCATCTGATGACGGCAATGGGGCTGACGATGTAACAGAATATCGTCTTTATAGAAGCAGCGATATGTTTACCTATTCGCAGATAGTGGCATTAGATTCCGGCACGATAAATTATAATGATTGCGGCGTTGTCCCGGAAATTGAATATTCTTATTTTATCAGAACCTATGACGGGACAAACGAATCAGAAGATTCGAATTACGTTTCTGTAATTCCAACGGCAGATATGCCTCCGAGTAAAATAACAGATTTGAGGTCTTACATAGGAGACGCTAATGGCGAGGTGAGACTGGTTTGGACAGCGCCAGGCGCGGATGGGACTACTGGGACAGCGGAAAGTTACATTATTAAATACGCATACTTCAGCCCTGAAAGCGTAGAGAACAATAAAGACTATTGGTGGTCAATTGCCGAAGAGTTTTTTGGGCCGGCTCCTCTGTTATCCGGAACTACTCAGGGAATAATAATTGATGCGCTCACGCCATGGCTTACATATTATTTTGCTATTCAATCAGCAGATTCAGGAGGCTATCTATCTGAAATTTCTTCTTTAACAGTTTGCCGCGCGGCTGATAAAAAACTACCTATTTCAAATGTTGTTTTTCCTGTCACAGGCGAAAGCTATGGCAGTATTGAAAATATATATGGCATAGCTTTGGACACATCCCCGGGTTCCGGTTTGGCGGAAGAACAAATTAAAATTAAAAGAAATGGCGATGCCAAATATTGGGATGGAAACGTATGGACAACAACGCCGACATTTGTCAATTGTTCGGGGACAATTAACTGGAATTATGATGCCGGCTCGGTCACATGGTTAAATGACGATTATTCTTTGAGTTATAGGGCAAAAGATTTGGCGGGCAATCTGGAAGATTATAGTTCTAATCAGATAAATTTTACTTATGACGGAATAGCTCCGGCATCAATCACTAATCTTGTTGTTGAAGCGGACGGTGAGGGGGAATGTTTTTTGACTTGGTCCGCGCCCGGAGATGACGGAACTGCTGGAACTGCAAATAACTATATTTTGAAATATGCCAGCTATCAGATAACAGTTGAAAATTGGAACGATAATAAGACATTGCTTTATACGGATATTTGGGTTCCTGTCGGCTCCGGCGGTTCTTTAGAGGGGGTAGATAACAGTAGGGTGGTCTCTGGTCTGCTCCCGGGGACAAGTTATTATTTTGCGATAAGAACATCAGACGAAGTTGATAATATATCAAATGTGTCAAATAGTCCTCATTGTTTCTTTGAAAATTATGTTCCCGCCGAACCTCTTGGGTTGACAATATTAGATCCGGGAATAGGTCAAACCTTAGAGCTATCTTGGAGCAGTAATCAGGATATTGACATTGCAGGTTACAGGATATACAGGAGTACATTTACTTGCGATATTAATGAAAAGGCAGAAGTTTCCGCAGCGCTCTGGATAAGTTACACAGATAATGGATTAGACGATGGTTCGACTTACTATTATCAAATTACTGCAATTGATATTTCAGGATATGAAAGTCGGGCAAGCAGTGAGGTTTTTAATTGTCCGCATGATATAATTTCTCCCGCTACAATTACCGATTTGGCCGCCACTGAAAATAACCAGGAAATTACGTTAAGCTGGACAGCGCCCGGCGATAGCGGTTTAGAGGGCGATATAGTAGATGGGCAATACTGGCTAAAATATTCAACAAACTCCTCTGATGTCTGGACGGAAATGCCCTATGCGATACTTTGGACAACTAACACATCGCCAGGGAAGAAAGAACTTGTAAGTCTGACCGGTTTGGCGGATGACACAACTTATTATTTTTATATGAAGACTGCCGATGAAATACCAAATTGGTCGGAACTTTCAAATAAAACAACCTGCTGGACGGATGATATAATCGCGCCGGCGGGGATTTCAAATCTTACGGCCTTAACAGGCGCCGCCAGCGCGGGAACTGTAAGCATAAAATGGACTGCTCCGGGCGATAATGGAATAAACGGAGGAGCTGCAGCGGCATATCTCGTAAAATATGCCACGCAATACATAGGAACGGATGATTTTTATGCTTCATGGGTTTCTACTTACAGTCAGAACTGGTTGCCCGTTGAAACGGGAACTGAGGAAAGCAGAATAATCAGCGGTTTGTCCCTGGGGGTTACATACTGGTTTGTCATCAAGGCGCGGGATGAAGTCTATAATTGGGGCGTCTGGACATCGTCGGGGAGCGGTTCAGCTGTGAATACATCCAATTATGCGTTTGCCTCCTCAACTCCACCGGCGGCTCCGACGGTGGGTATAACAAAACCTGCGGCGGAGTATGTAAACGATTTGACGCAGATAGAAGGGACTGCGGATGATGATGTCACGGTGAGCACAGTAACAGTAAAAATTCAGCGATTGAGTGACAATTGGTTCTGGTCACCGGCAACCGACTGGGCGGTTGGCGAAGCATGGATTGGAGCGAATGATTTATACACATCTTCATGGACATTAACATCAATTCCAACATGGGTGGACGGCTCAAGCTATACGATTGTGGCGAAAGCTATGGACACATCCAATAATTGGTCAACTGTGTTTGCGACGGCAACGGTCACTTATGATATAAGTGGGCCCGCATCTTCAATTACATATCCGGTCGATAGTGAGACATATGAAGACATAGACAGTATTATGGGAACAGCGGCTGATGAAATTTCGGGGGTAAGCGAGAGTCGTGTTAAATTAATGAGGAATGCGGACAGCCAATACTGGAACGGTTCGACATGGACAGCGAGCGAGATATGGAATGCGGCCAGCGGTCTGTCCGCGTGGAGTTATGCTACAGCGGCGGTAAGCTGGTCGACGGGAACTTATGCGGTATGGTCGAAGGCGAAAGACAATGCCGGTAATTGGGAGGTGTCTGTAAGCTCGACGGTTATCGAAATTATTGAAGATACAATTCCGCCTGCCGCGATAAGCAATCTCTCCGCTTTGACGGGAAATAACGCCGGCGAAATCATACTCAGCTGGACTGCTCCGGGTGATGACGGAACGATAGGAACGGCGGCATCTTATATTTTGAGATATTCAACCGTCGGGGCTATAGAATCGGAAAATGATTTTGACGCGGCGGATAATTATGCCAACAGCTGGACGCCTCTAAGTTCGGGAAGTGCCGAGCAGAAAACTTTGACGGGCCTGAAACCGGGAACGACTTATTATATCGCTGTAAAATCATCTGATGAGAACAATAATATATCGGGGATTTCCAACTCCGCTTTTGCAAGAACGACGGAGACATATTTATTGATAAGCGAGGTCTGTGTCGGGACTGACGGCTCGGCTAACGAATTTGTGGAATTGTATAACCCGACGGATCAGGACATATCAATAGGTGCGGGTACTTTTAAACTGAAATTAGTTAATTCGTCTAACGGCATAACGACAAAACAGATAAGCTGGGTTAATAATACTGTCCCCGCGAAAGGATTCTTTTTACTCGGCGGCGGCAACATAAGTCCTGCGCCGGACGCTACTTTTTCCGCGCAGATGTCAGGAACAAGCGGAGTCATAATAACCGACGGCGAGGATCATATACTGGATAAAGTAGGATGGGGTAATCCTGCGCCTGATAACGCTGTTGAGGGGTCGGGGGTTAATGCGACTTTATCCACGGGAGACAGCATTGAACGGAAAGCTAATATTTCTTCAACAGCAGAAAGTATGTCAAGCGGCAGTGATAAGTATGCCGGTAATATGCGCGATACAAATGATAATTCGGATGATTTTGTGATACACACGGGTTTTTATAATCCGCAAAATTCATCAAGTGATTGCGAGCCGGATTTGGTGGAGCCGGGGGCTGTTACCGATTTGGCGGCCTTCACAGGCGAAGATGAGGGAGAAATAAATCTTGTATGGACGGCGCCGGGAGATGAGGGCAGCACAGGGAACATAGAAAATGGGGAATACGGAATTAAATATTCTACAGATTCAGGTTTTTCATGGGGCGAGCCGAATAATTTCCAAATTTTAATTCCAACAGTATGTTCTCCCGGTGAAATACAATCATATACCGTAACCGGTCTTGAACCGGGCGCGACTTATTATTTGTGTATATGGACGGCAGATGAAGTTTCTAACTGGTCGGAAATATCCAATTCTGCATCCGCCTTATCAAAAATTTATTCTCCTTCGTCGCCATCGGCTCCGACGGCATTTGGAGGTATCGCAAAGTCGGCAGGCGTCATCAATTGGATATGGAATGACAACGCAAACAATGAATCCGGATACAGAGTGAAGACCGATACGGGTGGAATTGTCGCGAACCTTTCCGTTAATACGACAAATTGGACAGAAACAAATTTAGACGCCAATACATCATATTACCGTTATGTGGAAGCATGGAATAATGTCGGCTCAAGCAGCTCCAGTTTGTCCGGTAAATGGACATTGGCAAACCCGCCTTCGGGAACTTATCTGTCCAATGTTTCGTCTTATTCTGTTACAGTTAATTGGTCGGCAAACGGCAATCCTTTCTATACAAGATGGGGAATACTGAGGTCAACGGATAATTTTACTACCAGTACTACGACATTAAAAAATTACGCGGATAATTTTATTGATACATTCTATGTGGCTACTGGATTGCAAACCGGCGCGACATACTGGTTCAAAATTCAGGCATTCAATGAAGAAGCTATTCCGACTGCATTTGACATAACTGTTTCTACAAAAATACTCCTAACAGCTCCGACAGTTGGGATAACAAAACCTGCGACGACGTATATAAACAATTTAACGCAGATAGAAGGGACCGCGGATGATGATGTCGCGGTGAGCACAGTAACAGTAAAAATTAAGAGATTGAGTGACAATTGGTTCTGGTCGACGGCAAGCAACTGGGAAGCCGGCGAAGCATGGAATGGGGTGAATGATTTTTACGCATCTTCATGGACGCTAACATCAATTCCAACGTGGGTTGATGGCTCAAGTTATACGATTGTCGCAAAAGCGATGGATACATCAAACAATTGGTCAACAGTATTTGCGACGGCAACATTTACTTATGACGTGAGTTTCCCGACATCTTCAATTACATATCCAGTTAATAATGTGACGTATGAAGACATGGACAGCATTACGGGGACAGCGGGTGATGAAGTTTCAGGAGTGAGCGAGTGCCGTGTTAAATTAATGAGGAATGCCGACAGCCAATATTGGAACGGGTCAACATGGACAGCGACTGAGATATGGAATATAGCCAGTGGGATATCTGCCTGGAATTATAATACAACGTCAATAATCTGGTCGACAGGAACTTATGCGGTATGGTCGAAGTCGCAAGACAATGCGGGTAACTGGGAGATCCCGGTAAGCTCGACGGTTTTTGAAATTGTCGGAGATACAATTCCGCCGTCGGCAATAACTAATCTGTCAGCTTTGACGGGCGGCAATGCCGGTGAAATTATACTCAGCTGGACTTCTCAGGGCGACGACGGAACGATAGGAACAGCGGCATCTTATATTTTGAGATATTCAACCGTCGGGGCGATAGAATCGGAAAATGATTTTAACGCGGCAGATAATTACGCCAACAGCTGGACGCCTCTGGCTTCGGGAAGCGCCGAGCAGAAAACTTTGACGGGTTTAACGTCAGGAGTTACATATTGGTTGGCTTTGAAAGTAATGGATGAAGAAAATAATAGCTCAGCTATTTCAAATAGCGCCGCAGCAATGACAAAGACAGATAGTTTGTCAGTTGTAATAAACGAGATTGCCTGGATGGGTACTGCGGCCTCGTATTATGACGAGTGGATAGAGCTCTACAATAATACGGGAGATACGGTAACGCTGACAGATTGGACACTGGCCTCTGCCGACGGGACGCCGAATATAATTTTGAGCGGCAGTATAGCACCCTATTCGTATTATCTGTTGGAAAGGACGGATGATACGACGGTATCGGACATAACGGCAGATTTAATATACACCGGAGCTCTGGATAATACCGGTGAAGATTTAACACTCAAAAATGCCAATGGAATAACACTGGACAGAGTGGATTGTTCAGGCGGCTGGTTTGCGGGGGACAACACATCAAAGATAAGCATGGAAAGAAAAAATCCTCTTGCGGACGGGTCAACGGCGTCCAACTGGGGTAATAATGACGGGGTGACGACAAACGGCCTTGACGCAAGCAGCAACACACTCACGGCGACGGCGGGAGCGCAGAACAGTCTCTACGGCAGCGCCACGCCCGAGGGAAGTATAATATCGCCTGTTGATAGAGAGATAATCAATTGCGAAAGCTTGAACATAATAGGTTATGCCGTCGCTAAACACGGGCCCGCGTTCAAAGACTGGTCTCTTGAATGGGGAGAGGGAACTAAGCCGGAGAACTGGCAGACGATAAAATATTCAACTGAGCCGGTCACGGAAAAAGCGCTGCTTGCGGAATGGAAACTTCCGGAGCTCAGCGGTGAGATTTTGACGCTGCGGCTTACGGTGAGCGATATTACGGGTGATACCAGCAGGCACGATGTGAGAGTTTACAGAAAAGAAGTTGTTCTCAAGGGCACTATAGCAGGACTTCAGCATCCTGCGGATGTTGAAGTTGATCAGCGGCTTAATGTTGAGCTCGTAGGTTCGGGAGAAATAAAATTAGCCAAATACAGCCCCCGGGAAAAACTCCTCTGGAATATAGATAAATATTATGGAATAAAGAAAATCGAAGGCGTGACGACGGACGGGAATGAGAATGTATATGTGACGGATAGTCTCAACAACAGGATATTGAAATTCAGCGCGACGGGTCATCTGCTTCTTGAATTCGGTCAGGGCGCCGGCTTGAAAGAGCCAGCCGGTATTGCCGCCGGTTCAGACGGTATGATTTATGTTTCGGACAGTAAAAATGAGCGGCTCGCGGTTTTCACAAGCAGCGGAATGTATGTATCGGAAATAAAAATAGCGGACAGCCGTTTTGCCGGATTGGATGTAAATGACGACGGTATTATATGCGCCGCTGATATTAAGGGCAACAGGGTTGTCGTGATAGATTCTGAAACAGGAGAGATAATAAGGGAACTGAATGAAGGTTTGAAACAGCCGGTTGACGCTGTATTTGACGCGTCGGGTAACATATATGTTTCAGACAGCAAAAACTTCAGCGTTAAAAAGTTTGATATATACGGAAAGAAAATGCTGGATATTGATGTTGGAAGCTTTGTAAAAAAAGCGGGAAAAGAAGAACCGGCGGGAATTGCTTTGGACAGAGAGGGAAATTATCTCTATGTTTGTCTGCCGCAGTCGGGTAAAGTGATAAAGTTAGCGGCGAGGGAAGTTTTGAACGACATACCGGCGGAAGCGGGAATAAGGATGCTTGGCTTGGGCCAGACGGCGCCGGAAGCTCTGGCGGTGTTTGAATTGAAAGAAGTTTACGCATACCCGAATCCGGCGAAGAGGGAAAATCCAAAAATACATTTTAACTGCGGAGTGAATGACGCCTCAGTCAGTTTCAGAATATTTACGATAGCGGGAGAGCAGGTTTTCGGATGCGATATGTCAAGCAGTTATAAAGACGACAAACAGGCATACGAGTATGAGTGGGACACATCGGGAAAAGCGAGCGGCGTGTATATTTATCTGATAAAAGCGAATAGAAACGGTGTTACCCTGAAGAAGACGGGCAAAATGGCGGTGATAAAATGACGAAAAATAAAATGAGAATATTTAAAATTTGTTTTCTGTCAGTCGCCTTAAACTTCTTACTATTTCAATTTTCTCCTCTTTCGGCGGAGACGGGAAAAAGCGGAGCGTCGTTTCTGAAGATAGCGCCGACGGCGGCAGCGGAAGCGATGGGCGGAGCGTATACGGCGGCGGCATCCGGCATAGGGGCGCTGTATTATAATCCGGCAGGGATGGTTTACGGGAGACAGACGCAGGCGGGATTTACTCACACGGCCTGGATACAGGGAATGACTTATGATTTCGCCGGAAGCATTGTGCCTGTTATGTGGGGCAATCTGGGCATATCCGTAATATCCATGAGGAGCGGCGAAATAGACGGCAGGGACAGTGACGGCAATAAGACCGCTAATTTTGAGAGTGCCGATACCGCGTTTACGCTATCGGCGGCGAGAGAATTGAACGGTAAAAATATGCTGGGCGTCAATATGAAGTTCATAAGGCAGACGATAGCCGATGAGAGCGCTGAAGGATTCGCGATAGATATGGGGGCGATGAGAGAGCTGACGGATAAAGTGTCAGTCGGACTGAGCGTCAGAAACCTCGGGCCGGACATGAAATTTATAGAGGAGAAATATCCGCTGCCTCTGACATTTACGCTCGGCGGAGTGCTGAAGTTTGCGGGAATGTTCGGTTTAACGGCGGATATGGCGTATGAGCCGGTGGATGAAAAAAGAACATTCAGGATGGGTATGCAGGTTTGTCCGGCGAGATTTATGGTTTTGAGGGCGGGCTATATGATGAAGGCCGTTTCCGCTGTTTATGGCAATTCAGAATTGAATGACTTCGACGAAGACGAGGGCCTGGGCGGCGGCGTTGGTTTTAACTTCGGTTCGTATGCGCTTGATTACTCAATAAAGCCGTATGCGGAACTTGGCACTTCCCAGAGAGTAAGTTTTAGGATTGGTTTTTAAGATATAGTCATTTTGGAACCAAACAAAATTTTTTATTGTATCCCGCCATGGGAAGGTTGATTGCGCTACGCATGAGCGGGGATTTTGAGAACTTTCAAACCACGTCTCATTTTCACAATTCCGGAATAGAGTCGCCAAAAAATATAAGGGAAAAAGAAAATTTACAGGGGCAAGCGAAGGGCGGCGTTTGCCCCTGTCTCGGAGAGGTCAGCGAACGAAAGCC
>Ga0180009_10005702_pt1 | contig 13265 bp, 9 predicted proteins | sample OS_PC_MetaG_FD_123537 | JGI IMG/M metagenome (GOLD analysis project Ga0180009, IMG submission 123537) | Groundwater microbial communities from the Aspo Hard Rock Laboratory (HRL) deep subsurface site, Sweden - OS_PC_MetaG | ecosystem: Environmental > Aquatic > Deep subsurface > Groundwater... | reverse complement strand
TGATACGTTGCGAGAGTGGCTGATCGAACATAACTGATTCGTTAGGTTACGACATATGTCCGCTAAGTCGCGCCAGGGCAGGCCTCAATCCCCCTTTGCAAAAGGGGGAAGCAGTCGGAATGCAGGGCGATGTTACCCGTTAGACACTTCAATTTTATTTCACGTATGCTGGTCAATTATCTTGATGTTACTGGAAAACCTGTGTGCCTGATTGTTAATTTTGAAAGAAAAGCCGAAGTAAAACGTAAATTAAAGGATTTATAATGAGAGATTAACCAGATGAAAAAACAATCGTGTAAATCCTGTTTATCCTGTCTAATTCTTCTCCTGTTTACTGCAACTCAATAGCTATATCCGGGCATCTCAATTCACAAAGGCCACAATTGATACAGTTCTCGGGGTGGTCCCAGAGAGCTTTGCCATCGCCATCCATTTCCAGCACTTCCTTGGGGCAGAAGGCAACGCAGATTCCACAGCCTTTACACCACTCTCTGTTGATTTTCACCTCTTTCTTCTTTTTCTTTGAGTTTTTTTCCATAGAGCAACCACGGTAGATTTATTAACGTTTTCTTTCTTCGAAGTCCTTTAACGAATCCTGCCTTTCTTTTGTAAAGACACAGGCCAGGCATGCCTCAACTTCATAGTCCATCAATGCTTCGAGACTTACTTCACCACGTGCCATGTTAAGGCCCGTTTTGATCATCTTGATTGAGAAGGAAGAATTTTTTGCAATCTTTCTTGCCATTTCTTTGGCTTCTTCCATGAGTTGTTCCAGCGGAACAGCCTTATTGACAAGACCTATTCTCTCCGCCTCTTTACCATCAATATATTCTGCTGTAAATAGAAGTTCTTTGGCCTTCCCCGGTCCGATGAGATCCTGTACAAGTCTCATGGCTCCCCCGGTGACTGAAGAAGTTACTCTGGCCTCAGGGGATCCAATCTGTGCATCCTCTGCGGCTATCCGGATATCACATGCAAGGGCCAGCTCGTATCCCGAACCTAATGCATAACCGTTAATAGCTGCTATTATCGGCTTTTCAAAGCGAATTATTTTCCTGGTTGCTTCCTGAAGTTCAACGAGGTAATCCCGGTAGTCCTCTATGCTCCTGTCTTTTGATTCCTTTAGATCAGCTCCGGTAGAAAAAGCCCGTCCCTCTCCTGTAACAATCAGGGCCTTTATTTCCGGATCACTTTTAACATCTGCCAGGGCCACTTGAAAGTCGAGCCAAAGTTGTTTATTCATAGCGTTTAAGACCTTGGTTCTGTTCAGTTTAATTGTGGCAATCCCTTCTTCTTTTTCGTAAATAATGCATTCAAAATCCATTTTTTCCTCCTTAAGTAAAAAACAGTTCACCGCAAAGACGCTGAGGTTTTGTCATTATTGGGTAAGGGGCTGAATTGCTATGAATTGTTTCAACTGATAGCACTCAAATCCCCCCTAACCCCCCTTTGCAAAAGGGGGGAAACTTAGCATCCCCTTTTTGTAAAAAGTAGTGAAACATAGCATCCTCCTTTTGCAAAAAGTGGGGAAACATGGCCTCCCCCTTTTGCAAAGGGGGATTGAGGGGGATTTTTTGTTCTACTTCTGACAGTGACTTTAATGGGCCTAACATCTCGGAATTTGTGCAACTTATTAAGAATAAAGCCCTTTTCCGAGGCCTGAGCTTTTGCCTCGTACATGGAATGGAAATGCGCTAAGAGTATGGCGCATAGGGTATAGGGTTTTTTCTCTTTGCCCTTTGCTCTTTGCCCTATGCAATAATTCCCAGTATTCCATCATTCCACTCTTCCATCATTCCAATTGCGAAACGAAGCTGAGCCAACTTAATCAACCGAGTATCACACGGGAATCCACAATGGAAATTCCTTTTTCATGGACTATGACCGGATTCAAGTCGATCTCATTAATCTCAGGATTGTCAATGGCGATCTCAGAGACTTTTGAAAGGATACCCTTAATGGCCTTAATATCCTTTGGCGCTTCCCCTCTGATCCCGGTCAGGACTTTATAGCCCTTTATATCCATGATCATTTGATCAATATCTTCCTCAGCCAGTGGAGCGACCCTGAAAGAGACATCTTTCAAGACCTCAACAAATATGCCGCCCAGGCCAAACATGATCACAGGACCAAACTGGGGATCCCGAATCATCCCAATAATGCACTCTTGACCTTTGGCCACCATTGGTGAAATAAGTGTTCCAATGACCCGTTCTTTTGTGGTCAATTTGCAGGCATTTTCAACGATTTCTTTAAAGGCTTTCTCCACATCCTTTTCGTTTTTGAGGTCTAACTTGATACCTCCCGCATCGGATTTGTGGATAATGTCAGGGCTCACCACCTTCATTGCCAGGGGATAAGAAATCTTGCGTGCTACCTCTACTGCCTTTTCACAATCACATGCTAACTCTGCTTCTGGCAATGGAATACCATATTCTTTGAGCAGATCTCTCGATTCTGTTTCTAAAAGATTAGACCTTTTTTCATCCTGAGCCTTCTTAAATATCGCCTTTACCGCAGGCCGTGTTTTGGGTTTCCCATCTGGAATATGCATCCGGCTGATCTTCTCCCGATTCATGGCAAACTTCATGAGCGCGCTCATGCAATGCGTTGACCGGTCCGAGGATTCCATAACCGGGATACCTGCGGCCTTCAGTATGTCGAGAGATTTTATTGCCCCTCTGGCGAAGCTCGTGTGTACAAATAGTGGTTTTTTGTGCTTTTTTACTAAATCAACGAGATCCCGCGATGTCTGCTCCTCTAATTCGGCCACATGGGGAGCAATAATATCCTTAAAGCCGCCGAAAAAGCCTGTGATGTATATGCCATCCACCTGATCGTCTTCCATGCACACCTTTACGCACTCGGTGATCATGTGGGGATTCTCTTCGGCAGTCCCCCCGTAATCGATGGGGTTACTGGCCGGCATACCCTGAAGTAAAAAGGGCTTCATCTTTTCCTGGGTCTCCTGAGAAAGAACAGGGACCTCCATTCCATAGGTCTCAGCGTTATCCGCTGCAATGGAATTGTCGCCGCCGCCTTCCGATAAAATGGCGACACGGTTTCCCCTGGGCAGTGGGCAGTTGCTCAATACCTCGGCCATATCAAAAAGCTCATCCACGTTTGATACCCGCACAATGCCTGCCTGCCTGAAGGCCGCGTCTACAATGACGTCATCTCCTGCAAGCGACCCTGTATGAGACGCAGCGGCCCTGGCGCCGGCGCCCGATCGTCCCACTTTGAGGGCAACAACCGGTTTTTTCTTTACAGTTTCTCGAACTACCCTGACAAGGTTGTTTCCGTCTTTGATCCCTTCCAGATATGTCATAATCACTTTTGTATCAGGATCATCTTTCAGATATTCGATGTATTCATGCAAGTTGACTCCTATTGCATTTCCCACGCTAACTATTTTGCTGAAACCCACTCCTCTCATTTTGGCGTAATGGGTAAGGGAGTCGATGACGTTCCCGCTCTGGGCAAGCACAGAGATGGAGCCTTTGCCTATGCGAGGAACTCCTAAAAAATTCATATCCCCTGAAGCGCTGAACATGCCGCTGCAGTTAGGGCCTATCACAAAGGCGCCGGTCTTTGCTGCCTCATTTAATATTTCTGCCTCAATTTTTTTCCCCTCTTCTCCGGACTCGCCAAGACCAGCCGTGATGATTATGATTCCCTTTGCACCCATTTTCACGCTGTCTGCTACAGATTGCACGAGAAACCTGGGGGCCACAACTATCATGACCACGTCGACTTCTTTGTCAATCTCAGTAATATTCGGGTAGGCCTTTCGCCCAAAAAGTTCGGATCTCTTGGGGTTTATCAGGTACACATCACCCTTATATCCTCCCTCAAGAAGGCTCCTTGTTCTCCTTTCTGAAGCCTTTCCAGGGACCTCAGAGGCACCTATCACGGCAACCGAACGGGGGTTAAATACGTTTTCCAATGATCTTTCCATGGGATTGTCCTCCTAAAAAATCCCCCTCGGTCTCATTTTAAGAAGGGGGGATTTGGATTCCCCCTTCAGCAAAAAGGGCAGAGGGAATTTTGAAGTTCTTCTCTTTTAAATCTAGCGAAGCTTCGCCTCAAACCGACGAGTTGAGGAAGAACAATAGCCCGGTGCTTGGGGCGAAGCGATGCTGGATACTTGATGCTTGATACTGGATAAAAATTTGTCATCTACATTGCCCCAGAGCATCATCAGTTAGATGGTCCTTTTATGTGACTTAAGAAAATAAAACAGAATTCCTTATTACATCCAGAATCCAGCGACCAGTATCTAGTATCTTTTCACTAATGGCACCACAATATATTGAAACTCGGCTCAAAATTCACGATCTTGGCCTATATAAACGGCTAGTCCAGGTTCCGCACTGGAAGTGCCCTGAAACTTTTTTTATTGAGCCTTAGAGTTGAATACTTGTATCCTTTTCTGAAACTGAAGGCAAAGGCTGAAATTGCCTGGGTGTCAGAGGCCCAGACCCACGCGCAGCTTAATACAATATTAGGATAAATCTTCACACCCAGCCCGCAAACTGTCTCATAGCCGGTTGAGTCTTCATCATATAGAGTCTTAAGCTCCTCGATTGTGGGCATCCGCCAATTCGAGTATTTGTACCCGGCTATAGGGGGGGTTTTGCAATATACCACTGCATCATGCCATGTGATGTCACCCATATTGTCGTCTTTAGCCCACATCAGGTTGGTCAAGGTGTCGGTTACTGTGCCATCGCCATTATCAATGAAACGTTCCCCTGCCTGGATGTAATTCAAAGAAAGAAAAAGAGCCAGAGCAAGAACTAATAAAATAAAAGTGGTCTTTTTTGTCATCTTATTTCTCCAATACAGATGTTACAGGTCAATATCTGTCGCATCTTTTGGTATGGGCACTACAAGCACAGGCCTTCTGCTCCTCCTGAGTACTTTTTGAGGCACTGTCCCCAGAAAGGTATGTGTCAATATCCCCTTGCCATGCGCCCCTAAGATAATAATATCGCTATCTAATTGTTCCGCAGTTTTCAAGATTTCATCTACCGCATCTCCCTCGTGAACCAGGATGGAGGAAATTATGTCTTTATTACATTCAACATCATTTAACTGTTTTTCACTAAAATCGCGTATTCTTTCCTTTATTTTTTCGATGGTCTCTATGGTTTTCTCTTTCCGCAGTTTATAATACTCACCTTCCCCCATCTGTGTAATGATGGCGACCTCCATGGCTGAATCTATCATGGGTAAAATATTTAGAAGGGTTACCTTTGCATCCATTTCCCTTGCCAGCTTCACGGCATAGCGGAATGAAAATGCGGAATTCTTTGAAAGGTCTGTTGCGTATAAAATATTCTTTATTGATGGGAGCATTTCTTTTCTCCTCTCTTTCACTTCTATGCTTTTAACTTAGCCGCGGCCCTTGCTCGTCGTGGCGATTGAATAAGATAGGTGAATGCGAATACGGCCAGACCAATAACATACCAGATAAAAACATTCCCGAAGTGCAGGTAATCTATAAAAATCCTTGGCCTGAGAATAATAAGCACTACGGTTGCCAAAAGAATTGACTCATAGATCCTGTTTCTGGCTATGAAATAGTTCTGCGTCAAAGCGGCAAATGCACACATGGCCAGGACACCCGTTCCAAATACCACTGCAATATGCCACCAGGACTGTATGCCAATCAGGAGCAGATCGGTATTAAAGATGAACATGAAAGGAAGGATGGCCGTCCTGATGTCGTAGGTAAATCCCTGAAGCCCTGTGCGTATGGGATCTGATTTGGCAATGGCCGCGGCCGCATATGCTGCCAGGCCAACAGGCGGGGTATCATCAGCCAGAATACCAAAAAAGAAGCAGAACAGATGTGCTGCGATCAGAGGTACCACCAAGCCGTAGTCTTCCCCGAGTGTCACAATAACCGGCGCAGTTAAAGAGGCCATAACAATGTAATTGGCCGTTGTGGGAAGTCCCATCCCCAGAATAAGACTGGCAATGGCTGTAATGATGAGTAGAAATACAAGGTTACCCCCGGCAATGGTGTCAATCACCTCTACAATCAGTCCTCCCAGGCCCATGGCAACCACACCCACGATAATCCCAGCAGCAGAGACAGCAACTCCTATTCCCATCATGTTTCTCCCGCCTGCAACTAATGCCTCCCAGAGCTGGCGAAGGCTGAGCTTAAAGGAACCCACAAGGGATTCCTTTGCCCTATAGGCCCGCACAAAGTTCTGGATCACAATCAATGCAGCCAAAACCAATATAGCCCGGTAAGCAGCAAGTTGCGGAGAGTGGCGCAGGATCATCAATTCGTAAATGAGGTAAAACATGGGGATCAGGAAATGAAGGCCACCTAAAAGGGTCTTAAAAAACAGGGGTAGCTGGTCTTTTGGTAGCCCCCTCAACCCGAGCTTTGAGGCCTCCAAATGAGTGATATATATCAGTGCAATGTAAGAGATTACGGCCGGTATAAAGGCCGCCCGGACCACCTGAAAATAGTCAATATTACAGTACTCGGCAATGATAAAGGCGGCTGCACCCATAATTGGCGGCATGAGCTGGCCGTTTGTGCTTGCTGCGACCTCAACGGCCCCGGCCTTATAATCCGGATAGCCTACACTCTTCATAAGGGGAATGGTGAAGGTCCCGGTGGTCACTACGTTGGCAATACTTGATCCTGATACCATGCCCGTCAGACCACTTGCCAGAACGGCAGCCTTTGCAGGGCCACCCTTGTAACGTCCCAGAAGGCTAAAGGCGAGATCAATAAAAAACTTCGCGCCACCGGCCTTGTCCAGCAGGGAGCCGAACAATACGAATAGAAAAACAATCATAGCTGAAACATCTAAGGGGATACCATAAATCCCTTCTGTAGAGATGGTAAGCTGGCTTATGAGGCGGCTTAATGAAACCCCCTTAAAGGCAATAACGTCAGGCATATAGGGGCCAAAAAAGGCATATAAGATAAAGAAAGATACCACAATGACAAGAAACGGCCCCAGTGAACGTCTTGCTGCTTCGAGAAGCAGGACAATGAGAACAATTCCAACAACAATATCAAGAGGAATGGGTGCCCCCTGCCTTTCACTCAATTCAAAATAAAACACGGCAAGATAGAGTGCTGCCGCAGCGGCAATAATGCTCAGTCCGTAATCAACAAAATGAATCTTGTTTTTGACCGATAAAAATGAGAAGATGCCTTTGGTCTCTCTCTTTTTAAAGGCAGGATAACTTAAATAGACAAGAATGATAGCAAAGGCCAGATGAATGCAGCGGATATAGACCGAATCCAACATAATAAACTGAGGAAGGGATAGCTGGAATAATGACCAGGCGGCTGCAATACAGGGAATGATATATCTGTTTGCTCCTGAAAGCCTTCTTGATCCAAATTCGGCCTCGTCGGCAATCTTCTGGGCGATTTCAGCCCCTTCATCAACCGTTTGGTCAGGACTTATGTCTTTTTCATTCATATCTGCAAATCCTCATGTATTGATGCCGTATTAATGATGTTCTGCTTTGCCATCATTTTCTTAGACCAGGAAAATCCATAATGTAATATTTCGATAAATCGGTGTATTGATTTTTGGATGCCCGCGAAGGCAGGAATCTTAGAGAATTGATCTGACAAAGCATTTGCTGATATTTTTCACCCTCTACGGTTAGATTTAATTTTTTCAGGAGGAACACATCAAAAGGGCGTGGGGGTCGTCCCCACACCCTTTTTTAACTTATTTCATCAGGCCTGCTTCTTTATAATACTTCATGGCACCCGGATGTATGGGTGCACTCAAGGCCTCTAACATGTTCTCTTTGGTGAGAACACCGTAGGCTTCATGCAGTGTTTTGAATTCTTCCAGATTGTCGAAAATTTCCTTTGTGATGGCATAAACGATCTTATCAGGAACCTTGGCGCTCGTCACAAAGGTGGCTTTTACAGCAAAGGTGTTAACGTCCTCTTTATTTCTCGCCTGGGGATAAAACTTTATCGGGATATATGCCTTCGCATAATAGGGCCACTTGGCAACGAGTTTATCAATGCATTCGCCTTCGACAGGAACAAAATGTACCTTTCTTTTTCCACTCGTGGCCTCCATGATGGACCCATTGGGGTGCCCAACTGTATAAAAGAATGCATCGATCCTGCCGTCCTGAAGCATCATGGCCGACTCAGAAGCCTTTATGCCCTCGGCCTTTAAATCCTTTTCCCAGTCAATTCCGCAGTCTGTAAGGGCATCTATAGAATTACCCCTCTGACCGGAACCGGGATTTCCGATATTGACATGTTTGCCCCTGAGATCCATGAATGTCTCAATCCCGGTATCATCACCAGCCACCAATACAATGCTTTCTGGGTGAAAACTGCAGATAGCGCGGAGGTCTTTTTGCTTTCCTTTGTCTTCCCAGTCCGCAATACCATTCCATGCCTGGTACTGCCGATCAGACTGAACCACACCAAACTCAAGGTCCCCGGCCATAACGGCGTTTACATTAAATACAGAACCGCCGGTGGATTCCACGGTTACTCTTAGATTGTATTCTTTTCTCTTTTTGTTAACAATCTTGCTAATGGCGCCACCCGTGGGGTAATAGATACCGGTTATGCCGCCAGTACCGATGGTGACATACGTGGTCTTAGCCTGGGTGTCTGCGGGCATCGAACCCATAAAAAGCACTGTTCCAAACAATACGGCCAAACTAAAAATAAAATACTTTTTCATAACATCCTCCTTTTTTTGTTTGAATGAAAATACGGTTTTACCTTTACGTCAATTAAGCCTAATTATTTTTTTCACCTCCTTCCCAATGGCCAGAATTCTTTTTCAAGGCCTCTAATCGTTGGTTTTAGTTGCCTCCTCCCAAACATAAGAACAAAATAAAAGGTTAAAGTCAATGCTGAAGATGAAATCACATGAACGCTACAAGTTAGTTCGCTTCGCTCACAATTGGAATACTGGGTTCTGGGAAATTGAGGGAATGGGATGTTGGGAAAATCAACTTGACAAGACTTGCAACTAATTAGAGAGTGTCACTTAAATCATCAAGACAAAGACGAATTTCCATCATTCCATTATTCCACCATTCCATTGTTCCATGTGTGAGGCAAGATTGCCAAGCCTCAGTAAATATTTATAATTTCAATAAGTTATATAATTTTCGAAATGTTCAATTTAGTTCTACTGAGCAAATGTCTCAAATACCTGAAATTCCTTTTCCAGATCGTTCAATGCCGGCAAGGCTTTCTCCCTTTCCTTTATGGCAATGGCTGTGATCAATGCATTCAACAGGCTCATTGGCGCCGTGAAAGATTCGAAGTAGGCTGGTATCCTGATCTCAGCAATGAGTGCCATATCGCTCAACTGGGCAATGGGTGAAAGCTCGCTGTTTGTGATGCCTAAAATGAAAACACCTTTTTTTTTCACTTTTTCAGTGATTTTTACAACTTCTCGGGTGTAGCGCTTAAAACTGATAACTACCAGAACGTCGGGTGGCCCAGCGTCGCGAAGTCTTTCCGGAATATCACCGACCCCCAGGTCAATGAGTCTTACAGAACTTAGAAAGAACCTGAGGTCAAAAGCAAGATAAAAGGCCAGGGCGTAACTGGAACGTAGTCCCAGGATATAAATGGTCCTGGCAGAGCAAAGTTTATTAACCGCTTCCTCAAAATTCTCCTCGGAAATATGAGAACTCAGGGCTCCAATATTTTCAACGTCGCCCCTCAGGATATCGGTGAAAACGGAAGTTCGTCCTTTTAGGGCTTTGGACGACTCGACTAACCGTGTAGATGTGGAAAAGTCCTCTAATAATTTCCGTGCAATGGAACGTTTGAATTTGGAGAAGCCAGAGAATCCAAGACCTGTGATAAAACGTGTAACAGTTGCCTGAGATACCTCGGCCTTTGCTGCGATTTGGGTAGAGTTGAGAAGGGTCGCCTGATCCAGGTTGTGAAAAAGGTATTCGGCGACCTTACGCTGGCGAGGTGCAAAAGACTGATATTTGGCCGAGATTTGTTCGAGAATATCGTCCACAGACCTCCATGTATTTGAAGGTTTATTTTCATTTACTACCTTTATGACTATTTTTATTCAATTTTAATAGTGGTTGTCAAGCCCGATAGTTTGTGAAAGAGAACAGAAAATGGACGCAGGAGCAAAAAACAATCTTATTTTCGCCAGTTTTCACCTGATTTCGCCAGTTTTCTGCCGATTTCTCAGAAGGTGATCCCTTGATCGTAACTAATCCACCGGTTATACCGGTGAGAAATGAAAAGGTTTTACCGTTTCAGGCGCTTTTTGATTTATATTAAATCCGAAATCCGAAGCACGAAATACGAAACAAATTCGAAATTCAAATTTTTCAATGTTCAAAACGGGTACGAAGAAGCCAGTTATACATAGGCGATGTGAACACAAGGGTTTTGGTCATTGGGATTTTGGTCATTTGATATTGTTTCGAATTTCGGATTTCGACATTCGTATTTTAAATTCACTATCGCTGGCTATTTCAGTGGCCCCTTTTAGGGGGCTTCCTCATACCGCCAGCTCCATTGGTGGCCGCTGATTTTCGGGAAATGACGATGCCGGAAAAAACCGTTTGACAGCTTCTTTATGAATAAAATATCTTCTCAGTTATTGATAGAAATTCCGAGACGTTCAATTAGTTAGTGGGAGGCAGGTTATGGCTGATAAAAAAAATTCCGATCTTTTGGCATTACAGTTTGAGGAATGGTCCAGTAGTTTGAAAGAGTTGCTTGTAAAGCAACCCGAGAGGAAAAAAGAGTTTGTTAACACCTCTGGAATTCCCGTCAAAGGGCTCTATACTCCAATTGACTATACTGACGCTGATTATTTGTCAGAAGTGGGTTTTCCAGGCACATATCCGTTTGTCAGAGGGGTTCAGCCTACAATGTACAGGGGGCGTTACTGGACCATGAGGCAATATGCAGGGTTTGCCTCGGCCGCAGAATCCAACAAGCGGTACAGGTTTCTCCTGGAGCAGGGGCAGACGGGATTATCAGTTGCCTTCGATCTACCTACTCAGATTGGCTATGATTCAGACGATGAAATGGCCATTGGAGAAGTGGGGAAGGTGGGTGTGGCCATTGATTCCCTCGAAGACATGGAGACGCTTTTCCATAAAATACCCCTCGACCGTGTCAGCACCTCCATGACGATCAATTCCCCGGCTGCGATTTTATTGGCCATGTACATTGTTGTTGCAGAAAAGCAAGGCGTTCCCGCAGAAAAATTGAGGGGTACAATACAGAATGACATTTTAAAGGAATATTCCTCAAGGGGGACATATATATTTCCACCAAAGCCTTCCATGAGGATTATCACAGACATGTTTTCCTACTGCACCGAAAAGGTTCCACAGTGGAATGCAATCAGTATCAGCGGCTATCATATAAGGGAGGCCGGTTCTACCGCTGTGCAGGAGGTGGCGTTTACATTAGCCAATGGGATTGCATATGTGGAAGCAGCCCTTAAGGCGGGACTTGATGTGGATGCCTTTGGGCCCAGGCTTTCCTTCTTTTTTAACGCCCACTTAGATTTTTTTGAAGAAGTGGCCAAATACAGGGCGGCCAGGAGGCTGTGGGCCAGAATCATGAAGGAGAGATTTAATGCAAAGAATCCCAAATCCATGATGATCCGGTTTCACACCCAGACAGCGGGATGTACCCTGACAGCGCAACAGCCCAAGAACAATATCGTGCGCGTTGCCTTCCAGGCCCTGTCCGCAGTCTTAGGGGGAACCCAGTCTCTGCATACAAACTCAATGGACGAGGCACTGGCCCTGCCCTCGGAAGAGGCCGTTCAGATTGCCCTGCGTACACAGCAGCTAATTGCCTATGAGACAGGCGTGGCTGATACAGTAGATCCCCTGGCCGGGTCTTACTATGTGGAGGCGCTGACAAAAGAAATATATGAAAGATCCGAGGCGTATATTAATAAGATTGATAAAATGGGCGGTGCGGTAGCGGCTATTGAAAAGGGCTATATACAGAGAGAGATTCAAGACAGCGCTTACAGGTACCAGCGTGAGATAGAGCAGGAGGAACGGATAGTCGTGGGGCAAAACCGTTTTAAGGTAGAGGAGGCAAAACCGGGCGGTCTTCTGAGAGTTGACCCTGCTGTGCGAACCTCCCAGATTGAAAGATTACAGAAGCTCAGGTCTAAGAGAGACGATGAGAGGTTAAAAAAGATCCTGTCGGACTTGAAAAAGGGGGCAGAAGGAAAGGAAAATTTAATGCCCCTAATCCTTGAAGCGGTCAAGGCCTATGCTACCCTTGGAGAGATCTGTGATGTTCTAAGGGATGTGTTTGGGGAATATCAACAGGTGGGGACACTTGGGAGATGAGGGGATTTGCGATTGACGATTTGCGATTGACGATTTGCGATTGACGATTGTCTATTGATAAGAGAATTTGTAACAAATGACTAATGACCAGTGACAAAACTGTAATGGAGAATCTTTGATATGGCGAAGGAAAAAAAGATAAGAGTTCTGGCGGCAAAGCCGGGGCTTGACGGTCATGACCGGGGCATAAAGGTGGTTGCAAGGGCACTGATGGATGCGGGGATGGAGGTAGTATATACTGGTCTCAGGCAAACCCCCAGTCAGATTGTAGGAGCGGCAATTCAAGAGGATGTGGATGTCATAGCCATGAGCATTCTATCCGGTGCCCATGACTATCTGTTTCCAGAGGTTATGAAACTATTGAAGGAAAAAGGTGTCGAGGATATTCTTGTTGTAGGCGGCGGCATAATCCCTGATGAAGATATTCCCGCCCTAAAAGCTGAAGGTATTTCGGAAATCTTTGGTCCCGGGACCACTACCGGGGAGATTATTAAGTATATCAAGGATAACGTTTAACCCTAATTGAGTGATGCTCAATGTAGGTGGTATTGGGCTATTTTCACTATCTTCAAATGATTGAATATTTTCGATTGAATATTTAAGGAATTCTTTCGTACATCTCAATAAGCCCGGGCATTCCGACTGCTTCCCCCTTTTGCAAAGGGGGATTGAGGGGGATTTTTTAATGCAGCCCGAATTTATTGAGACCTTACATTTTTTCCATTATAAAAGAACTATCGTAACTGGTACATTGCCAAGTTATAGATGTTGGGGAGGCGAGCGAGCCTTTTAGTGTGAGCTCGCGAAGCCTCCCCGACTCTATAACTTGGGCCGCCATTACATATTTTGGTGTTTACCAAGCTCCTCGGTTAGCTTTTTGTTGTAATAATGTAGGTGAAGCTCCATTGTTT
>Ga0180009_10005701_pt1 | contig 13265 bp, 16 predicted proteins | sample OS_PC_MetaG_FD_123537 | JGI IMG/M metagenome (GOLD analysis project Ga0180009, IMG submission 123537) | Groundwater microbial communities from the Aspo Hard Rock Laboratory (HRL) deep subsurface site, Sweden - OS_PC_MetaG | ecosystem: Environmental > Aquatic > Deep subsurface > Groundwater... | reverse complement strand
GCGCGTTCGGCAGTACGATTCGGTGCAAAAAAAATAGACATGGTTGTTCTTGAACCGCGCAATCAGATGCTTGCCGGTGAAGAAGAAATTGAACAAGCGCACGAAGAAAGAATATCTATCCAAAATTCAATCGGACCCAAAAGAATTATTACCAAAAACGGTCGCGTTACCGGTCTTGAAGTGATGGATGTTTCTTCTCTTTATGATGAGAACGGAAGATTCAATCCCAAGTTTGTTGAAGGAAGTGAAAAGATAATTGAAGCTGATTCAATTGTAATTGCAATTGGTCAAAAACCGGAATTGGATTTTATTTCTCCTCACCATGGTATCGAACTAACTAATTTCGGAACTATAAAAGTAGATCCATCATCATTATCAACATCTGCAAAAGGAATTTATGCCGGCGGTGATGCTGCTTTCGGACCAAGATTAGCCATCATGGCTATTGCCGATGGACGCAACGCAGCGAAATCAATAGATGAATATTTATCGGGTGGAAGTTTATCTTCGGATGAAATCAAAATAACAGCGCTTAATACTTATGATTATTCTCCTATCCGCGGCTACACTCAAATTCAAAGACAACCGGCACCTGTTCTTCCGATTCAACGTAGAGTTGGGATAGCACAAGTAGAACTTTGTTACGATGAGGAATTCGCACAATTAGAAGCAAGCAGATGTTTACGCTGTTGGGAAAACACAATATTTGAAGGCGATCCGGAATTTGGTACTGAATGTATCTTGTGCGGCGGATGTGCTGACGTTTGTCCGGAGAACTGCATTGATATTATTCCAAGATCAAAAATAGATTTCAATCTTATAAATGCTAATTCCGTTGCAGAAGAACCTGCTTCGCAAGGCGAGTTGGAAGCAATCGGATACTCCGAAGATCAAAAAGGAATGGTAATCATTAAGAATGAAGAAATTTGCATCCGCTGTGGTTTATGTGCAAAACGGTGTCCGGCAGGAACAATAACCATGCAATCATTCGAACGTATGTCAGCATAAATTTAATAAAAAAACAAAGAGCACTAATGAATGACGATAAAATAAACGAAAATAATTCGGAAGAAAACGTTCCTAAAATCTGCCGAAGAAAATTTCTTAATACAATGGGAAATACAGCAACCGGAATTGTTCTTTTAGGCGGTTTAGGAGTAACACTCGATTTCTTAAAACCAAATGTGATACTTGAGATTCCGAAAGAGTTCAAAGTTGGACCAATTGATTCAATTCAACCCAACTCTGTAATCTATGAACCGGAACAAAAAGCTTTTGTAGTTCGCGATGAGCAAGGTTCTTTTTATGCGCTCTCTGCAGTTTGCACTCATTTGGGTTGCACAACTAAATGGAATGCTTCTGGAATAGGTGGAAATCCTAAAGCGATTATCTCATGCCCTTGTCATGGAAGTCTTTTTAATAAAAAAGGAGAATTGATACAGGGACCCGCACAACGAGGATTGGATAAATTCCGCCTCCGCCTTGAAGATAACCAATTAGTAGTTAATACTTCTGAAATAGTTTCTGATGAAGAAATGATTTTGAAAACATAATACTGATAATTAAAGAAAACATTATGAAATTTTTTTATTGGATAAGTCAAACAAAAATTTGGGAATCGCTTTTTAGAACTAAATTGCCGATATCTACAAACCTTGATAGAGCATTAGTAATATTTAATAGTCTTTCTCTTCATATTCATCCAATTAAAGTTCGGGAAAGGGCGATTAAGTTCACTTATACTTTTTACCTCGGAATGATAAGCTTCTTTCTATTTCTTGTTCTTACCATTACTGGAATATTATTAATGCTTTACTATCAACCTGCAATCCCAAACGCATATGAAAATATGAAAGATCTTAAGTATGTAGTTTCAAACGGAAACTTTTTACGAAACATGCACAGATGGTCTGCACACCTAATGGTAATTTCTGTTTTTCTTCACATGCTAAGAGTTTTTTTTAAAGGGGCTTACCGTCCTCCACGCCAATTTAATTGGATCGTTGGAGTGGTGTTATTGATAATCACACTTCTTTTAAGCTACACAGGATATTTGCTTCCTTACGATCAATTATCTTATTGGGCAGTTACTGTCGGCGCAAATATTGCCCGGTATGTACCGCTCATTGGGGAAGAACTTAGTTTCTTGCTGCTTGGCGGGAATAATATTGGAGAATATACTTTGGTACGATTCTACGTTCTTCACTGCGTAATCCTTCCGGCATTTATGGTAATGTTAATTGCGTTTCACTTTTGGAGAATTAGAAAAGACGGCGGCTTGCTATGATGAATGAAGAATTGTTTCAAGTTGAAGAATCATCCGATTCAAAAGTTGTTACCAGAAGAGTAGCTGTTTTCCCTCAAAAAACTCCTGTCAAATTTGAGCAGCAGCGACCACCGGAAAAAATAGTGATGACCTTTCCCAGCTTGATTATAAGGGAAGTGATTTGCTTTCAAGTTGTAGTAATTGTTTTGGTGATAATTTCTCTTCTCTTCGATGCACCGCTTGAAGAACTTGCAAACCCGCAAAACACACCCAACCCCGCAAAAGCCCCATGGTATTTTTTAGGGCTTCAGGAACTGCTTCACGTTTTTCCTCCTGTAGTAGCAGGAGTGTTAATCCCGTTTTGTGTGATTGTTGCTTTAGTAGTAATACCTTATTTCGAAATAAATATTAAACGAGAAGGTTTATGGAAGGAAAATCAAAAGAAAACTTTTATAATTTTTTCATCAATTATTTTTATGCTTGTATTAATTTTGATCTTCTTCGATGTCTTTTCGATTGCAGTCCCAACACTTTTGATTTACACCCTTGCCGTTCTTCCATATTTTGTAAAAAAGAAATCTCCTTTTATCAATTGGTTGTCGCAGCTTTCGCTGGCTGAATGGATTATGACATGGTTTGCACTCGTTTCGTTAATTTTGATATTTATTGGAACCTACTTCAGAGGACCAGGCTGGAGCTGGGTATATCCATGGTAATTATTCTATTCTAAAAGGATTACACAGAAATGAAAATTGATCGATTAAGAAAAATATATGCAGTAACGAGTGTTCTTTTTCTTGTTGCTTTAGCCATCTCTCCGTTAAAAGATTATTTCACTGAGTGGAGATCAATTCAAAAAAACTTCAATGATTCCGCAGAAAAATTGCCGGTTAAAGTCAATCCGGTTAATATTGGTTTACAACAGATCTGGAACAGAGAATTGAATACAATTGACCGGTGCATTACATGTCATTTAGGTATTTCTAACAACAAGTTGAAAATGAGTAATCAACCTTTTAAGACTCATTCAAAAATTTATCATGATATTGAAAAGCTCGGATGCACGATTTGTCACGAAGGTCAAGGGCTGGCAACACGATACGAAGAAGTCCATCTTCCAACGGAATTTTGGGATCAGCCGATTTTACCAAATCGTTACATAGAATCTTCTTGCGGAAAATGCCACATCGGCGAGAAATTATCTTCTACGCCAACATTAAATAAGGGGAGAGAATTAATTGAAAAACTCAATTGTGCTTCTTGCCACGATATTCCCGGAATTAAAAAAAGCTACACTCTTACACTAGATGGTATAGGAAACAAAGTTCTTAACAGAAATTGGATTTTAAGTTGGTTAAAAAATCCTAAGCATTATCAGGATAACGCCTCAATGCCAAATTTTCTTCTCACAGAAAAAGAAATTGTTTCGCTTACAGATTTTTTAATGAGTTTCAAATCGTTTGGAGAAGGAATAAATCTTGAACCACTTCCCGATGTATATCATAAAAATAAAACAAACGAAGATTTTATCGCTTTAGGGCAAACCCGTTTTCGTGAAGCGCGTTGTATCAGTTGTCATTCGGTAGAAGGCAAAGGCGGAAAACTTGCAATTGATTTATCAAAAGTTGGGTCGAAAGCTAAAGCTGAATGGATTTATAATTACATCAAGAATCCTAGGAAATTTCAATCAAAAATTGAAATGCCTCAATACGGTTTGTCAGATAATGATGTTGCCGCAGTAACAGCTTATTTAGAATCAGAATTTGTTGACTGGGATAATGATGAAAATGAATCAAGAGATCATACTCCTTTACCAAATTTTTTTGAAGAGGGTTTGAGGGTTTTCAACACTTATAATTGTGGTGGATGCCACACGCTATCGGCAAAAGGAATAACAGATAATCGCGGACCGGACCTTACAGCCATCGGCAGTAAAAAACTTTATCAAATTGATTGGGGAAAAGCGGATGTTAATTATACAATTTATAACTTTTTAGAATCAAAAATTCGTGAACCCAGAGTTTTCGATGAAAGTGCCCGGATGCCTCAGTTTTCTTTGAACGAAGATGAAGTAACTGCAATAACAACATATCTTCTCTCACTCAAGCAAACAAAACTTCCGGCAAATTTTATTCGTAAAGTAGATGAGCGAACACTAAACTCAGTGCAAGGGGAAGCAGGAAAAATATTTCAAAAGTATAGCTGCTTCAAATGTCATTCGCTCAACTATGCCGGCGGCAGTATGGCGCCCGACCTTACCATTGTTGGAAGCCAACTTAACACAAAATGGATGAAGGAATATTTTAAAGTTCCTTATTCTATCCGTCCAATTGTTGAGGAACGCATGCCGAATTTATTTATCAGCGAGAAAGAGGTTGAAACTCTTCTTAATTATTTTAACACTATTCTAATATCTGATAGTTTAGAAATTCCTAACGGACTCTTGCAGAACAGAGCAGAAGAAAGAGGAAAAGGTCTTTTCAAAGAAAAATATGGATGCCAAGGCTGTCATATTATTGAAGGGGAAGGGGGTTATGTAGGTACCCCATTAGATGATGCCGGAGATAGGCTTAAACCCGCTTATTTATTTAGTTGGTTGATGAATCCACAAAAATATAAACCAAATACAATTGAACCGCGAACAGGTATGTCTGCTCAAGAAGCATTTGATATAACTAGCTATCTGTTAACCTTCAAGAAACCGGGGAAACAATGAAAAAGATTTTTTTGATTTTTCTATTATTTATTTTGAGTTTATTTTTTATCACTACATGTGAAACTGACTCAGAAAAAAAAATCCCTAATCTAACTTCGGATACTGCAAATTCTTATTCTTCTCCATTGGCTAAAGGAAATATTTGGATTAATTACAACTACGACCAGCGCAAGGGAAAAAGATTATTCGAGCATTACTGTTCTGTTTGTCATGGCGTTGGCGGTGCGGGAGACGGTTTTAATTCTTATAATCTTGATCCAAAACCAAAAAGTTTTAGAGACAGCGTTTACATGTCGAATCTATCCGACGCTAATCTTCTACAAATCATAACATTGGGCGGGCAGAGTACGAATAAATCCACGTTGATGCCGGCTTATTCTCATACACTTTCAGAAATACAAATAGAGAGGTTAGTTAAGTTCATTCGAACATTTGTTAAAGGATAATGTTCTTTGTGGTTCACTATTAAAAGAAGGATTTAGGTTTGTGCGGTGATTGGTATTATCCGGGCATTACCTATGCAACTCGTATTTCATTGAATATGGGACCTCCTTTGTCTGGCGTATTTATATTTAAAAGCAAATAGAAATAGTGGGTTGCGTTTAGCTTAAGTTACAAACTTATGTTACGCAAAAATGTAGAGTGATCCGCTGTTTCTCTCAATTAAATGGATGACGGAAACCATAGAAACATTTAATTATACTTATTCCGGTGCTCCACTAACTGAAGAGATTGAAATAGGTGAAATAGAAATTAATGATATGAAAGTTGAGCTTGAAAATGTACATATTCAAGGCGAAGGTGGCGGTAACGGAGGTCACGGTCATTAATAGGGTGAATTGAAACAAAAATGATAATATTATTATTAAAATTAAAGGAATGCAAAATGATTAAAGCATTGATATTGGTTACAATAATCTTACTCAGTTTTGGTAGCTTAATTCAAGCTGGTGACATAACAGGAAAAATTGAAACTAAAAAAACCAAGTACAAAAAAAATGCGGTGGTGTATATAGAAAAGATTGAAGGGAAGAAATTCGATCCCCCTAAAGAGCATCAAATATTAGATCAGAAAAATTTAACTTTTGTTCCTCACGTTTTACCTGTTCTAACCGGCACAACAGTTGATTTTCAAAATAGTGATGATGTTTTGCACAATGTATTTTCTCCCGATGATTGTGCCGAAAAATTTAACCTTGGGTCCTGGCCAAAAGGTGAAAAACGTTCACACACTTTCGATGAACCCGGCTGTTTATCAGTAGTACTTTGTAATGTTCACCCGGAGATGGAAGGATATGTCGTTGTTGTAGAAACGCCATATTATGCTGTAACGGATGAAGAAGGAAATTATACAATAAATAATGTTCCTGATGGTGAGTACACTCTGAAAATTTGGCATGAAAGATTGAAAGGTGAGGAACAAGTTGTTACTATTCCCAAAACAGGATCTGCAACAGCTAATTTTGAGTTGAAGAGATAATGTTTTTTAGCAGTAATTGTTTTTCCCGGAAATGTGATTTATTGATCAATTGTTTGTTACAGCTATCTAACAGGTAATAAAGTGACAAAAAAACTAAAAAAATCTATTCTTTTAATTTTAATAATAATTATTGGGTCTGTAACAGGTGTACTTATTGGTTGGTCATCTCCCGATCCGGTAAGCCGCAATATATTAATAAAGGCACGTCAGTATGCGTATGATCCACCAGTTATAAAAGTTAATAAAGGTGATACACTTCATATAAAGCTTACTTCCTTGGACGTTGTGCATGGATTTTTTGTGGAAGGATATGATATTGATGCCAGAATATTTTCTCATCAGAAAAAGTTTAATATGAGGCATCCATCGGAAGGTAAAAAATGGACGGAAGTGGAGGAGTTAGTATTAATCACAGATAAAACCGGAAAATTCAGATATCGTTGCTCTAACACTTGTGGTACAATGCATCCGTTTATGCAGGGTGAATTAATTGTTCAGCCAAATACAACCTATCATGCGGGTGTAGGCGGAATTGTAGGTCTATTTCTTGGTATGATCTGGATGTTTACCAGGCGTATAAAAAGACAAGATCCTTCTGTACAAATATCCAGGATCGATTCTAATTAATACTTATAAGCTGATAGAATTAAATATTATAAAAAATCAAATGAAATGCTTTCATCAAATGTATAATCGGAATTGGACATATTAATGGATACAGCACAAAATACTGAGGCTATACAAGAACCTGCGATCATCGACAAACCACAATTGGAAGAGTCAAACGCAAAACAGAAACGCACCGATCTGTTTGAAAAATTTCCTTTGTTAAAAAAGATTGTAAAATTACGTTCATTTCAATTTGCACTTATTCTTCCCAACCTCGCTGTATTCTACTTAATTATTATTGCCGGCTTAATAGGCACGCCTGTTGGTAACAAAAATATTGCAATTGTTTTTATTTGGATTCTATGGTGGTTTTTATTGATTGCCATTATGGTTCCTTTTGCATCAAGGATATGGTGTACTGTGTGCCCCTTACCTTTTTTCGGTGACTGGGCTCAACGATTATCTTTCATTAAAGTTAGACCGGGAAAAACCGGCACTATTAAGAATAAGCTTTACGGACTTAATATAAAATGGCCAAAGCTTCTTACCAATATCTGGATGCAGAATATAGGATTTCTTACCCTATGTACGTTCAGTGCATTACTTGTTACAAGACCCATAGTAACTGCCGGAGTATTAGGCGGACTTTTGATTTTGGGAACAGTGTTAGCATTATTTTACCGCTTACGTTCTTTTTGCAGTTATGTCTGTCCGGTAAGTGGATTCCTAAGTTTATATTCAATGACATCCACTATGGAACTTCGGTCGAAGGATACGGATGAATGCCTGAAGTGCAAATCGAAAGCTTGCAGGGTTGGAAATGAAGATGGATGGGGCTGTCCCTGGTTTATATACATGGGAAAATTGGAAAGGAATAATTACTGTGGTTTATGTATGGAATGTGTAAAGTCCTGCCCAAATGATAATATTGCATTGAATCTAAGACCATTTGCATCTGAAACTAAGATTAAAGGATACGATGAAGCATGGAAAGGATTTATTATGCTGGCATTAGCAATGGCTTATTCAGTTATTCTGCTGGGAACAGACGGCACAATAAAAGACTGGGCAAATGTATCCGAAACTTCTATGTGGGGCGGTTTTGCAATTTATACGCTTATCTTATGGTCAGCAGCACTGGTGATTGTGCCCGCTATATTCTATGGGTTGTCGATATTAACGCACAGAATTTCAGGAAGTACGCATATACCTGTCAAAAAAATATTTCTTGCGTATTCATATGTTTTGGTTCCATTAGGTTTAATTGCCTGGATTGCATTTAGCATACCATTAATATTTGTAAATGGTTCATATATTATTTCTGTTATCTCTGATCCCCTCGGGTGGGGATGGGATTTATTTGGGACGGCAGGTTTTCATTGGCAGCCGCTTATACCGGAATATCTTCCATTAATCCAGATACCTTTATTATTAACTGGTCTTTATTATGCACTGAATCGTGGATACACGATAGGATTAGAACTTTTTAATGATCCAAATGCAGCGCTTAAAGGATTGATTCCTATAGGAATTTTTTCTTCCGGTGTTACATTCGCTTTTATGAGTTTTTTCATTGGCTGAAATAAGAATCACCTATTATAGAAGAGGAACAAATGGATAATACTTATAAAACTATTTTTTGCAGTGAATGCAATAAAAATATAGCAATAGAAGAATTGGAAAATGGAACAATCATTATCCATTGTCCCAGGTGTACCGGCGAATGCGTAACATGTGATTGTCATATTGTTTCAGAATGCTTTTCAGACTCACCAAATGTAAAAGTAATACACGATGATAGCGATGAATCAAATAATGCGACGGGAAAAAAACTATGAGAAAGTATATCGCTGAAATTTCGGCAGCCGTTTTAGTTATTAGTGTTCTCATTCTTGTTCCCATACTTGTTATCGCTAATGGACCGTGGCAGAATCAAAGAGAATTGAGAGTAATTCATCTTACTGGTGTACAAGAATATGGAATATGGACGGGGGATGAAGTAACAGGATTGAATTATTGGAACACGAATTTTAATAAAGCACATATAATTCTAAATGAAAATGAAGAAGTAATATTGAAACTATCAAGTGCTGATGTAACTCATACTTTTTACGTACCGGAACTAAATCTGGGTCCTGTAATTGTTGAAGCTGGTCATACAGTAGAATTATCTTTTAAACCTGAAAAAACGGGTGAATATATTTACTATTGTACAACGGTTTGTGGTGAGTGTCACTTTTATATGCAAGGTGAGCTAATTGTTTTAGCTGCTGACGAGGAGAAATCTGAGTCTTTTACTTCTGAAATTCAGCATGTCGAGAATATCTGCAGGCTACACGATACTCATTTTACATTAGCCGCAATTATTGATCAGGGTAAATATATATATGAACAAAAAGGTTGTATTACTTGTCATGGTTCGGGTGGTAAAGGTGGAGTTTTTAATCCTAATTATGTTAATAAATTTGTACCTCAATTAAATGATATAGCTGAGAAATTAAAAATATATTGGGAAGAAGATGCCGAGATCATAATTCAACTTATGGAATCCAGTGTCAATTTAAGAGAGTTAGGAGATAATCCTCCGATTGACAATTATAATCGGTTTTTGGCACAATACGAATCAATCATAAATAAAATCCACGATGGTGCACCGGATCTTCAGCGATTAAATCCGGAAGGTCCAATTCCACCGCTTTATATGCCTTCCTGGAAAATGCATCTTTCTGAAAAGGAAATAAATGCAGTTCTTGCATATCTAATCAATGAATTTCCATGGGATGACTATTAGGGATTTATATTAGAGAAGGGCTCTCGCATAAGAGATTATTTATAGTAAGGAAATTGATCTTTGGCAAAAATATACTTACAAAGAACGAGTGGGTTTAAAACTATATAATAAATACTGTGAGATATGTCACGGTACTAGTGTCATGTCAACACTGTAATGTCGGGTAAAGTCTTCTTAGCTTTATGCGAGCGTCTCCTATTGTGAATTGCCAGTTTATTTTCGCATTCATATTATTTCGATGTTTTTGCCATGCATTACACTCTTTAATTACGGTTGACATTTTATCAATTCTTCTATTTAAGCACTGTCCCATAAGAACGTTTAATTCAATTTCTGCCATATTTAACCAACTACCGTGTTTCGGTGTATGCACAAATTCGAATCTGTCCCATATTTTTTTTGCTTTTTCCGGCGGATTGACTTCATAAAGAGAACCGGGCTTATGCGTATTCAAATTGTCCATAACTAATGTGGTTTTATCGGTATTTACATATTCTTTTGAAATATCTTCTATGAAGCTTGCCCAGTCTTGCTTCGTTTTTCTTTCTGTAATTTTCACAATTCTTTTACCTCCTAGTGGTTCGCTCGCGAGGAAAATATTGCATACTCCAATACGCTCATATTCATAATCGAATTTAGCCAAACTTCCCGGACGAGCCTTAATTGCTTGTTTAGTTTCTTTTATCAGTTGCTTTGGAGATTCATCCATGCATACAACCGGAAATTTTGAGTTGTACGGCTGTCGGTAAACATCAAGAACCATTTCCATATGAGCTACAAAGTCACTGTTTTGTTCTGGTGGAATTACCCAACCCTGTTTCCGCCATGGCTTAATTTCGTTTTTTTTAACACGCCACGTATGGTCTCGTGGGATATCTTGTGAACATAATTTAATTCAACAACTTTATCAGCAAGCAATCTGAGAGACCACCTTGAAAAACCTTCCGGGGGATTGCTACAGCTCAAAGCAATTAAATGGGCTTCAAAATCACCATCAGCTTTCTTTGCATATACTCTTTGCCCTTTAGTCCCATTTAAAGCTGTGTTTAAGCCTTTTTCTACAAAGCACTTTTTAATGCGATCAATTTTTCTCATGCTTATTTGTAATATATTGGCGATATCTTCATTCTTTGACCACTTTTCTTGAAATTCACCCTTATCACAATTTATTAGGATAAGGGCATTTAATACTTTTTGCGACCTGTGTTTTCCTTTTTGAATAATTATAGATAATTCTTGCCGTTCCACTTTTGTTAAAGTTACTTTGTACGTTATCATGTGAACTCCATCAATATTTTGATGGAGTAATTTTCAACAAATTATGCGATATTACAAATTTGACATAACAGTAGAGGTAAAGGAGATGGATTCAATGCATATAACCTGGGTCCACGACCGACGAATCTCGTAGACAGTTTATACATGGCGGGTCATTAATAAAAGAAGGATTTAGGTTTGTGCGGTGATTGGTATTATCCGGTCATTACCTATGCAACTCGTATTTCATTGAATATGGGACCTCCTTTGTCTGGCGTATTAGTTGATTCAGCTTGGCACGTTGTTGAACAGGGCGATTCCGATGAATAATATTCTCGAATCTTTACTGAAGCCATTAGTAGGGGATAAACGTTCAGAGAAATATGTTTTTCCTTCAACAAAGGGGACACAAATTCGTGAAAGGAGAATACTTGATATTTGTAAGAGTATTGCAATAAAAGCAAACATCGCCTCACGGGCTTATCTTCATAAATTCCGAAGTACTTACGCGACGGCACTAATTCATCGCGGAGTACCGATTCAGAACATCAAGGAGTTACTCGGTCACTGGTCGGTTATAGAAACTGAAATCTATGCTCACAATAAATCAGATCACTTACACCCCGATGTTTCGAAGCTGGATAGTTTGCTACTATAGTGAATAGAAACAGGAATATTTGAAAATTGAAGTCATCCGATTGGATGACTTTTTTTATCTTCAGACACATTACAGGTGTGATGTCTCCAAAATGTCTCCAAGTGGGGGTCAATTTAGGTGGTTTTGGGAGTATGAGGGAGAAAAAAAGCCCGAAAATCGCTCAAAAACGCAACCGTCGGGCTTTAAAAACTACATGCGGAGAGTTAGGGATTCGAACCCCAGAAGGACTTGCATCCTTAACGGTTTTCAAGACCGCCGCATTCAACCACTCTGCCAACTCTCCATTAAACTAATTAAGAACAATTTGCCAAAAACAAGGTTGTAAATATTAGAAATTCTGAAGTAATCTACAACCCATGAAAAATTTAAAACTAAAACCCCCTCGTCCCAAAATCTTGGAATAAGGAATTAAATATTTCATTGCCGAGACGTTTCCTTATATCTACAAGGACAGTTGGAGAGAACAGCAAGTCCGGGCAAAAGGCTTGCAATCAAGAAAAAATTGCATATATGGGTTTTCGCTTATTATTTGGAGTGTTTCTTCGTCGGACAAATTCAGAATATGTTTTATGATGAGGCTTCCAATAATCCATCTGGGATTTGTTGCCGGACTACCGTGCTTTTTAGAAAATTTAGATTGGTAAATTTTTACCAAGGTATCCCATGGAAGATGGAAACCTAGCTGAATCCAACGATTGGACATGTCCAATTCTAATGAATATAAGTTATTAAATTCACTGATTTTGGTTTGATATTGTGAGGTATAGTTAAGCATATGTAAAGTTTTATTACAAATATGCGTATATCTTTGCATTCATGCGAGCGCCATTTTCTCTTATCTCATTATTTATTAACAAGTTACAGCAGTTTGAGGAGACCGTAATTATTTGATGTGCATTGTGTGCAATTCTGTCAAGTATCGCATTGGCGATTATCGAATCGGGAAAGATTTCCACGCTTGGGAAGCGCAACTTTGTAATATTGGATAATAAATTTTTCAATGGTGTTCTTAGCTGCCAGAAGATTAACAATGTAACAATTGGCCAGGCTAAGGCCAAAGCTAAATTATAAATCAATTGTAGTGCTTCAACTAGATACTCCATCATTCCTCCTCCGTAAATTCATTCTCTAACAAATCCTTCAAGATAAAATCATTCAGCTCTTCATGGGCACGGTTTACGTTGAAGTTGATGTTCACTATTGTAAAAATAAGAAAACCATAGATAATCTTTTTAACGTGTTTTACATAAGTTTATTAAATGTGAAGTAGCTAATTGAATAAAGTTTGGTGATAATCGAATGGATAATGTATAAGAGATGTACTTGCACAATAAAAAACCCCGAAGTTTTCTCGGGATTTTTCTCGTGAGCCCACCTTCACTTCGTTTCGGCAGGTAAACGCGGGTGGTCTCGAACCACCGACCCCTCCGACAAAGTCGGAGTGCTCTAAAAAGTATAGTGTCGTCTCAGATATTCGATTGCTTTATT
>Ga0180009_10005700_pt1 | contig 13271 bp, 16 predicted proteins | sample OS_PC_MetaG_FD_123537 | JGI IMG/M metagenome (GOLD analysis project Ga0180009, IMG submission 123537) | Groundwater microbial communities from the Aspo Hard Rock Laboratory (HRL) deep subsurface site, Sweden - OS_PC_MetaG | ecosystem: Environmental > Aquatic > Deep subsurface > Groundwater... | reverse complement strand
GGCAATTTTAACTAAACGAACTAAAAACGAAAACGACGGGGGGAATTCCGAGTCCTACGGACAGAGTGCCTTTTTCTGCGGAAAAAGAAATAATATAACGAGGGGGCTTTTAGTCCTTCGGACATTTTCACTCACTTCGTTCGATATTTTTATAGAGGGGGCGAGAAAACTCAAACTAACTTCCTTAATTCATCAATAATCCAAACCATTCCTTCTGTATCTAAACAACAATATTTCAAGAGATTTTTTCTTATATCTTCTTTTCCATCAATCTCTTTTTTTACATGGCTGTAAAAATATAATGCACTTGCATCTCCACCATTCCCAATTTCTAAGCCAGTATACCCTTTTCCAGTAATTGCTGGTAAGACTTTCTTTATTGAATAACTTCCTTTTTGAGATGGATTATAATAATAAAAACTTTGAAATGGAAAAGCTAAATCTATAATTCTGTCTAAAACATTTTGAATCCAATCTTTATGCTCTGGAAAATCTTCTGCTAATTTGTTTAAGACATTTATTTCAAATGATTTATTAAAAACTATAACACTTCCTGAACCTTTTGCATGTTCTTTTAGATTTTCAAGAAGTTTAGGTCTTGGATCTTCTCCATCTTCAGCTAAATATTCATAATGAATAATTTCTCCATTTTCTGGCTGAATATGAACAGAATACTGAAATGGCATTTTTTGCCATGGTCTTGATTTATCAAAAATCGGAACAGCAGTATCAAAAGTTTCAAAATCCAAATGACAAAGAGGATATTTTAAAGAATTCAGAAAATGTTTAATATGTTCTTTTGAAATCATTATTTTTTCTTGGGTTTCTCCTTCTAAGATGATTTCATCCTTTGGAGTTAGTTTTGTGCCTTTTGGGACATCTTTTAAGTCAATAATTCCATCATCAAAAAGATTCCAATAAACTCTCCAATTTGTCAAATGCAAAACATTATTTTTTGGTAAAGTTCCCCAACAATCTTTTTTAACAGCACAGGGATATGGGGAATTGCAGTTTTTAGAGATTAAAATTTCAGGCTTTTCTTTTGAATTCATTATTTCAAGATATAATTTAGAATTATTCTCAACATCATCAATAAGATTTACTTTTTCAGTAACTTCTTCTATTGTTGATAATTCTTTAGTGTTTATCTTTCCATTTTTGATAAACTCTTTATTTAAGTGTAAGACAAAGCTTTTTTCTATGTTTAATCCTGCTTTTTCACAAACAAATTTTTGAAAAGCTAAATCAGGGGTATGTTCAGGTTTTTGTTTTGTGGATGCTTTAATCTCATATAGATTCCAGCCGTTTTCTGTTGGCTCTAAAACATCAGCTCTCAAAAACATATCATCAACTTTTAATCCTGCTTCAAAAATTATCTTTTTCTGTTCTATTAACTCTTTAGTTTTTTCTAAATTTTCATTGAATCCCAATTCAGCAAGATTTACAGCATCAGGAAATAATTTATGAGCATATTCTTCAAATTCATGCCCTTGTTCAAGCTTTTGCTTTTCAGCAATAGTTTTTTCAGGAAGAAGTTTATTTGTAGAAAGCCATAATAATCTAAGACATTGTTGTCCTTGCATATATTTAGATTTAGTCAGGAGATGAGCCATTTTAATCAGATTCCTTAAATAGTCTTAGGTAAAATAAAACAAAAAACTGCAAACTTACTCCTAATTTAATTATTTTATTTTGTAAATCAGTTATTTTTAAACTTTTTGAACCATATTTAATTTCATCATTATTAACAGAATAATCAGCATGAAGTGTTTTATTCCTTAATTCAACATCAAATATCTTATTTATTCCATCCGATAGTTTGTTATTTTTTTCATATTTCTCAATTATATTTTTGAAATCACCTAATTGTATATGTTTCTTTCTTAAATCACAAACATCAGTTTTTCCTTGTTTCCAAATATTCAAAAGCAGTTCTTCTTGAACAACATTCTTAAATATCTCTTGAAGAGAACAATAATAAAATAGCAAAATCTCAATCTTATCTTTTCCATCCAGATTTTTGTTCAAATAAATTCTATTAATTGTGTTGGAATACTCTAGTGCATTTTTATGTAACTGTTTACGTTCAGAAATGTCAACATTAAAAATGACCTGTTGTTTTTTTTAACCAAACTAAGAAATCAAGAAACTCTATTAACAATTTTTCTATATCTTGTAAATTTTCTTTATCATTATGAAATTTTTCTAAAGCATCATCATACATCTTATCAAATTCTGTTTCAGTGTTCAATGCAGTGATTCCCTTACTACCCAAATACAAATCAAAATAATTGCCAATAGTCAAATCATCAATTTCATTCTCAAATCTATCAAAAAACTCTTTATTTTCTTTAACAAAATTCTTTGCCACATTTTTTACTTGTTGAAAATCACTCATTTTATCCTACTCTCTGCAAAATTTATCATTTCGCTTAATTTAGATATAATCTCTTTTGGTTTTTCTTTCTTAAATTCAGTAGAACATAAATATCTTGCAGAAGATCTGAGTTGATTCAGTCTTTCTAATATCTCTGAATGCTCTTGTTTAACATTGCCTAAACTAGCCCAGTTTTTAAACTTATTAATTCTCGTTGAATGATCCTTACCTTGTAAAATCTCTTTATCTGGCAATTGAATTAAAACAGCCTTTGCTGAAAGTTCTGCACAAGCAAAAGAATTTTCAAAAAATGGTCTTAATCTCTTCTTTTCTAGATTATCTTTGGCACTCTCAAAAAATTCTTTAGCTACATCTATATGCTCTTTAATTCTTTTCTTATTATATGCAAAATCAAATGAAATTACCCAATTATTCTTAAATAATAATAAAGTGATATGCGCACAATTTGGATCTTTTTCAGTTAGATTAATAGATTCAATTTCATCTATATCCTTTTCATAAATTGCATCTCCTTTATTTTTTGCACAATTGATTTTGCATTTAGCAACTGCTTTAACTTCTTCATTAAGCCTTACCTTATTCCAAACTCTATCCAAAGAAAACAATATTTGAGCACTTCTTAATTTAAAATCTTTTGGCAATCTTTTCAAAGATTTTCTTTTATCCATTTCAGGTTTAATCCATAAATCTATTGCTTGCTGAAATATTTTTTGAGAAATATCCTGATTCATCTCAAACTCTCCTTAATTATCTGTATCTCCTCTTTAGATAAACCATATTGTTTGTAAACCATCTGATTAATTTCGTTGTCAGTTTTTTCAATATTGTTCTTTAAATTTGATAAATCTTTTTTATATTCATTGAAGTAATCTTCCCATTCGTCTTGTTCTTTTAATGAAAGTTTCTTTTTGCTTAATTTTTCAATTTCTTTAACAAAATCATTAAATTCCAATTCATAGAAAGAATCAAGTTTCTTGTTTAATTTTTCTAAATTAAAAGACTTTTTTATTCTGTTGAAGAATTTATCCTTTTTGTCATAGAATTCTTTGTTCAGATTTAGCATTAAGTCTGCTTTCTCTATAAATGGTTTTTGCTCTTCTATATTAAGCTCTTTAAACGGAAATAATCGTAAATCTTTTAGAATGACCTTTGGAAACATCTTTCTAACCGACTTTGCAGTAATTTTCATAAAGTAATAAGAAATTAAAGAACTGTTAAGAACAGATAATATATATTTTAATGATATTTTTTTATTTTCTTTCTCAATAATAGCAATATTACTCCTATTATATAGATATAGTTCCTCACTATATGTAGCAATAATGCTTTTAGGATATCTCCCTGTTATTTCTCGGATTATAATTTTCTTACCATCAAATAAATTAAAAGTTCTTGGTGCTGCTAAGTGTTCGCCGTATTTTAAATATAGTCCAGACCAAGAAACAAAATATCTACCTACATCCTTACCATCAAGATATTTGTGTGTTTGTAAATCAAACTTATAATTATAATCATATGGTCTTTCTTTAACATCTTTAGCAGATTGCTTGGGATTACCTTTTCCTTTTTCGTATGCTTGCAATCCTGCTTTAATCTGTACAATTGAATCAAGAATAACTGAACCATTCTTTATTTTTTCAGTTAATGATGTGCTAGTTTCATCAGAAAAAATTTTAAATTCAAAACCTTTACTTTTAGTGAACTCAGACTGATTTTTTTTATGAGAAAATACGAACTCTTTTCCATTGTTTAAGTATACCTTAAAAGTACTTTTATCAGTTTTTTTCTTTTCTGCAAGTATAATTATTGTTTCAACACTTACATCATCAAAAGAAAAACCCTCTAAATTTATTATCTGGTTTAATTTACAAGTGTCTAATATGCACTTTCTTAATCCTTTTCCAGAATAAACCATTAACCAAGCATTTGGAACAATTAAACCATAAGTTCCATTATCTTTTAATAGACTTATTGTTTTTTCGATAAAAAGCAGATAGGTGTTCACCTGATAATCAGCAGAATCATAATATTTTTTATAATAATCTTTTTCTTCTTGAGATACTTTTTCTCTTGCAAAAACATACGGAGGATTCCCAATAACAACATCAAACTTGAATGGAAATTCTTTATCCCAGTCAAATGCCAAGTCTCCTGCAACTTCTGAATCATTGATTAAGCTGTTTCCTTGTTTTATATTATTTGATAAATCTGTAAGCTTTCTATTCTTTCTAGCCATCTTTAAGAATAAAGAAAGTTTTGTTATCTCAACAGATTCTTCGTTAATATCTACTCCATGAATACTATTCTCGATTATTTCTCTTGCTTCTGCTTCTTCATTCCATTTTTCTAATACTAATTGTCCTTTTGCATTGCTTTTCTTTTTTAATCCTTTTTTTGCTTCATATTCTCCTTCGCTTTGCTTAAACTCTTGAATTGCTCTGAAAATCTCAAGCATAATATCAGTAGCTTTAATCAAGAATGCACCAGAACCGCAAGCAGGATCTAATATTTTAATTGCTTTAAACTTCTCTTCCAACTCTTCAATGTTCTCAGCATATTCTTTTATTAATTCAGGAACTGAATTAATTCCTTTCTTAGATAAATAAGTTATAATTGTATTTCTGCAAATGTAGTCAGTAATGTATTCAGGAGTATAAAATATTCCTTCTTTCTTTCTTCGAGAACTTTTGTCAGTCTTCAAATCTTCAATATCGGAAATAGATTGCTCAAAAATATGACCTAAAATATTTACATTAACTTCAGAATTGAAATCAAAAGAATCCATTATCAAAATATTTTTTATTACTGGACTAATCCTATTTTTGTATTTGTGAAATACTTCTTTTTCATTGTCGTTTAATTCTAATTCTTTCTTCTTTAGTTTAGAGTTTTGATTTACATCTTTGAAAAATTTATCATCTCTAAAGTCTTTAAAAAATATTTTTGGCGGAATTGGATGTTTAAACAAACCACCATTAATCCCAAATAATTTAACTGGAAAATCACTTCCTTTATCCAAGTCATTAAACAAGCCAACTAAAACATTGGAAATATTTGAGGAATTTGATGAAAATAGATGAATGTTATCTAATGTTTTGATAACCCTCTCTTCTATAATTCTCTTATCAATTTTTCCAGTATCTTCTGCAAAAAATACAAACATTAATCTATTAAGATATAATTGTGCAAAATGAACAGAAGCCTCTCTACTAATCCCTGAATTTTCTTCAAATTCTTTAATTAGCATTAACCTTGTTTCGTGATATAATTTATAGAACTCTTTAGTAAATTCTCTTTCTTCAACAATGGATTGTTGGATTACTTCGGTAATAAATCCTTTTTCTACTTGTTCTCTTGAGAAAAGAGCAATAAATTCTTTTAGTTTATCTTCTTTAGTTAATTCTGTAAAATCAATTAGATGATATTTTTTACTGCCTTCATTACGATCAAATAAAACAAATAATCTATAATTTGTTAAAATGCCAAATGAAATTATTTTATCATACAAATAAGAATTTATTTGATTAACTGGAGTTTCTCTTGATTTTTTATCTCTTCCTTGATAAGCCCATAAGTCTTTAGTCTTTGCTCCTTTTGCTTCAAAACAAATAAGATTATTACCATCTTTCTTAAATAAAAATTCTATGTTTTCTTCTTCGTGTTTAAGACCTTCAAGACTGATGTCATAATCTAATAAATCTCTAAGAATGATGTTAGCAAATTCTATATATGCTTGTTTTTCATTTTCTAATTTTCCACTATTAAAATAATCTAACCATTTGTTTACGGCTTTTTTATGTTTAGCAGTTAAATTAACATTAGAAACTAATCTTTTAATTGTAGCTTCTTTGAAAAGAGAATTTTCTTTACTCATTGTTTCCATCCTCTTTTTTTAATTGTTCTTCCATCATTATTTCAACCTGCCTAGAAACTAATAAGCCTTTCTTCTTGCAAAGTTCTCTGTATCTATCATAAACTTTAGAATTTACTCGCAATGTGATATTTTTTGAATCCATTTTAACCCCTATTTATTTTTCTCATAACTTTGTTTAATCAATGATAGTAAAACAGGCAATTCTTCAGAATTTGAGAATGAAACTTCATAATCTCCGTTTCCCCAATGACCAACGCTTGAAACATCTCTTGCGATTGAATCAACATCTTTAAGCTGTCCTTTAGATAAATTAAGCCAAAACTTTATTTTACTTTTTTGTGGCAAAATATCTACAAAATTTCTATCTGATTTAAACGCAATATATTTCTTTTTTGGAATTACTTCAATATTTTCATCGATAGATAGAATTTGATTTTTTAATTCATTATATAGTGATTTAATTTCTTCTGAACAATGGCTTAAATGGTCTTCTTCAGTATAAACTTTTACTTCACTGCTTACTTTTTCAACAACATCGCTTTTCTTACTTATCTTGTTTATTGATTCAGAATTTTCATGCGACCTTAATCTTGTATATTGGATTAAATCATTTTCATATCTTGATATTTCCCACAATTCAATAGGCAAATCCTTAAAATTAATCGCTTGTTGTTGATATTTTGAAAAAGCAGGAGAAACAAATAAAACTCTTGATTGCGACCAATCAACATTTTCTCTTTTCAAATTTCTATCGCAATTCTCATTATATTCCAAAATAAAATCTGCTTTGTTATTAAGCATTAAAGAAAGATAAGCATACCCTTGATCTATAACACTAAAATTTTTATCTCGTTTATATTCAATTATAACAAAACTATTATTTTCATTATCATAAGCAAGAGTATCTATTCTTAATCCATTTAAAGAAAATTCTGATTTAACTATTTGTAATCCAAAAATATCACTTAAATTTTTCTCTGTCAAATCTTGAATCTCTTTCTCTAACTTAAAAGATAATTGTTTAATTCTGTTGAGTTTATTAGTTGAGTTTTTGAAGATTGTCATATTACTAATACAAATATAATCAAATATTTATAAATATATCGGAAAATAGTTTTCTCGCCCCAAACTTCCCGCCCTCGCTTCTCTCCCACCCGTTCTTTTAGAAAAAGAACCAAAATAAAAGCCCCCTCTAAAATCTTCTTTTTTAAAAAAAAGAAGCAAAAAACGGAATTCCCCCACGAACGACGAACGGACGAAAATTGCCCCTTGATGCTTATTCTTGATTGCTCACTGTGTTCGCTTGATTGAATACGCCCCTGAAATTACTTTGATTTTTTGCCTACGGCATCGTTGCACTAAAAATCAATCCTTCCAAGTATTCTGAAGAAACTAACAGGAATTTAACGAAGTCTCCGAAGGCGATTTGGGTGGAGAAACCTGCAAGGTTTCGGAACCGTTAAATTCCGATGTTAAACCAAAAAATTTAAAAAACAACAAGCTTTAGCTAAACATGGATTAAATTATGTTATGACAAAATACTTACCAGACAAATTAAAAGATAAAAAATCTTGGCTGCCATAAGATTTATAAAAACAAATATCAAACCCATTATGTGAAAATTTTATTCAAAAATTCAAAAAAATTAGTTTTAGCTTATTCTGCATTAATGTCTTGTGGTTATGAAGTCCCAAAAAATCAGATAACCAAATACGTAAGTAAAGCTATCAAAATATCTAAAACCAACAAAATAAATTTTCATCATTCAAAGTTAGTAAGACATATGTTATTAATTAAAAATTTAAAAACATTTGAATTAGTTAAATCTTTAAATAAAACAGATAAATTCAATATTAAATTATCAAAAGAGTTTATACCTTATGTTAAACAATTTTATAAAAGAAATAATTTTGATCTATTATTTAAAAAAATTAAAACAATAGAAAAAAATCGTATTAAAAACAATCAAAAATTAATTTTCCCGCTTGTAACTAAAGTGTCATCAGTTTGGAAAATAAAGAAACCAAGAGGAATGATTATAATTAATAACCCATTTGTAAATGGTGGACATCTATACATGTTTAAGAATAAAAATATAATAACCATTAACTTACTTAACAAATATGAAAATATGATAAAGCACATATTTTGTCATGAATTTTCTCATTTTTTTCAAACTAAATTGTTTAAAGATATGAAGAATGAAATTGAAGAAAAATCCCATTTATATAAAAAACATACAAATTATTCAGAATGGGAAAGTTATTTTGCAGAAAATTTAGTAGAAGCAGTTATTTTTACTCTAATTAGGCCACCACCAAAATCAATTTATAAAAAACATTTAGAGCATCTAAGCAAGGAATATTCATACATTAAATCAATTGTTAATGCAATTGAAACACATAATTTAAAAAGAATAGGTAAAAAAGAATTAAAAATCATACTAAAAGAATTAAATTAAAACATAAAATTTATAAAAACTTTGCTTTTCTATAATGTAAAAAGATAAAAAATCTTGGTTACCTTAAATAAAAAGCTTTTTATACCCTTTTCCAATTATATATATTAAAATGAAACAAAAAATAATTCTGTCAATTGCAATATTAAGTTTGCTTAGCTTAGCTGTGTTTGTATCTGCACAGGATTGCATTGATAATGAAGCTGGAGTAGATTTTTACAAAAAAGGAAGCATTCTATGGAATGGTGAAAAACTTGAAGACCACTGTGGCGAGATGCAAATGGCAAATCAAGTCTATGAGTATTATTGTGAAGATGATTTTCAACAAATAAAAGCAATTGAATGTTCAAATGGTTGTGAAGATGGAGCTTGTATAAAATTAGTTCCTGAAGAAGAACCCGTTGAACTCCCTGAAGACATTGATGAAGAAGAAGAGATTTTAATTTGTCAAGGGTGCCCTTTGAATAAGAAATGTTACCCTTTTGGGTATAGAAAATCTGGTAATTATTGCTCAGATGAACAAGAGTTCATTGTTCAGAAAAAAGCAGATTTTGTTTGCGATAATAATTTTGAGTGCGATAGTAATTTATGCATTAATAGCGAGTGTATATCTGGAAGTTTATGGACTAAGTTTATGAAATTTCTTAGCTATCTATTCGGATAAATAAATCATTTTTCTTCCAAAATAATTAAAAAACATAAACTTTATAAAAAAACTAATTTCAACAAAACTATGAAAAACATATTAATAATAATTTGCATAGTACTTTTAATACTACCAATGGGAGGATGTAAAATGTCAAACACAGTTCTTATGAAAACAACAATGGGTGATATAAAAATCAAACTTCATGATGATATGCCAATCACAGCAGGAAATTTTAAAAAATTAGCTTCCGAAGGATTTTACAATGGAGTAATATTCCACAGAGTAATTGAAAACTTTATGATTCAAGGCGGAGATCCAACTGGAACAGGAATGGGCGGACCAGGATACAACATAGAAGACGAGTTTATAGATCACAATAGCAATAAGAGAGGAACAATTTCAATGGCAAACTCAGGTGCAAACACTGGCGGAAGTCAATTTTTCATAAACACAGCAAATAATAATTTCTTAGATACAAAACATCCAGTTTTTGGAGAGGTTATCGAAGGAATGGATGTAGTTGATGCAATAAGTAAAGTAGAAAAAGACTCTGCAGACAAACCATTAGAAGAAATAAAGATTATCGAAATAACCTTGGTTTAAAGAAAAACTTAAAAACAAACAAAATAAGTTTACCATATGCTCTGGAAACCACTAAGTATACTAGCAGTCGAAATGACACTAGGAAAAAAATTATCTATTCTTTATGGTTTAACCCTTGGTTTTCCTTTTTACCTTGTAATTCTAATAGCAATGATATGGGAAATTGCCCAAATTCCGATTGTTTATTATCTATATGGGTTAACAACTTGTAAAATAGAATTCTTAAACAGATTTAAAAGAAATATGATCAAAAGAACAAAGAAACAAAGAATTTTCATAAATCTTAAGAAACATGGAATATGGGGGGTAGCTCTTTTAGCATTATATCCTTTTCCCGGAGGAGGAGTTTTAAGTTCGGTTTTATTAGCAAATATATTAAACATGGATAAAAAGAAAGTTTATGTTATAGTTATCTCATTCACTATCTTAAGCCTTTTGCTTTTAGCATGGTTAAGCACATTAATTTTAAAGGATGTAGTCCCACCTTTGTTAAGTATGATGAGATAGTTATTTTTTAGCTGATTTCCAAAGCAGATTAAAATAATTCCTATATCCTTTAGCTACATTTTCTCCTTCTATCAAAATTATTAATATTGGGTCTTCTTGGATAAAAATAGCAACTTTATTACCATATATGTGAGTAGTTGTAGGAGATTGATACATCTTTGGAATAAACTTTATTTCATTTAATTCCCATTTTGGAGCATCTGAACCTTCTGTAAAAATTATTTTCGCTCTTATGTTCTTTTTTCTACGTTGGTTGGCCCAATGTTTTGTATAAACTGGGAGCTCATCCTTAAATCTTCCACCTGCTCCAAGAATCATAAAATCTTTACCAGTTTCTATTATATCATTCATAATTGTTTTAAGTCCTTTATTTCCAACAAATATTTGGGCAATTTGTTTTACTTTTTGCTCTTCTTTTATAGATCCGATCTCCTTTATCACTTCCTTAGCTAATTTTTCCTTTTCTTTCGCTTTCGCTGTTTCTTCTAATGCTATATCTAAAAATTTTGAAGGACCAGTAGCCGAATAATGTTTTAATTTATCTTGGACAATATAACCTACTAAACCCTTCTCAATTAACCGGTCTAGAACGTCATAAACAGTTGTTCTGTGTAATTGAGTCTTTTTAATTATACTTGCAGCAGGAGAAGATCCAAGTTTAAGTAAAATCAAATACACCCCTTCTTCAGTGTTTGTTAGACCAAATTCTTTTAGCATTTTGTTGTTATGTAACATGACTACTATCGTTTAAATACTTTTCTATGTGTTATTTGGTTATGGTAAAGAGAATAAAAAAAACAAAAATCCAAGAAGACTTGGATTATGAAAGAAAAACCTACGATCCAGATTGAAAATGACAAAAAGGATATTGTTCGTTGATGATATGGAAGAAATGCATGGTAGAGTTAGAATTCTTTTTTCAAGGAGAGGATACAAGGTAGATTATGTTAAAACTGCAGAAGAAGCCATAGAGAAAATTAATAGTGGAGACATGCCTTATTACGCAGTTGTGACCGATTTTGAATTAGGAAAAGGCAATTCCTTGCAATATGGGACAGAAGTAATTAGAGCAGTTAGAAAAAGAGATCCTTCAACTCTTGTAGTTTTAATAAGCATGGAGAACCATGAAGAAGAAGCTATAACTTCTGGAGCAGATGAATTTTTGTTTAAAAAAGAACTTCTTTCGGGGAGGTACCTATTATGAAAGATAAAAAAGACCAATCAGAAAGAAGAAGATATCTAAATGAAGAAAAGAAAAAACAAGAAGAAAAGAAAGAATTTTATAATAATCAGATAGAAAGATTAAAACTTTTATTAGGCTATAATCAAAAAGAAATAGAATACAATAAAGGATGGATAAACTTTCATAACAATGCAATCAAGAATCATAAAGAACAGATAAATGAACTAAAAGATATAAAAGAAATAAATGATCAAGAATTAAAATTAAATTTTCACGTTAAACAAATAGGAGATCACCACAACCAATATATAAACTATCATGAAAAGGAAATAGAAAACACAAATAAAGAAATAAATATTTTTTTGGAAAATTTAAAAAACTGTGAAAACCAAATCGATTTTTTGAATTCTAAATTAATGGAAAATACTTCTTAATAGAAACCTTTTTAAACAATTTTCAAACTACCTTTTTTATTGGCCCGGTGGCTTAGCATGGTAGAGCACTCGACTCAATTGAGGGTGAAACTGATAACCAGACTTGGCAGACATCGAGAGAAGAAATTCCGATAAAGGTCGCCGGTTCAAATCCGGTCCGGGCCATTTTCAAAAACCTTTTATATCTCTTTAGATTTCCATTTTTATGAGATTAAAAGAAGAAATATTAGACAAGGAAAGTGGACAATATAAGTGGGTGACAGCTTCTTTAGATGGGGGATATTTACTCTTTATAGGATCTTTTAGCGAAAATCATTTTGGAATAGGAATTCGCGGGTGGGCAGAACAAAAAACCCCATCAACAACGCACAATGGACCCTTTGCTGGGGGAGAACTTATTTGGAATGCCGAAAAAAAGCATGCTATTTTTTATAGAGGTTCAGGATATGGGCCAAATGAAGATAAAGATGTTAAACAAACAGAAGAAGCAAGAAAGGCCATAGGAAGAGTAATGGGCAGCCTAGAAGGAATAACATATGAAACCCCCTTAATAGATTCACCAGAAGTAGAAAGCCCAGGGATATTAAGAGACAGATCTGGATTTCCAGTAATAATTTAACCCATATAATTAAGTTTTTTACCTTTTACTTTTGTTTGATTAGGCATTTTTTTACTCTTTAATTCTTTATCCAACTTTTTCAAACTATCATTTAAAGAAAGTAAAAGCCTCTCAGCAGTAAATCTAGATAAAACAATTTCAGAAATTGGTTCATTATTAGTAGCATTCATAAATAAAAGTCGAATCATTCCTTCTTTTTCAACACTCTTCTTAGTCTTCCTAGCTTTTATGTTAGCAGAAATTAAAATTTCATCAGCAAAATAAGGTTTTACATTACTCTCAGAAATTTTTTGTTTTAAAACATCATTCATTTTACTCCAGCTCCAGGTGTAACTTCTTTATCTGGTTGCAACAACACAATTTTATCTCCATCACTAGCAGCCAACAACATTCCATTACTTTCAACACCCCTTAGAGTAACAGGTTCTAAATTATTTACAATAACAATTTCTTTCCCCTTTAACTCTTTATTGGTATAATGTTGCCTTATCCCTGCAACAATTTGCTTTTCTTCATCACCAACATCAATAGTTAATACAACTAATT
>Ga0180009_10005698_pt1 | contig 13277 bp, 7 predicted proteins | sample OS_PC_MetaG_FD_123537 | JGI IMG/M metagenome (GOLD analysis project Ga0180009, IMG submission 123537) | Groundwater microbial communities from the Aspo Hard Rock Laboratory (HRL) deep subsurface site, Sweden - OS_PC_MetaG | ecosystem: Environmental > Aquatic > Deep subsurface > Groundwater... | reverse complement strand
CACCACTCAGTCGGCGCGCTTGCTCGGGATCCCGGTCCTCGCGCCCCTGCGGGGCGGCACGCCGGTCCTCGCGCCCCTGTCGGGGCGCTCCGGGATGCGGCGCCGGCGTGCGGGGTGAAGCAGCGGGATCGGGATCGGAGGGGGCGGGTCGCCGAGTCGGTCCGAGATCCGCGTGGCGACCATCTGCACCAGGGCGCAGCCGAGGCAGGGCATGGTCTCCGACGCCAGCACCATCCCCCGGCGGGCGTCGTAGATCACCAGGTTGACCAGCAGCGCCCCCTGCTGCTCCACGACCGCGCTCCAGATCAGGTGCTGCACCTGTGCCAGGGCGGCGAGGGTCTTGAGCTCCCTCTCGGTGGGGGGCGTGGGTTGGCGCAGCAGCCGCGCCCGCGCCAGCAGCCGGCGGGCGCGCGAAGGGAACCGATCGGTGTCCGGATTGTAGGCCGGGTCGGTGCTGGCTGCCTCGACCAGGGCTGACAGGGCCTCCTTCTGGTCGGCGGGCTTCAACAGGCAGGCCAGCGCCCGGGCGGTCTGGGCCCGCGCCACCAGCCGCGGGGCGTGGTGGCGGGCGGCGATTCGGTTCAGATGGTCGAGCGACGTGCCGGCAGCGCCGAGGGCTCTGGTCCGCAGCATGTGGAGCGCGTGGTGCTCGGCCGCCTTCACCGCTGCGAGGGCTGCCTTCAGCCTCCTTGCGACCTCCCGGTTGTCGGCCAGCCGCTGCGACAGGGCTGAGGGCTCGATCACATGCTCCTGCGGGCGTCCCGGTCCATCCGGCGCGCGCAGGCTGGAGAGCAGCGGGCCGAGGCCGCGGTTGAGCTGGCTGGCCAGCACCGTGGGCGCGTGGGCCGGCAGGATGCCGACATCGGTGCCCGATGCGGGCAGCGGCAGCAGCATGAGCAGGAGCGTCAGTGTCCGGGTCAATCTCCTCCCCCGTAGCGTCCCTGCCGCTGCAGCACCTTTCGCACCAGGTGCCGGTCCACGCCGGCCTCCTGCGCGATGCGCGAGATGTTGTTGCCATGGCGGGCGTGGAGCCGCCCGATGTACAGGTCCTCCAGCTCCTCCACCACCAGCCGCTTGAGCTCCTTGTAGGGCAGCCCCATCAGCTGTGGCGGTAGCGCCCGGGCCAGATACCCGCCGCCCGCCAGGGGTGGACCGTCGGGGGTCGCCTGTGGCGCCTGCTCCCGCGTCACCTCGTCGAGCAGCCCCTCGGAGCCGTCGGAGAGCACGACGGCCCGTTCGATGACGTTTCGTAGCTCCCGGACGTTGCCGGTCCAGCGCCTGCTGTTCAGCACGTCCTGCACCTGAGGCGTGAGCACCCGCTGTGGGTCGATGCAGCCCGCCTCGACGAGGAAGTGCCGGGCGAGGACAGGGATGTCGTCCCGGCGCTTGCGCAGCGGCGGCAGCGCGATCCGCACCACGGCCAGGCGGTAGAACAGATCCTTCCGGAAGCGCCCGGCGGCGACCTCGCTCGACAGGTCGCGGTTGGTGGCGGCCACCAGCCGCACATCCACCTTGCGCTCCAGGTTGCTGCCCACCCGCTTGACGATCCGCCGGTCCAGCACGCGGAGCAGGCGGGTCTGCAGCTCCAGGGGCAGCTCGCCGATCTCGTCGAGAAACACCGTGCCCCCGCGGCACTTCTCGAACACACCCGCGCGCTCGCCCACGGCGCCGGTGAAGGCGCCGCGCTCGTGGCCGAACAGCTCCGATTCGATCAGTCCGGGCGGGAGCGAGGCGCAGTCGACCACGGCGAAGCTGTGGTCCTGCCGCGGGGACCGGCGGTGGAGCTGTGCCGCCACCAGCTCCTTGCCGGTGCCGGTCTCCCCCTGGATCAGCACCGTGGTGTCGGTTGGCGCCACGGCCGCCAGCAGGCCGTAGACCCGCTGCATCGGGCCGGAGTTGCCGACCAGCCCGCCGAAGGCCCTGATCGCGGAGACCTCCTCGGTGCGCTCGGCGGCGCGCTCGAGCCGCAGCACGGTTGCGCCGAGGCGGACCTCGGAGCCGATGCCGAGCGCGGCATCGTGGATCCGGGCGCCGCGGTAGAAGCTGCCGTTGGTGCTCTCCAGGTCCACGACCTGGTAGCCGTGGTCCTGTACCCGGATCTCGAGGTGGTGCCGCGAGACCTGCGGGTCGGTCAGCACCAGCCCATTGTCCTGCGCGGCGCCGACGCCGACACGCTGCAAGCCGACCGGGCAGCTGGCCCCGGCGTCAGGTCCCGAGACGACTCGGAGCAGGGCGGAGCGGAGCACCAGCACCGGTCCCTGCTTGTTGTAGACGACCTGGGTCGGGCTTTCGGGCATCAGCGGTTGGACCGTGCGACAAGTGTGCTGAGAGTCTAGCACACCGAGGGAGGAGCTTGTCATCGGTCGGTGGCGTGACTACCATGAGCAGACAGGACAGTTGCATGCCACTCTTCGAGCCGGCACCCCGAAGCCGGCGGTGCCGGGCCATCATCGCCACCGAGCACCGGGTCGGGTGACGGTGGTCACCATGAACGGAGACAACGCTGCGTGAGACGCGGATAGGCCGCTACGAGCTGCTCGCCACCATGGGCACCGGCGGCATGGGGTCGGTCTACCGCGCCCGGATGCAGGGGCCGGGTGGCGCCTCGAAGCAGGTCGCCCTCAAGCTGATCCACGATCACCTGGCTCAGGACGACAGCTTCGTCCTGATGTTCCTCGACGAGATGCGGGTGGCGATGGGGCTGTCCCACCGCAACATCGTGCACACCTTCGACGCCGGAGAGGTCGAGGGCGGCTACTACATGGTGATGGAGCTGGTCCCCGGCGAGTCGCTGCGACAGATGCTGGACCGTTTGGGCCCGCGCGAGCCGGTGCCCGTGGACATCGCGCTGTTCATCGCGCGCGAGGTCGCCGCGGCGCTGGACTATGCCCACCGATACCAGCTGGAGGGCGGGCTCCCCAGGGGTCTAGTGCACCGGGACGTGAGCCCCGCCAACATCCTGCTCTCGACGGAGGGGGATGTGAAGCTGACCGACTTCGGCGTGGCGAAGGCAGCGGGCCGGCTCTACGTCACGCAGGTCAACCTGGTGCGCGGCAAGGCGCAGTACATGTCCCCCGAGCAGGCCAGCGGTCAGGCCGAGCCCCGCAGCGACCTGTTCTCCCTCGGCGCGGTGCTGTACGAGATGCTCACCGGCCAGCCGATCCGCAAGCACGAGATGCTGGATCACATGGTGCTCGTCAGACGGCCGCCGGCGCCCTCGCTGGTACGGTCCGGCCTTCCGGTCACCCTGGATGCGCTGGTCATGCGCTGCCTCGAGCTCGATCCCTCCCATCGCCCGGCCGACGCCGCGGAGCTGCGTCGCGCCCTGGCCTCGGAGTCGGCCAGGCTGCAGGCGCGGGACACCATGGCCCAGGACCCCCATCTGCGGCTGCGCGGCTTCCTCGAGGAGCTGGGGGTGGTGGAGCCCTCTCCGCTGGACCCCGTCCCCGTTCGATTGGCCCAGGCCGTGCTGGCCGAGGCGATGGCGATGCAGACCGATCCGGAGCTGGAGGGCCTGTCCGCGCCAAAACCGGAGCCGGCCGGAGCCGACAGGATGCCTCCGCTGCCGCCAGACACCGGCTCCCATCCCGGGGTGGAGGCGGTCTCCATCGTCGAGCTCAAGCCGGTCGACCTGGAGCCGGTCGAGCCGGCGGCGGTCGAGCCGGAGCCGGTCGAGTCGGAGCCGGTCGAGTCAGCCACGCATCAAGAGGAACGGGAGGGGGAGATCCTGACCCTGACCATGAAGCGGGTCGAGCGCCCAAGGCCGCGGGGCTTGCTCGCGGCGGGGGGGCTGGTCCTGCTCGCGGTGGCCGGGGTCCTGTTCTGGAGCATCACCTACCAAAATCGCCCCGCAAAGCCCGTTCCCGCCGACGCCGGCCGCTCGTACGAGCCCGCCCCGCCGGACGGGCCGGTGACTCCCGAGGCCCGGCCGGATCTGCAGCGCCGCCGCGACGCTCGCCGCAGGGACACGCCTGGCCACACGACCGTCCGCCTGACCCCACGCCCGCCGCAGGAGACCCATGGCACACTGTCGGTCAACGCCGTCCCCTGGGCGGTGGTCTACATCGACGGGCGGAAGGTGGGCGAGACCCCGATCGAGGGCCTGCGGCTACGGGCTGGCGTCCACCACCTGCGGCTGGTCAACACCGCGCGCAACCGCGCTCTCACCGTCGATGTGGAAATCCCGCCGGGGCAGCCAATCCGGCGGGTGTTCGAGCTGAAACGAGTGAAGTAGCGCGGCGGGGTCAGCAGCTGGCGCAGCGCACGTTCTGTGCGCGCGTATCGATCGTCTGCACCTGCCCGGCCGAACGGCGGGGCAGATCCGGCCTGGCGGGCCGGGCCACCGAGCCGCGGTGTTGCAGCAGGGGCAGCAGCCGGATCGGATCGAACTCCTGCTTCAACTGGCGGATGCGCTGCCGCTGGAGCTGGCGGCGCTGCCGTAGCTCGTCATGTGTGATGAACAGCGTGGCGACGGCGATGTTGCTCCAGATCCAGGGATTGCGGCAGAGGCGCAGGTTCGTCCGGGCGTTGCGCATGATGATCGACGAGACGTCCGACAGCAGGGAGCGGAGGGTGGCCGCCCTGCCCTCGGAGCCGAAGGGCCCGACCAGCCCGGCGTGACGCCGCGGGGAGTCCGCCAGGGCGAGCATCCGGTCGAAGAGCTCGCCGGGGGCCATCTCCTCGGGCCGCCGTCCGTCCGGCAACGCCATCGAGGTGACCACCCGATCGAAGTCGTGGCTGTGGGCATCGGAGCCGCTCAGCGGCTGGATCGTCCGCCCGTGTTCGCAGATGTGACGCACGATGCGGTGTCCAGTCGGGCTGAGCTGGGCGGCGGGGAGCGAGGCGCCGGCGAGCAGGGCGTTGTTGAGCTGTACGAAGGCCTCAAGCATCCGGGCGCTGCGGGCGGAGTAGCCGCCGTTGAGCGTCTCGATGAAGGGAAACTCGGAAATGATGGCCAGCGTTCCCTCGAGCGAGAGCGCATGCCCGTCCAGGGGGTGGCTCAGGGCATGGACGACTCCGCGCCGGGCCAGCAGGTCCCGCGCGCGCCGGGTACACAGCTCCCGTCCCTCCTCGTCGAGGCAGGTCTCGAACAGCTCGTCGATGATCCCCTGGCTCAGTCCGTAGTAGGGGCCGTGCGAGCCCTGCACCGGATGCCGGCCGCCGAAGGCGAGGATCTCCGGTCCGCGCTGATAGGTGCCGTCGATGTCGCGCGTACGCGTGGCCAGCTCCGCCCCCAGGGCCAGGCGCCGCGTGCGAGCCGCTGCGGCCAGATGTCGGTCCGGCAGCCGGTGCGACGATCGCCGCATGTGGTCGGTGATCAGGACCATGTGGACCGGACCGTGGTCCCCTCTGCCATCGACCACCATCTGCTCCAGCTGGTCGATGGGGGTGAAGCACTCGGACCAGGTGATCGGCGAGCCCACGCCGGCACAGCGGTGGATCGCCCTGCTTATCCGGTCGTTGAGCTCGCTGGTCTCCGCGGTGCTGGCGTCGGTGTGCACGTGGGTGATGATGTTGAGTCGTCCGTTGCGCACCTGTTGGTCCATGAGCTGGTCCAATCCACCCGTGGGGTACGTGAGCCCCTCTAACGAAGTCGGACTATATACACGAACTGGTGCTGCGCAACAATCCCTCCCGTGTGCCAGTGTGCGGTTGATCACACTTGCAGTCCGCTGGGGTGGGCAGAGCAGACATCATCGTGGGCCACGCTCTGGACCAAAGCGGAACTTTTCGCGCCGCAGGGGGTCAATACCGGAGCATAAGGAGACCCCCATGCATCGAAGGTGGCCGTTCGGCGCTGCCGTGGTGGCGCTGTGTGCACTCGTCTGTCTGCTCGCCTCGGCGAGCGATCCGCCCGCAACGACGAAGAAGGCCAGGAGCGGCCTGCCACACCGGGCTGCGGTGGATGCCTATGTCCTCGGGCCGACCCAGCTGGTGGCCGGGTCGACCGCCACCTATCGTGTGGCGGTCCACTGGGCTGCATCGCCCAAGCGCTCCGGACCGCTGCCGGGCGCGACCGTTGCGCTGAGCCTGCGAGCCGGCAAGCGGACGTACGCTCTCGTCACCGCGCCGAGCGACCAGCTGGGCAACGCCGACGTGCGCTTCGTGGTGCCGCGGGTCAAGACCGGGCGCCACAAGCTGCGGGTCCGCATCGACTCCAGCCTGGGGCGCAGCAGCCGGGAGTCTGATGTGCGGATCTTCCCCGGTGGTCGCCTGCTGTTGACCACCGACAAGAAGCTGTACCAGCCAACCCAGGCGATCCACATCCGCGCCCTGGCCCTGCGCAGCATCGACCTCAAGCCGGTGGCGAACCGTCCGGTGCGCATCGAGGTGGCAGACCCCAAGGGGACCATCGTCTTCTCGTCGCGTGGCCGTACCTCGCGCTTCGGCGTGACATCGGTCGACTTCCAGCTGGCCGACGAGATCAACCTGGGCCACTACTCCATCAGCGCGTGGACCGACGGCGGCGGCCAGACCGCCCGCTCCTCCAAGAGTGTCGAGGTGAAGCGCTACGTACTGCCCAAGTTCAAGGTCGCCGTCGAGACCGAGCGGGCCTACTACCGGCCGGGAGAGACTGTGCGCGGCACGGTCCGCAGCCGGTACTTCTTCGGCAAGCCGATCGTGGGTGGGAAGGTGACGCTGGACATCCGCGCCCGTATGGGAGCGGTGGTGCGTTTCGGGATGCCGGAGCGCCGCACCGACAAGGAGGGCCGGGCGACCTTCGAGGTCAAGCTCGAGCGCACCAGGGGCGAGCAGATGGGCGAGGTGCGGGTGCTGGCCAAGGTGGTCGACACCGCGGGCCACCGCGAGCAGGGAGACCTCTCCGTTCCGCTGACGGCCACCCCGCTGCAGCTGAGCCTGGTGACCGAGAACGACCAGCTGGTGCGTGGGGTCCGCAACGAGGTCCACGTGGTGGCCGGCTACCCCGACGGGCAGCCGGCCCGGAGGGCCACGGTCACCCTGGGCGTCATGACAGGCCGCACCGACGATCTCGGGGTGGCGAGCTTCGAGGTCGTGCCACGGCCCGGAGGGAAGTGCCAGGGTGCGGCGTCGGAGCGGGGCATGGTCCTCGCGGTGGCTGCGCGTGACGCGCAGGGTCAGCGTGGCATGAGCCGGGTCTGTGCACCCATTGCTTCACGGGCCGCTGTGCTGGTGCGGCCGGCGCGCTCGCTGGTGACGCCAGGCGACCCGGTCGAGATCGAGCTACTGGCCGCCTCGTCGAAGAAGACCGCGGGGAACCAGGTGTTCCTCGACGTGGTCAAGGCCGGTCAGACGCTTGCCACCTACGGCGGTCGCCTGCAGCGAGGCCGGACGCGCGTGCGCTTCTCGCCTGACTCGGCGCTGTTCGGCCTGCTCGAGCTGCGCGGCTACCGACTGAGTGACAGCGGGGAGCGGGTGGGCCTGTCCCGCATGATCTACGTCGACCATCCGGGTGAGCTGCGGGTCAGCATCACCACGGACAAGAAGGTCTATCGCCCGGGCGAGCGCGCACGGTTGCACTTTCGGGCCGTGGACAGCCGGACCGGTGACGGCGTTCAGGCGGCCCTGGGTCTGCTGGGCGTCGACGAGGCGGTGGTGGCGCTGGGAGGGCTGGAGCCGAGCGGCTCGCCCAAGGTGTTCTTTACCTTGGCGAGCCAAACCCTGGCGAGCCAGGCCACGGGCGGAGGCGGCCCGGCGGTGACGCCGGGAGGCCGCGAGCTGGAGCAGTGGGTCGGCCACGCAGGCCCCGCCGCGGATCGGGCGCTGCGCGCCAGGGCGGCGGATGTTCTGCTGGCTGCCGTGCGTCCGGCGGCCGCGGAGGTGTGGGAGACAAACCCCTGGCAGGAGCGACGGGGTCGGTGGGAGGAGCAGGCGCCGAAACTCGTCGCCGCCGCTCTGGAGTACATGCGGGAGCACAGCGCGGGTCAGCGCACGAGCAAGGGCTGGCGTTTTCACCCCGACCTGGTGGCCCACATGGTGCAGGCCGGCGCTGCCAAGGCCGACGACCGGCTGGATCCATGGAAGCGCACGATTCGGCCCTGGCACCTGCGCCAGGTCGATCCCGACTTCGTCTTCGACAGGCACGCCCGCCGGCTGGCGCCGGAGAAGCTGGAGCGGATCTACACGGTGCTGGCCGAGTGCTGGGACAAGCTCAAGCTGGGGCGCGAGCGGATGAAGAAGCTGTCGAAGAATCGCTGGCCCCTGGTGCTGCCCCGGACCCTGCTGTGGCAGATGGTCAAGCTGGGCAAGCTGCAGCGCGGCGAGATCATCGACCCCTGGGGCAAGCCCTACAGGGTCGCGCTCAACCCGCGGCTGTTCGTCAATCCCTACTACACCGGTTTGGTCTCCCGCTATCTGATCCACTCGGCGGGGCCCGACGGTCGCTCCGGCACCCGGGACGACATCGGCCCCGACGGGCCGCGCCTGGCGGTCCACCTGTTCGGCAGGGACACCGCCCTCGGGTCGGACTCCGAGGATGCGCTGGGCGGCCTGATCGGTAACCAGATCGGAGAGGCCTACGGCGTGGGGGGCCTGGGTCTGGTCGGGACCGGCCGTGGCGGCGGCGGTGCCGGCTACGGCAGCATCGGCATCGGCCGTCTGGGCACCATCGGTCGCGGCGGTGGCGGCATCGGCATGCCGGCCCGCGTGCGCTCCGACTTCCCGGAGACCCTGCTGTGGCAGCCGGAGCTGATCACCGACCGGAGCGGCCACGCGTCGCTCGATCTGAGCCTGGCGGACAGCATCACCGACTGGCGCATCGTGGCCACCGGCTCGACGGACACGGGGCTGCTCGGCACGGCGAGCACGACGCTGCGTGTGTTCCAGGACTTCTTCGTCGACATCGATCTGCCGGTGGCCCTGACCCAGGGCGACCGCATCAGCGTCCCGGTGACGGTCTACAACTACCTCAAGAAACCACAGAGGGTGACGCTGCGGCTCAAGCGGGAGGGCTGGTTCGCGCCGGCCGGACCGCTGGAGCAGACGATCGAGCTTCAGCCGTCCCAGGTCGGCGTGCGCCACTTCCCGATCGTGGCCCGTCGGGTGGGGCGCATGGATCTCACCGTCCACGCCAGCGCCTCCGGCGGTGTGGCGGACGCCGTGCGCCGCACGACCCTGGTCGAGCCGGACGGCGTCGAGCGCGCGCTGTCCCTGGGCGGGAGCCTGCGCCCGGGGGCCAGCCCGGCCCACGATCTGGTGATCCCCGAGCAGGCGATCGACGGCACCGGCCGCGTGCAGCTGGCGATCTACGCCGGGCCGATGGGTCAGACGCTGGACGGCATGGAGGGCATGCTCCGTCGACCGAGCGGCTGCTTCGAGCAGACATCGTCCACCACCTACCCCAACGTGCTGGTGCTGGACTACCTCAAGAGGATGAAGAAGGCGACGCCGAAGGTGGAGCGGACGGCGAAAGCCTACATCAACGACGGCTACCAGCGGCTGGTCAGCTTCGAGGTCGCGGGCGGCGGGTTCTCCTGGTTTGGCAGCGCGCCGGCCAACAAGGTGCTCACGGCCTACGGCTTGCTGGAGTTCTTCGACATGGCGCGCGTACATCCGGTCGATCCCAAGCTGATCGCCCGGACCCAGCGCTGGCTGGCCGGCAAGCAGCGAGCCGACGGCAGCTGGGGTCCGGACAGCTCGGGGATCAACGAGGGGGCGACGAACAACTTCCAGAACGACGTCCTGCGCATCACGGCCTACATCGCTCATGCCCTGCGCCACACCGGCCACCGGGGCAAGCCCCTGGACCGCGCCCTGGCCTACGTGCGCAAGCACGCCGGGCAGGCCCGGGACGCCTACACGCTGGCCGTGCTGGGCAACCTGCTCGCCTCCGACGGCGATGTCGTGGCGCGCAAGGTGCGCGAGCGCCTGTGGCGCATGCGTCGCTCGTCGGACAAGGGTCTGCACTTCGCCGGCCCCAGCTCGACCCTGACCCACGGCGCCGGCGACAGCGGCAAGCTCGAGACCACCGCGCTGGGCGCCCTGGCGCTGCTGTCCAGCAAGGCAGCCCCGGCGGAGACCGGGCGCCTGGTGGACACGCTGGTGGCGAGCAAGGACTCGTTCGGCTCCTGGTACTCGACGCAGGCCACGATCCTCAGCCTGCGGGCGCTGCTCAAGCAGCACGAGGTCACGCGTGACAAACCGCGGGGAGAGGTGCGGGTGCTGGTCGACGGTCGAGAACACCAGCGCGTTCGGATCACCGGCGAGCGGGACACGAGCCACCAGCTCGACCTGACCTCCCCGGCGGGATCGGGCCGACACCGGGTGGCCCTGCGCTTCACGGGCAAGGGCAACCTACAGTATCACCTGGCCGGGCGCTACTGGATGCCGCGCGCGGGTACGCCGGCTCCGGCACGATCCACCCTGGCCATCCGCACCAGCTACGACCGCGACAGGGCCCGGCCAGGGCAGCGGATCTGGCTCGACGTCGAGGTGAAGAACAGGAGCCGGCAGCAGGTGGAGATGCCGCTGGTCTCGCTGGCGTTGCCTCCCGGCTTCGCCGTGCAGGAGGGGGGGCTCACCGCCCTGGTCAGCGCCGGCAAGGTGGACAAGGTGCAGCGCATCGGCAACCAGGCCGTGCTCTACCTGACGAAGCTGCGGGCGAAGGGCTCTCTGCGGTTCGCGATCAGCCTGCGCGGCAAGTATCCGCTCGAGGTACAGGCGCGTCCGTCGACGGTTTACGAGTATTACCGGCCGGAGAACCGGGCCGAGAGCGCGCCGCGGACGCTCAAGGTGCTGTAGCGATCGTTGCCAGCGGCGACGGCGTCAGCGTGGTGGTGACGTCGGCGAACCGCGCCGGGGAGGAAGAGCGGGCAGGCACCATGCTCGTTCGACCGCCAACCCGATCAGGATCAGGCCCAGGGCCAGCCACGGCGCCGCAACCGCCCATTCGGCGAACAGCGGAAGGGCGGGGCAAGACATGATCGCCCCGGTGATTCCCAGGATCCAGAGCCCCTTGCCGAACTGATAGCTCGGCAGGTCCCCACGTACCTCGTGGCGTCCATCAAGCGGCAGCATCTCGATCGCCTCGTCGGACCGAAAAGGCCCGGTGGCGCTCCGCTCCGCGAGCACCCCCAGGATCCAGAAGCAGGACTGTGGGCTGACTTCGAACGAGTAGCGTTGCGTGACACCGCCTGTCTCGGTCGTGGTGGTGTCGAGCAGGTTCCGTTTGGCGCCTGGAAGACCATGGACCTTGATCGGCACGCCCGCCTGGAGCCGAACAAGCGGGCCGTCCTCGATCTGGAGCACGGCGCCGTTGCTCGACAGCTCCGGCGATCCGGACGGTCTGTTCCCACTCTCCTGTGAGTTGCCGAGGTCAACCGTCTGGCCTGTCGGAGCACGCACCCAAACGTAGGATGGTCCCAAAGACAGGTCGGAAGGGGTCTGTACCAGGCTCTGCCATCCTCTTGCCCGCGCATCTCCTTCGCGTTTGACGCGATGCCCGACGAAGACGGTGATCAACACCCCGACGGCAAGAAGCAGGAGATAGACAAGCTCTGGAGTCATGGAACCCTCCGAATCCACTGATCCGCCTGGCTAGCGCCGGGCGAGCACCATCCGCAGGCGCTCCAGACCCTGCTGCCACCAGCGCTCCGCCCGGTCGCGCAGGCGCTGCTCCACCTCGCGGTGGGTGACTTCGAGGCGCGTGCCGTCGAGGGTGGGGTAGAGCCTCGCCTCGACCAGCGTGACCTGGCCGTCCAGTGGCCAGGCCAGCTCGAGCAGCCGTGGCCGGTCGATGAACAGCACCCGCCCATCGACGACTGACTCGACCCGCTCGAGACAGAACCGGCCTCCCACGGTGGGTTCGATGCTGACGCTGCCGTTGGTGCCGAGCCACTCGCCCAGCCGCGAGGCGTCGGTCCAGCAGTCCCAGACGCTGTCGCGCGAATGGGCGAGGTCCATCATGTAGCGCAGGGGATCGACCAACATCCCTACTCCTGGAGAACGAGATGTACCCATCAAGATACCGGATGAAGGGCTTGAGAGGACAGCCAGATCTGGGTGCAGATCTGACAAGATCCGGGGCTCGTGGACAGCCCCCGCCGGTTTCGCGTAGGATCCTGCCAAATCCATGACCTAGCCAGGAGGAGGCGATGCGCAGGAATAGCCTGTATGCGATCACGAGCGTGCTCTGCCTGCTCGTCCTGCCGTGGGCGGGCTGCAGCGACGACACGCCGGCGAATGTCGATTTTGGCGACCCGGACACGGCGATCCATGACATGGGTCCGGGGCCCGACGCGCCGCCGGACCAGGGGGTCGACGGGCCGGTCTCGGTCTGCGGAGACCTGGTCTGCGACCCGTTCAGCGGGGAGGACTGCACCAACTGCCCCGCCGACTGCGGGCAGTGCGCGGCCAACTGCGGCGACAAGACCTGCGACCCCACGGCAGGCGAGACCTGTCTGACCTGCCCCGCCGACTGCGGCAACTGCCTGCCCGGCTGCGGCGACAAGACCTGCGACGCAACAGCGGGAGAGACCTGCATGACCTGCCCGGCCGACTGCGGCCAGTGCGCCGGCAAGTGCGGCGACAAGACCTGTGACCCCAAGGCGGGGGAGAACTGCAGCAGCTGCCCGACGGACTGCGGCCAGTGCACCGGCACGTGCGGGGACAAGGCCTGCAACGCCAGTGAGGGCGAGAGCTGCCTGACCTGCCCGGCCGACTGCGGCCAGTGCGCGGCCAAGTGCGGCGACAAGACCTGCAACCCCAGTGAGGGCGAAACCTGCCTGACCTGTCCCGCCGACTGCGGGGCGTGCACGCCGACCTGCGGCGACCAGGTCTGCGACCCCAAGGCGGGTGAGAACTGCCTGACCTGCTCCACAGACTGCGGCAAGTGCATGGGTCAGTGCGGTGACAGCAAGTGCGAGCCGGCGCAGGGGGAGTCCTGCCTGACCTGCCCCAAGGACTGCGGCCAGTGCCTGGCCAAGTGCGGCGACAAGGTCTGCGATCCCAAGGCGGGGGAGAGCTGCCTGACCTGCCCGGCCGACTGCGGCAAGTGCCTGGGGCAGTGCGGCGACAGCAAGTGCGAGCCAACGCAGGGGGAGTCCTGCCTGACCTGCCCCAAGGACTGCGGCCAGTGTCTGGCCAAGTGCGGCGACAAGGTCTGCGACCCCAAGCAGGGCGAGACCTGCCTGACCTGTGCCGCCGACTGCGGCCAGTGCCTGCCCCAGTGCGGCGACGGCAAGTGTGATCCTAACCTGGCCGAGAGCTGCCTGACCTGCCCCGTTGACTGCGGCAAGTGCGGCTCCAAGTGCGGCGACAACGTCTGCGATCCGCTGGCGGGGGAGACCTGCCTCAACTGT